>Ga0114967_10005401_pt1 | contig 10155 bp, 6 predicted proteins | sample M_130628_MF_Meta_FD_92639 | JGI IMG/M metagenome (GOLD analysis project Ga0114967, IMG submission 92639) | Freshwater microbial communities from Lake Montjoie, Canada to study carbon cycling - M_130628_MF_MetaG | ecosystem: Environmental > Aquatic > Freshwater > Lake | place: Lake Montjoie... | reverse complement strand
CTGCTGCATTGGGATGCGGTGGAGGAAAATCTGCGCCGCATGATCGCCATGGCAGGAGACGTGTCCCGCCTGCGGCCTCATGTGAAGACGCACAAAATGCACCGGATCGTCGGGCGTCAGGTGCAGTTGGGGATTACCAAAGTGAAGTGTGCCACCATCGCCGAGGCCGGAATGTCAGCACGGGCGGGGGCTTTGGATGTGCTGTTGGCGGCCCCCTTGATCGGGCCGGCGGTGCACCGGTTTCTGGCGCTGCAGGCGGCTTTTCCGGCGGTAAAATTCTCGGCGCTGGTGGATGATGAATCGGCCCTGCGGGCGCTGGGAGCAGCGGCAGTGGCGGCAGGACAAACGGCGGTGATCCTGCTGGATCTGGATGTGGGCCAGGGCCGCACCGGGCTGCTGCCGGATGCCGGGGCGGCGGCCTTTTACCGGATGATGGGAGAAGTGCCAGGCATTGTGCCGGGTGGGCTGCACGTTTATGATGGGCATCTGCATCAGGAGGATCCAGCAGAGCGGACGGCAGCCTGTGAGGCGGCTTTTGCCCCGGTGACGGCGCTGCTGGCGGCGTTGGAGAACGCCGGGCTGGCGGTGCCGCTGGTGGTAGCGGGGGGCACGCCGACTTTTCCGGTCCATGCCCAGCGCCCGGGGGTGGAATGCAGTCCGGGGACTTGTGTGTTATGGGATGCGGGTTATGCGGCCCATTTGCCGGATTTGGTTTTTGAAACGGCAGCGGTGCTGCTGACCCGGGTGATCAGCCGGCCGGGTGCGAACCGGCTTTGCGTCGATCTGGGACACAAGGCCGTGGCCAGCGAGATGCCGCAGCCGCGGGTGATTTTTCCGGCGCTGCCGGAGGCCAGGGTGCTGATGCACAATGAGGAGCATCTGGTGCTGGAAACCGTGAGGGCGGCGGAGTTCCCGGTGGGCTCCGTGCTGTATGGGATTCCCTGGCATGTCTGTCCCACCATGGCGCTGCATGGCTTTGTTCACATCGTCCAGGGTGGAGTGATCATGGGCAAATCGCCGGTGGACGCGCGGACGAGGGAGATCCAATTTTAACTTATGAGCCATTCCCCCTCTTACCTGTTATATCTGGCGCTGGCGGCGATTGCGGTGCTGGTGCTGCTGGTGACCTGGCGGAAGGTGAATGCCTTCCTTGCACTTTTTCTGGCCTCGCTGGTGGTTGGGGTGGGCTCGGGCCTGACGCCTCTGGTGACGCTGAAGCATTTCCAGGACGGCCTGGGGGCGACCATGACCGGGATTGCCATGGTCATCGCGCTGGGGGCGATGCTGGGGAAACTGCTCGCGGAATCCGGGGCCGCGAAGGTGTTGGCGGAGCGCTTCAGCCAGTTTTTTGGCCCGGAACGGGTGGGCTGGTGTGTCGCCGCTTTAGCGGTCTCGGTGGGATTGGTCACGTGGTTTGCGGTGGGACTGCTGCTGCTGCTGCCGGTGCTGGTGAATCTGTCGAAGGAATCAAAGCGCCCCTTCCTCCTCCTCGCGATTCCTCTGCTGTCGTTTCTCTCGGTGATGCATGGCCTGATGCCGCCGCACCCGGGGCCGGTGGCTGCGGTGGCTGGACTGGGCGCAAACACCGGGGCAGTGCTGGGCTGGGGATTCCTGATTGGCCTGCCTACGGCAGCCCTGGCGGGGCCGTTTTTTGCGAAATGGGCGTCGCGTTACGTCCAGGTGGAGCCGCCCGTGCTGGCGGCCACCGGAAGTCAGGACCAGCCGCTGCCTTCCTTTAAGGCGACGCTCTGGGTGGTGTGTTTGCCGATTGGCCTGATGCTGCTGGCTACCCTCGCCGAGCTGACCCTGCCGGCGGAGAGCACCCAGGCGGCGGAGCAGACTCAGCCGCAGTTGATCCTCCTGAGGGTGATCCTGACTTCCATCGGTCATCCGGTTTTTGCTTTGTTGCTGGCCTTGGGGCTGGCGGTGGTTTTGTTTCAGCGCTCCTGCGGTTTCAGCCGGGCCCGGCTTCTGACATTCACGGAGCAAAGCGTTGCCGGGATCGGCATGGCGCTGCTGGTGGTGGCGGGTGGTGGTGGTTTTGCCCGGGTGCTGCGGGAGGCAGGCGTGGCGAATGCGCTGGGCTCGGTGGCTGGGACCCTGCACCTGCCGCCTTTGTTATTCGGCTGGCTGGTGGCGGCCTTCATCCGCGTGGCCACCGGCTCGGCCACGGTGGCGATCACCACAGCCGCCGGCATTCTGGCCCCCATGCTGGTGGGCCATCCGGAAATTCACCGCGAGATGCTGGTGCTGGCGATTGGTTGTGGCTCGCTTTTCCTGTCCCATTTGAATGACGGTGGTTTTTGGATCGTGAAGGAATCGCTGGGGCTGACCGTGGGCCAGACCCTGCGCACCTGGACGGTCACGGAAACCCTCATCGGCCTGATCGGTCTTGGCCTGGTGCTCGCCGTGAATGCTTTGCTCTAACCCGTAATTTTCCTTTCATTTTCTCCACCCGTGAAACCGCCCTTCATCTTTGATGTCCACCTCGATTTGTCGATCAATGCCATCGAGTGGAACCGCGACCTCCGCTTGCCTCTGACTGAGGTCCGCGATGTGGAGGGTCATTTGAATGACAAGCCGGGACGCGGCGTGGGCACAGTGTCCCTGCCGGAAATGCGGCGGGCGGGCATCGGGTTATGCGTGGCCACCCTGCTGGCCCGGGTGGAGCACGATGCCTACAGCCCGGTTTTTGGCTGGCGTTCTTCCCCCCAGGCCTGGGCGATGACCCAGGGGCAACTGGCGTGGTATCGGGCCATGGAGGAGGCGGGGGAGATGGTGCAGATTTGTGATGGCGCGGCGCTGGAAAAGCACCTCGCGCTCTGGGAGGCGGCGGATGAAGCCACCGCCCTGACGCTTCCGGTGGGTTATGTGCTGAGCCTGGAAGGCGCGGATTCCCTGCGGAGTCCGGCTCATCTGGAACGGGCCTGGGAGCAGGGCCTGCGGGCCATCGGTCCGGCGCATTATGGGCCCGGGGTTTACGCGCAGGGCACGAACTCGGTTGGGGTTTTTCCACCGCAGGGGCTGGAGCTGCTGCGGGAGTGTGGCCGGCTCGGGATGATTCTGGATCTGACGCATCTGAGCGATGAGTGTTATTGGCAGGCCCTGGAGGTTTTTGAAGGACCCGTCTGGGCCAGCCACCACAATGCACGCAGCCTTGTGCCTCATCAGCGCCAGTTGAGTGATGACATGTTCCGCGCCCTCGTGGAGCGGGAAGGGGTGGTCGGCCTGGCGCTCGATGCCTGGATGATGGTGCCCGGCTGGGAGCGCGGCCGGACGACTCCGCAATCTGCTGGACTCTATCTGGAAAAGCTGGTGGAGCATCTCGACCACTACTGCCAGTTGGCAGGAAATGCCCGCCACGTGGGGTTGGGCACGGACCTTGATGGCTGCTTTGGCAATGAGCAGACCCCGCAGGACCTCGATTCCATTTTTGATCTGCAAAAACTCCCCGCCCTGCTGGCCGCCCGGGGCTACCCGGCGGACGATATTACTGGAGTGCTGCACGGGAATTTTCTCCGCCGCCTGCGCTCTGCCTGGGCCTCCTGAGCGTATTTTCCGAAACCCATCCCAACCCCTTCTTTTTTATGATCCGTCCCTGTCTTTTTTTTGTTCTGGCGACGGCAGCCGTTGCCGTGGAGCCTGCCCCTGACTATGCAGGATGGAAAAACACCCGCCTGACCGGCACTCCGGACCAGCTTCCGCCGATGACCGCAGTGCGCGCCTATCCCAAGCTGCCGGTGCAACGGCCCGTGGCCGTGGAAAAAGAGCCAGGAGCGCCCAGCCTGCTCATGCTGCAAAACTTCGCCTGGGCGGAAGACCGGACGGAGTTAAGGCGCTTTGACGACCGGGAGGATGCCATGGAGACCACCCTCCTGCTGTCGCTCCGGGAAATGGCCTACACCATCTGCTTCCATCCCCGTTATGCGGAAAATGGCTATCTTTATCTGGGGCAAAACGGGAGCGGCCCCGGCCCTGGGAAATCCTCACGCATTGTCCGCTACACGGTCTCCCGTCAGGCTCCCTGGCATCTGGTGGATGGATCGGCCCTGACCATCATCGAATGGCGCTCGGATGGGCACAATGGGGCCTCCGCCGCCTTTGGAAAGGACGGCATGCTCTACGTCACCAGTGGCGATGGCACCGCGCAGTCAGATGCGGACATCGCCGGGCAGGACACGGCTTCCATGCGTTCCAAGGTGATGCGGATTGATGTGGACGGAGCGCCGTCTGGCAAAACCTACGTGGTGCCCCCGGACAATCCATTCATGGGCAATCCGGCGGTGCGTCCGGAAACCTGGGCCTACGGTTTCAGGAATCCCTGGAGAATCACCTCCGACCTGGAGAGTGGACAGATCTGGGTAGGACAAAATGGTCAGGACCTGCGCGAATTTGCCAACCTGCTGGAGCGCGGGGCCAACTACGGCTGGAGTGCCTACGAGGGCAGCCGCGAATTCATCCCGGGCCGGCTCAAAGGCCCGGCTCCCTTTACCCCGCCGACGATTGAGCATGATCACGCCACCTTCCGCTCCCTCACCGGCGGCTTCGTCTACCGGGGGAAACGCTGGCCGGATCTGACCGGAGCTTACATCTACGGCGACTACGGCACGGGCCGGGTCTGGGGGGCGAGGCACGATGGGAAAAAGATGCTATGGAACCGGGAACTGGCGGACACGCCGGCATTGATCGGTGGGTTCGGGACGAACCTGGCAGGGGATGTTCTGATCGCGGATCACATGGGGGATGCCCTGCTGAAGCTGGAGATGACCCCGCCTCCGCTGCCCGATGCCAAACCTTTTCCCGTGCTGCTCAGCGATACCGGGATCTTCACCGATGTGGCCTCACTTCAGCCCCTGCCTGGGCTCCAGTCCTACGAAATCAATGCCCCGGCCTGGCATGATGGCGCCAGCGCCACCCGGCTCCTGGGCATGCCGCCGGGCACCACGGCGGAGTCCCATACCAATGGCGACTACAAATCATATAACCTGCCGGACGGCACCGTGCTGGTGCAGACCCTGACATTGCCTGCAACGGACGCGCAGCCTGCCCGCCGCATGGAGACGCGGCTTCTCGTGAAGCAATTCGCGGACTGGGCCGCTTACAGTTATCTCTGGAATACGGCACAGACGGAAGCCACCCTGGTGCCAGCCGCCGGCACCCGCGTGCCCCTGGAAGACCGGGAATGGCTGGTGCCCAGCCGCGGGGATTGTGTGGCCTGCCACGCCCGCGGGGCCAACTATGCCCTTTCCCTGACCAACGCCCAGCTCAACCGGGAGGTCATGCACCGCGGCGTGAAGCAGAATCAACTTGAAGCCTTTGTCCGCGAAGGCCTGCTGAAAGTGAAAAGTGGCGAAGGCCGCACCCTGCCGGTCCTCGCGGAAGTTCCCCACCTCGTCGATCCCTACAATGCGGAAGCCTCCCTCGCCGATCGCACCAAAGCCTACTTCGGCACCAATTGTGGCCATTGCCACATGCCGGAAGGTGGCGGTAATGCCTTGATGAATCTGGGGGCCTGGGTCGGGGAAAATGACCGGAATCTGATCAACGCGATGCCCCAGCACGGCGATATGGGCCTGACCGGTGCCCGGCTCATCACGCCTTCCGATGTCTCGCGCTCCGTGCTCCCCGTCCGGGTGATGAGCCGCGGGGCCGGACAAATGCCCCCGGTGGGCTCGCTGCAGATTGATCCGAATGGCCTGCAACTCCTCATTGCCTGGCTGCAAAGCCTGCCTCCTTCGAAATAACCAACCCAACCCGCGCTTCAATTCACTAAATTCACTCCCATGAAATCACCAGCCCACCCACTTCCTGCCGGCTCATCCTTCCGTTTTCCCCACCTGCTCCGTGCTCCGGCGGCCCTCGCTGCGGGGCTGATCCTGACGGCTCCGGCCCAGGCGCAGGACAAGAGCTGGCTGAAGGATTGGCGGGAAAAGCAGGCCAACAAAGGTCCCCAGCAATACCTCTGCCACTACACCGCAGTTCCTTTGCAGATTGATGGAAAGCAGGATGATGCCGCCTGGGCCGCCGCCCCCTGGACGGAATATTTCCAGGACATTGAAGGAGATGCCAAGCCCAAGCCGACCTTTAAAACCCATGCCAAGATGCTCTGGGATGAACAATATCTTTACATCGCCGCATCCCTGGAGGAACCCCACATTTGGGCGACCGTGACCAAGCGGGATGAGGTAATTTTCGTGGATCCTGACTTCGAGGTGTTCATCGATCCTGATGGCGATAACCACCAGTATTACGAATTTGAGATGAATGCCTTGAACACCGGCTGGGACCTCTTCATGCCAAAACCTTACAAGGACGGCGGCGGGGCCAGGAACGAGTGGAATATCGAAGGCTTGAAAACCGCCGTCAACCTCCGCGGCACCATCAATAATGCTGCGGACAAGGATGAAGGCTGGGATGTCGAGATGGCTATTCCCTGGAAAGCCCTGGGTGAATACACCAAGCGCCCGTCCCCCCCTCAGGAGGGAGACCAATGGCGCGCCGGCTTCTCCCGCGTGGAATGGCTGATCGACATCATTGATGGCAAGTATGTCAAAAAACCCAATACCCCGGAGCATAACTGGATTTGGTCCCCCCAGGGCGTCATTGACATGCACCGCCCTGAGACCTGGGCCTTCGTGCAGTTTACCAGACTGGCCCCCGGTGCGGTCAGCTTCGTTCCGGATCCCTCCCTCACCGTGCGCTACGCCCTGCAGGAAGTGTATTACGCCCAGATGGACTATCACCAAAAGACCGGTTCCTGGTCCCTCGACTTCAAGGAACTCGGCGTGACCCCACCTGCTGGCGATGCCTGGAAGGACTGGAAGCTGGAGAAAACCGCAGCTGGCTATCAATGCTCCGTCCAATGGCAAAGCCCCAAAGGCTTCCAACCCTGGGCCATCCAGCAGGACTCCCTCGTCGGCCCAGTGAAATAATAAGGCCAGGCCCTGGAGCGCGGACTGGCAGTCCACCCCGGCGGATGGGTTGCTATTGGCGGAGTGGCACGAAGGAGTTTGTTGCTTTCAGGGATGTTGCTTTTAGATAGCTCTCCACTCCGGAGGCGATTGCTTCAGCGATGGATTGCCGGTAATCCGGGGAGTCTATTTTGGCGGCTTCCCCGGGATTGCTGAGAAAACCACATTCGATCAGGATGGCGGGTCGCTGCTTTTGCCCTGTCAGTATCGTTAATTTGCTGGAGCGGATGCCAAGATCCACGGTTCTTAGTTTAAAGAGACAATAAGAATGGATCGCGGTTGCCAGCGCAACAGACGAGGACTGGATTGGGCCAGCCTCTGAATCCCGGTAAAAGGTCTGCATTCCCCGTTTGTTTGAAGAGCCTCCATTGAAATGCAGGCTGATAAGCAGGGAATTGGGCTTGGTTTTGGCTAGATTGACGCGTTCCGTCAAGGGAGTCATGTCGTCTTCCGTGCGGGTGAGCACCACCATGATACCAAATTTTTCCAAGCGCTTTTGAAGCCGGAACGCGGTGTCGAGAGTGTAGGTGGATTCCTTGCCCAGAGAACTCTGAGCCCCGAAGTCCGATCCGCCATGACCTGGATCAATCACCACAGTCGTGACGCGGTCGTTTGGCTGAATAAAATTAGGCCTGATGACCGGATCAAGGACGCCGGAAAGATCCTCGCGTGAGATTAAGGCCTCTTCGCTTGCAGTTTCGACCGGCCAATGGAGAAAGAATTTAATGCCATTGATGGTGATAGCATCAGATCCGTTTTTGCCCAGGATCGCCATGGTGCTGGAACGGAGTTCAAAGTTTCCCCCCTCATCCGTGGAATGATGCGGAAAACCGTAAAATCTGGCCATCAATGAAATGGGTATGTAATCCCGGCCTTTCAGAGGCACTTTCTTCCACTCAAAAGCCCGGTCGTCAGGGGGCATTTCCTTCGATTCCAAAGCCGGGATGGGCACGGGAGGTGAAACAGGATTAATTTCTGTTACTGTGCAGGCATCCGGGCGGACAAACCCGGTGCCTGATGAGTAAACAATGCTGGAGTCTTCCTTTGTTCCTACGATACGTTGAGTTCCTTGGGTGAGTTTGGGCCATCCAGTCATTATCAATTCCCTGGGAGGGCCTTGCGTGAGCTTTATGCTTCGTGCGGTCGCATAAACCCCTCCATTCTTGCTATTGCCGGATAGAACCACCGTTCCACTGGCCTCTCCGGATTCAAATTCGGTCAGGTTTAGCCGTGTTCGGGAGGATATTGGAGACTCAGCCTGGCCAGAGATTTTGACGGTAATGGAATCTGCCTCCAGAATATAGTTGATTTCCTTTCCCTCCTCAATGCCATGAACCGCCAACTTTTTCCGGCCGGAAGTGGGGTTTTCCGGGCCTTTTACAGGTGCGGGCCCGATATCTGGTTTGGGTTCTTCCGGGCTGGTAGGTGTTTCGGGGGGAGGGGCAGGTTTTTCTTCTGTTGGGCTGCTGGGCTCTGTCGGTTCGTTGTCATGCTGGGTGGAAATCGCGGGAGCTGCCAAAGCGGAAGCGGCCACCAGCAGAGTGAAAAATGCCCCATACCAAAGGAGAATGGCGGCATGGACGGGGCGGCGGTCGGCACCGGGATCCAGGACTGCTTCGACCCGGCGTGTCAGGATCGTTATGCCTGCCATGGCTGAGGTGGACTGGTGCAGGACTGGAGGCAGGGTAAAATGGCGGGCGCATTCCACGAGCAATTCGGCGTAGGTGGGACCATCCGCTGCGGTGCCCAGCACGCGATCATCCGCAGCCTGTTCATCGGCAGTCTGGCTGTAGCGGGCCAGACTCCAAGCCAGAGGGTGGAACCAAAACATGGCCACAAATAAATGGCGGAGCATCTGCCAGAGAGGATCGCGACGTCGAAGATGGGCGCATTCATGAATCAACACCAGCTTCAGCATGGCGGTGGGCCAGGCCGCCGCATAGGCCGGCAGGATCAGCACGGTCCGGAAAATGCCCCAGACACAGGGAGTGATAGGTTTGGCCCCCAGCCGCAGTTCATCCACCAAAGCCCAGTCATCGATCTGCCGGGCTGCAGCCGCCAGCCACGACAGGTTGCCATCGGCCAAGGTGGAATCCTGCACCATTTGCCGGCGGGCGGCGAGGCTGCTGAGCCAGGTCAGAAACGTAAAAAATGCTCCCGTCAGCCATGTTATGATCAACGACTGAGCGAGACCGAACGGCATATAAAATGGGCCCGAAGTTGGCTTTGTGATAATGATGAGTGAGTTGGCGATGGGGGTGGCGGGATCAGGTTCCTCTGTGGGGGTAAGGAGCAGGTTTTCGTTCAGGGATCCATTTCCTCCGGGTAGGGCTATCGGGGTATTTTCCCTGGCATCTAAAGGGGCCAAGGTGGGCAAGCTTTGTCCTGTCAGCACAATTACGATGGCAGTAGCTGCAGCCATTGGGATTCTGCAGGCAATTGAGCGGCATTCGGCGGAGACCTTGCGCTGGGTGAGGAGGAAAAGCCACGCTGCGCCAATCAACAGGCTGGCTTGCCCCAGGCTGTTTAGGATGCCGGAAAAAAGCGCTGCATTCATGATTTCGGAGTTTGTTGGCGGGCTTCTCGGATGAGGGTTTCGAGCCGCGAGAGTTCCGCCTCGGATGGGGTTTCCCGGGCATCCAACAGACCGGAAACAGCCCGTTCCAACGAGCCTTGGAAAAAGACATCCAACAAACGGCGGGCCGCGCTTTGGGCTGCTTTGGCGGGGGCGGCTGTGGGCTCATAGACAAAAGCCCTCCCTTCCTGCCGGTGGACCACATGGCCTTTGTTCAGGAGCACCCGTAGGATCGTGCGCACAGTGGCTCCAGTGGGGGCATCCGGCAGCTTTTCTTCGATTTCGCGGGCGGTGGCTTTTCCAGATCCATAAAGGATATCCATGATCTGGCGCTCGCGGCGGGAAAGGGTTTCATCGGCAAGTTGGTTCCGGAGCATGGTGTGTAGAAATGCACACGTGGATCGATGCCGCAAGAGTTATTGTGTGTTTTTACACACATACCTGTGAAATTGCCGTTCCCCGTTTCCTTGTGAGGCTCAGTGCCGCCGCTGGGTCATCATGAATTCGTTGCCTTCGGGGTCGATGCACATGGCCAGGTGCAGGGGGTCCTCCGGGGTGTCGTTGGGCGGGCAGGCGAGGGAGCCGCCGTGGGCGGTGAGCTGGGCAATG
>Ga0114967_10005400_pt1 | contig 10155 bp, 8 predicted proteins | sample M_130628_MF_Meta_FD_92639 | JGI IMG/M metagenome (GOLD analysis project Ga0114967, IMG submission 92639) | Freshwater microbial communities from Lake Montjoie, Canada to study carbon cycling - M_130628_MF_MetaG | ecosystem: Environmental > Aquatic > Freshwater > Lake | place: Lake Montjoie... | reverse complement strand
TTCATATTTGCAAATCTAAAGTAAGACTTGTTTCTCCAGAGGTCAATCTTTTGCTACAACGTGAAAAGGATAATGGATTAGATGAAGTTAAGACTTGGTCCCTTTTTTCTGAGCGTATTGATTCCTTGAGAATGCAGGTGCATCAAGAAATCAATAAATTAACTAAAACAAAAGGAAAACTTATTGGTTATGGTGTTCCGGCAAAATTTGCAACTCTTTTTCATGTTTTAGAATTAGATCCCTCAAAATTTGATTATTTAGTAGATGATAACGAAATAAAAATTGGAGGATACGGTCCGGGCACAAATTTATTGATTAAGAGTTTCGAAGAGTTTGAGAAGTTTGGAGGCGCTGATAACGTGTTCTTATTTTCGTGGAATTATTCAGACGAAATAGTGGGAAAGTTAATCTCTAAGTCATTGGTTAAATCTAAAATCATCATTCCTTTACCAAGTTTTCAAATAAAGGAAGTGGCAAGCTTGTAGTTAAGTACTGAAGGTTGATTTGTAATCAATGTTTAACCAGTCATTATTCTCTTGGTACCACTTAACTATTTGAGAGACTCTTTCTTCAATGGGCTGCCCTTCAACCCATCCAATAGCTGCAATTTTGTCAAAAGTTAATTGATAAGACGCATCATATGCAGGGCGTGGCGAGATTACAAACTCTATGATTGGTTTTCTATCCAAAATCTTTGCAATCAGTTCAACAATTTCAAGATTATTGATATCTCTATTCCCAGCCACATGAAACTTTGTAGGCAAACCTTTAGGGTCAAAGGACTGCTTTATCGGAGTAATAGATGCTAACCAAACCGCCCGTACAACATCGCCTACATAGATATACCTTCGGGATCCTAGATTCCCTGAAGAAGTCGTGTGCACTTCTATTCTTTCGTTACGAAGAATTTTTGCGATGGATTGCGGGATGAATTTTTCTAAGTTTTGACCTTCACCAATCATATTAGTGGAATTGATTACAACCGCGTCTAGATCATAAGTATTTGTATAACCCATTAGCAATTCTTCTTGTGCCGACTTACTTGCGCTATATGGATTCGTTGGCCTTAGCGGCATTTCCCATTCCGAATTAGACTGGTTTTTCCCAACCTCACCATAAACTTCGTCTGTAGAGATATGGACCAACTTTGCCTTTGAGTTTAGCCTTCGCATGTATTCCAAAATATTCAACATTAAAGTGTGATTATTGGATAGGAAAGCTAAAGGATCTGAAATTGAGCGGTCTACATGACTTTCACTTGCAAAGTTAATCACCAAGTCTAAATCATCAGGAACAAAAGTTTTGGAAAGCATTTTTTGCGCTAGGTCAAATTCAAAGATTTTTACACGATTGCTCTCCACACTTGAGGCTCCTTGCATAAGCCTAAGAGGATTACCCCCATGTTGATAAGTTACCGGACAAAATATTGTTGCGTCTGTCTTGACTAGTAGGTAATTCAACATATGGCTTCCTGCGAATCCAGATGCTCCGGTCAAGAGTATTTTCATCAGGCCTCCAAGATTCATTCTGAACCACAGAGATTATCATCATTTATTGGGCCGCAAGTCCATTGAGGTGTCCCACTTTTGCAATTTTAAGGCCTAATTGGATTACACAACCTTAAACTATGACTCCCTTGCAAGAAACGAAGCAAGAAGATTATCAAATGATACATTTCAACAATGTTTTATAGAAGACGACAGAAAAGAATTTCACAATTAGTGGAATATTACTCTCGCAATACTACCCAACTTCTTATGATAAAAATCTTTAAAAAGCTCATACGATTTGAGAAGCAAACAGCTATCGAACTAGATAGTGCAATACTAAATATGAACTGGAATGGCTTAAAAATACAGCAAGTAAAAATTCAAGAGCCCGAAATATACGAGTTAAAAGATCATGAAGGTTTAATTATTGAAATTAGATCTTTTCAGCCTGTTTTTGAATATACAGTGGCAAACTCGATAATTGATGCAACATCAGGAGTAATTTTTGAAGACAAACCCAAGGCACGTCCCTTTTATGAAAGCGCTCCTTTCGCAATTGAAGTCCTCTCAGAATCGATTCGTCCGCGAAGTATTGGTAGGAAGATTCAAGGAGAAGTTGCTGTGCTTTCAAATCGCTCCTTCCATCACTGGCTAATCGATGATTTACCTAGATTTCTATTAATATTTGAGAGAGAACCGCAGATACATGTACTCGCCCACCCAAAATCTCACAGTTACGTTCGTGATGTGCTGGAAATTATCCAACCGTCAAAGGTTACTTACAAATCAGTCACGCGAGTAGAGAATGCACGGTTTATTAGTGCGGGAAATATTGAATCTTTTCCAAGCATGAGAGATATAAATATTTTACGAAGATTTGCCGAGACCTATAATCTAAATGTTCATCACGCTGACCAAAGCAAAATATTTATAAGTAGGAGGTTTGGCCCTTCAAGGAATTCACATGAAATTTATTTTGAGTCACTTGCAAAAAAATCAAATTTCCAAGTTCTTTACTTTGAGAATATTTCATTAAAGAATCAGATTTCAATCTTTTCAAAAGCTTCAGTCATAGTTGCTTCGAATGGAGCTGTATTTGCAAATGTTGTTTGGTGTAAACCTCAAACAAAAATTATTAACATTTATAGTCATGATTGGGATACTGACAGCGTGAGGGACTTATGCATTTTACTCGATTTAAACTATAGAAAAGTCCATTTTTCAAAGGCAGAGAGCTTGTTTGAAGAGTTGAAATAGCCTTTATTGAAAAGCCCTCCAAATCAATGTTTTCATGTAATATTGAGCTGCCGTCGAAGAAGAGTATAAGAGAGTAGGAGTGAGGCATGTTGCTGGGTTTAAATCTTAGTCACGATTCAAGTGCTGCTTTGCTTTCTGACAACGGCGTAATCCTTGCCGCAGTCTCTGAGGAACGATTATCACGAAAAAAGAATGTTGTAACATTTCCTAAGCTATCTATTGCGTCAATAGGATCTAAATTTGATTTAAGTGGCATAAATACAGTCATAATTGGGAGCCATTCGAGCTTTAAATTTTATTCAATGAATTCTTTACACTGGATATTCGAAGATTCGCAATTCCCTAAATTTGATGGGATGTTAGATAAATTCGCTTGGCCACCAGGCTATAGCCCCGAACCGCAGTATAACTTGATGAATGACTCAAGTGGTTTAAAAAGAGAGAAATGGTTTAAAAGTAGAGTTGAACTCGAATTGAAGAAATTAGGAATACATTGCAACATTGTTTTTAGAAATCATCATGACGGTCACGTGTTTTCTGCAATTGGAAGTTCAAATTTTACAAAGGGAATTTCATTCTCACTTGATGCGGAAGGTGATGGAGAGTCTGGGTCTGTTAAAGAATTTTGGGTTGAGAATGGAATAACTAAAGTTAGGGGTGTTGCCAGGATTCCAAAAACACAAAGCCTTGGATACCTCTATTCGGCTATAACAAATCGATATAATTTTAAGCCAGGTGTTCATGAAGGTAAGATTACAGGTCTTGCTGCTTATGGATCAGGGGGGGCGGCATTAGATTTTATGTTAAGGCATGTTGAAGTGAGACAAGGTATTCCAGAGTTTAGTTTCCCAAAAACATCCACGGGAAGGTACCTAAGAACATCTTTGCACAAGTTAAATTTGGGAAAAAACATGGTTTCAAGTTTCGATAATTTAGCAGATTTAGCAGCAGATAAGTCTGCTAGCTATCCTGACTTAGCCCGAGCTGTACAAGACTGCTTAGAAATTTCAGTTTGCCAGATGGTCGAATACTTTGCCTCCAAACTGAATAGTCCTCGAGTCGCATTAGCGGGTGGGGTGTTTGCAAATGTTAAACTGAATCAGAGAATTATTGAACTAGATTGCATAGAAGATATCTCAATATTTCCAAATATGGGCGATGGAGGGTTAGCAGTTGGTGGTGCCTGGGATTATCTGTGTTCACTTGATAAATTAGATTCTCAACCCAAATTTTCTAACATGTATCTCGACACTTATAAACTTTCGAAACATGAAACTGAAGAATTGAGAAGTAAGTATATTAATCTCAATTTTACGCACTTAAGTCAATTAGATTTAGTTCGGAATGTGTCAAGTCTTGTCGCTGGCGGAAAAATTGTTGGTTTATTTCTAGGAAGTATGGAATACGGCCCAAGGGCTCTCATGAACCGTTCCATAATTGCCGACCCAAGAGACAACGAGATTAATAATACCTTGAATAAGCGACTTCACCGCACAGAATTTATGCCATTCGCTCCAGTTTGCAAACTTTCAAATTTTAATGAAATGTTTGATACTTCATTAACTGCAAACCGAATTCCCTTTAAGTATATGACCCTAACTTGTAGCGTAAAGGAAAAATGGGTTTCCCGAATTCCTGCAGTTGTGCATGTCGACAATACAGCTCGACCACAGGTAATTTCACCAGGAGAAAATCCTATTGCAGAACAAATTCTAGATGCTTTCTATGATCAGACAGGTATACCTTGTTTGATTAATACCTCATTCAATATCCATGAAGAACCCATTGTTCGGACACTGGAAGATGCAATTAGATCATTAGAGTCGGGTGCGGTTGATTTCATTTGCACAGAAAATCACCTTATAGGGATGAAGAGCAGATTGTGATAAATCCTGAATTAAAATTTGTCTAAATCATCCAGTAAGTTTGCATAAAAACCTGGAATTGCGTCCGCAACTTCTGTAATCGTTCCTGTAGCTCTTATGGAGCCATCTTCAAGATATACAATTAAATCTGCACCGAGAATGGTTGTCATACGGTGAGCAACTATAATTATAGTTCTACCCTCCTTAATACTCAAAAGTGACTTGGATATTTCTCCTTCAGTAATCTGATCCAACGCGCTAGTAGCCTCATCCAATATGAGCAGACTAGGGTTTGAATAAACTGCTCTCGCAATACCAACACGTTGCTTTTGACCCCCACTTAGACGCGAACCACGTTCCCCCAATACTGTATCAAGACCACTTGGCAACGAAGCGACATAATCAGATAACGAAGCTTTCTGTATTGCTTCACTTACGGAGTACTTTGTTTGTTGGTAATCATCATAACCAATTACAATATTATCCCTTAAACTTGCATTAATTATAAATGTATCCTGAGGTACATATCCGATCATTCCCGGCCAAGTTGAAATCGCCCGCTCGGGATTTTCTCCAGAGATTAAAACCTCCCCCTCCCTTGGTTCAAGTATTCCTAAAATGCAATCAACCAAGGTCGACTTACCTGCTCCTGATGGCCCAACAATTGCAACTGTGGTTCCTGGCCTAATGGTCAGATTCAATTCCTTTAAAGAATCTTCTTCCTTGGTGGGATATTTAAAGGAAAGATTCTCTATAGAAATTGTCGGCATAAAATCGCCAGGTTTATTACTGAGTCTTGATTTAATCTGTGGCAAAACTTCTTCGATACTGTACTTGTATATTAAATCAAGAGTCTCACTACTCTTGCCGACAGCGCTCTTAATTTGCAATAATCCTTGCTGAACGCGAAGTGCAGATGGTGCTGCCCTTGTGGCAGCTAAAATAAAAATCGCGTAAGTTTGAGTAAAATTGCTAGAGTTCCCAATAAAATACTGCAACACCCCATAAAACAGACTCCCAAGAATAATTGTGATTTCAATTATGTACTTACTCAAGTAAGGAATAAAGTAAATCCCAGCCATAGTCTTTGCTAAACTTTTTCGGATGCCAAATATTTTTTCAGAGTAGAAAATTTGATTGTTTTTGACATAATTCTCTCTTCTAGAAGAAAATGCTTCGATAATTTTTTCATTACTTTCTAAACTAAGCTTTGTTACTTCTATACCCAAACTAAGAGAATAGTTCTGTAAAGAATAGAACATGATAAAACCAGTTAAAACGAATAAGCTAATTACTGACAGTGCAGTCAAAGGATCTATGTAAAAAAGACTAATACCTATAATTGACAAGAAGAAAACATCTGCGATAACAACAACTAAATTTGCTAAGATATCCAGGGTTATAACTTCAACTCCACGTGTAGATGAATAGACAATTTCTTGGTTAGAGTATCCTTCTAGTGAAATAAATTTTGATTTCAATAAGTCTCGATTCAATCTTCCAGAAAGATTTGCTCCAAACATACTGAAGAACATAAGAATCTTTTTAGTGAAAATAATGGAAAAAAGTGTTTTCGTGATCAACAAAAGAATTGAGAAAACTGCCAAAATTTGAAGTTGTCTTGATTCACTCTGATCAGAAAGCCCTAGCAGATTTATGAGTCGATCGAACCATTCACCTCCCTGTCCTTCAGGTGTATCACCCATCGTCGTAGAAATCAAAAGTCCCAATGTAAAGATTCCAATGAGATCTAGAAGCGATAACAAAAATTGTACAATTATTAAAACACCAATTTTCTTCTTATCGGAATTATTAAGAAGATTGAATGCCTTATAAATTTCTCTTTGCTTAAATCCCTTAGTCATTTTAGTTGGCGCTTTCTCCGAAATTCTGAAAAATGGGTATTAATCAATGCTATCCATAGAATAGTATACTTATTCAGTAGGGTTTTATAGTCACGGTACAATAAATTCGATTTCATCGTGTAGCTAGGCAATTTAGAGGGAGTGCAAATGAAAACGGTTATTTTGGCTGGTGGATTTGGGACTAGATTTTCTGAGGAGACTTTTATCCGCCCCAAACCATTAATCGAAATAGGTGGGCTACCAATAATTTGCCATCTGATGGAGATTTATTCACAGCAAGGTTTTACAGAATTTATCCTGTGTTTGGGATATAAATCCGGCGAAGTAAAAAATTGGTTCTTGAATTACTATGAGGCAATCAACGACTTTACGCTTGATTTTAATGGCGGATCAAAAGTTACACTAACTCACAAAGTAAAAAATTGGAAAATTTCTTTTGTCGATACTGGTGATACGACAAATACAGCAGGAAGAATTAGAAGAGTCTCACATTTAATCAAAGACGATAAATTTTTTCTGACTTATGCAGATGGGTTAGGAAGTATTAATCTCAAGGAGTTGTTAGGGCATCATAATTCCAGTAAAAATAATTTGGTTACTTTAACTGCTACATTGAACAACTCGCGCTTCGGTGAGCTTGAAATTATTGATCATTCGGTTAAAATTTTTCGAGAGAAACCATTGAATAATGAAAAATTGGTAAATAGTGGCTTTTTTGTTGTTGAGACAAAGATTTTTGATATTTTCAACTTAACGGATAACGAATCTTGGGAACAGGGCGTGTTAGAGCCGCTCTCATCTCAAGGGAAGCTAGGAGCATATAAACACACTGGATTTTGGAAGCCGATGGATACATTGAGAGATAAACGAGAATTTGAAGCCTTCGTTGCGAAGAATGAATACCCTTGGCTTGAACAACATTCCGGTGGGGCAAATAATGCTAGGTGATGAATCGAATTTCATTGGGACCCACTTCAGTAGTTCTGACGAAAGGGGAAGTTTTAGTAAATTATACGGTCAAAGTTCAGGGGAAAAAATAGAATTTGAAAGTAAATTGAGACAGGCCAACTATGTAAAAAACAAGATGGCCGGCACCTTGAGAGGCCTCCACTTCCAAGTTGGTGCATTTGCAGAGACAAAAATAATTCATTGTATTAGAGGAAGCATTTGGGATGTTTTAGTTGATATTAGAACAGAGTCCCAGACGTATAAGGAATGGTTCGGCATAACTTTATCTGCATCACAAAAAAATTTTATGATGGTGCCACCCGGCTTCGCACACGGATATATAACTTTAGAAGACGACACAGAGCTAATCTATTTTTCAGATCAAGAGTTGTCATTGGAACATGAGAGAGGAATAGTTTGGAACGATACAAGTATCAATGTTAAGTGGCCAATGAAACCATTATTACTCTCAGTCAAGGATCAAAATTGGCCAAAGTTTTCAGAAGCTATAATATGAAAATTTTATTAACAGGCTCAACAGGTTTTTTAGGTAAAAACATCAAGTATCTACTTGAAGAATTTGGGCATGAAGTAATTTGTCCAAGGAGTCCGGATCTCTTGCAAAATTGGGATATGTTGAAAGAATCGTCGAGGAGAGAAGTATTCCGACATGGTGTCCCGGACGTAATTGTCCATGCGGCGTGGGGGGTCGATGGGGCGAACTACCGAGAATCAGAGGTTAATTCAGAGTGGCGCGATGCAAGCATACTGTTCTACGAAGAAGCTGTTGAGCATGGAGTGCAACACTTTATCGCACTAGGAACTTTTTCAGAAAATGAAGGAGATCTAATGTCGGGAGATGACCACGACAATTCACGTTATGCTGAATCCAAAAGACAAGTAAGGTCTAAAATTTTTGATTTAGAACAACGGTTGAATGTACCGGTTTCGTGGTTAAGAATTCAATACCCATACGGTTATTGGGATAGACCCAGCAGGCTAGTTTCAATGATTATCCAAAAATCGATTTTGAATGAAGATTTTACTCTTAATTCACCTAACTTAGCACTTGATTTCATACACTCACTCGATGTAGCTTCCGCGGTTCTAGAAACTATTGAGAATCGAATATTTGGAATTCTAGAGGTCAAATCTGGAGTGAAATATTCTTTACAAGATATTAAAAATATTATAGAAAAACTAATAGCTCAGCCAACAGAGAAAAATATAGACATAGATTCAATAATTAGTCACATTGAAATCAAACGCAAAGAAAAAAATTGGAAATCCTCTGTATCAATCGAATTAGGATTGTTCGCAACAATTAGTGCTCTAAAAATCCGTGAGGAACAAAATTGAAAATAGGCTATCAACCATTTGGAATAGGCTGCACACATCCTGCCGATTTACGGCGATTTATCCCCTGGGCAGAAAGCATGCAATATGAATGGAAAGAGAGGTATTCAATTATTGGGTCGGAAGATTTTGATATCTTTTTGTTCCCATCAAATTCAAATTTGATCGAGATTAGTAGATTTACACTAGAGAATCCGAAAAGAATTATGCAAATTGTTGATGGTTACTTAGGCGCAGATGAAGGATTTTTGAGGAAAAAGCTAAAAGGATTTATAAAGTATTTCACTGGTGAGATTAGCTATCCAGTATTCAATTACCCACAACTTTTAAAAAGAACAATGGGAAAGGTGGACTTACTCATTTGTGCAAGTCCAGAGCAGCAGGAATATCTCAAAAAATATGCAAAAAGAATCTTTGTAATTCCTGATAACCATGCTTTTCTGAAAGAGAAACGGCTAATGCATGTGAAGAGTGACAAATTGGAAATGGTATGGGAAGGAATGGGAGTTTCTCTTGGACACATTAAGTCTCTTGCCCCAGTATTCGAAGAATTACGGGAGAATGGAATCAGTTGGAAGTTGACAGTTTTGAGTGATTTAGAATTCTATAAATTCGCCAATAAATTCGGAAAGAAAAAAGCATCCAAAGAACTTGGTTGGTTATCAAGAAAATATCCTGAAAACGTCGTAATTAGGCAATGGACAGAAGCAACTTTGATAGAAGTATCGAAATTCGCAGACGTGGCACTCATTCCGATTTCAAAGAATGATCACTTTGCAGAGTTGAAACACGAGTGTAAAATGCTTGTTTACTGGCAGCTTGGTATACCAACTTTACAATCTGATATCCCGTCATATCGTAGAATCTCAAGAAAATCTGGTTTAGAGGAATTATGTATCTCTAATTTGGATCAGTGGTACTCGAACATAGTGAAATTCGAGGACAAAGTCTGGCGAAGTCATGTAACCAGTTTGCAAGACAAGTATATTCAAAAAGAACACACATTAGAAATGCATGTTATGAGATGGAATCAAGCAATTAGAACGATTGATGATATCCCTTTCAGTTGATTTCTAACTCTAATTCACTGTAGATATCGTCGATCAAAGGTATTGCCTGATCCAGACTGTAGTAGTTAACGGCGAAATTTCGACATCTCTCAGACACCTGTGAATCACGATTTAGATTCTGAATTTCCAAAGCGACTCTTTCAATTTCGCTCTCTGCAATCCCTGCAACGGAAATTCCCACTTTATGAGTTGGAATTAGTTCACCAAAGTCACCTTGGAGACTATTGACCACAACTGGAACTCCACAAGCTAAAAACTCGGCAACTTTAGTTGCCGCGACAGATTTTAAAGCAATACCGAAGTC
>Ga0114967_10005399_pt1 | contig 10155 bp, 8 predicted proteins | sample M_130628_MF_Meta_FD_92639 | JGI IMG/M metagenome (GOLD analysis project Ga0114967, IMG submission 92639) | Freshwater microbial communities from Lake Montjoie, Canada to study carbon cycling - M_130628_MF_MetaG | ecosystem: Environmental > Aquatic > Freshwater > Lake | place: Lake Montjoie... | reverse complement strand
TCCTTTAAAATTAATCAAAGAAAAAATTACTCATATTTATCTAATCGAAGAACCTAGATATTTTACCGATTTTAACTTTCATAAGTTAAAGCTAATGTATCATCGAGCATCAATGAAAAAGTATGCTGCTGATTCCAAAGTTCCAGTTACCTATATGGAATTTGATAATGTGCACTATTCTAAATTAAACAAAAAGGATACATTTTACTTTAATCCTATTGACCATAAATTAGCTAAAAAATTAAAGAAAGAATTAAGTAAAGCTACAATGCTAGAAAATATAAACTTTCTTTTAACTCCATCTGAAATTGAAGAGAATAAAGATTTATTCTATAAAAATAAAAAATATTCACACGATAATTTTTATAAATTTCAAAGAGAGAGACTTGATATATTAATGAAAAATAATAAACCTGTTGGTAATAAATGGTCATTTGATACTGAAAATAGAAATGCCTTACCCAAAGGTATTACTATTCCTAAAATACCAAAAGTTAAAAAAGATAAATATTACAAAGAAGCTTTAACTTATGTAGAAAAACATTTTCCAAAGAATTATGGTGAAACAGAAGAATGGACTTTCCCTATAGATACTAAAGGAGCTATTAAATGGTTAAAGAATTTTATTGAAAAGAGATTACCTAAATTTGGTCCTTATGAAGATGCAGTTGATACTTCAAATCCTTTTTTGTTTCATTCAGTTTTAAGTCCAATGATGAATATTGGTATTTTACCAGATGTATTAGTGGTTGAAATAACAAATAGTTATTACGAAAAACACAAAGCAAAAATTCCTATAGCTTCATATGAAGGATTTATTAGACAAGTTATTGGTTGGAGAAACTATGTTTATTCCGTTTATATGTTAGAACCTGATATGTACAATGATAACTTTTTAAAAGCTCATAAAAAAATAGATGAAAGATATTGGTTAGCTACAACTAATATTAAACCAATAGATGCCATTATTAAAAACATTATTAAATATTCTTATGCTCATCATATTGAAAGATTAATGTATTTAGGTAATTGGTTTTTAATAAATCAAACTGATCCAAAAGAAGTTCATAGAATATTTATGGAATGGACGGTTGATGCTTATGATTGGGTGATGGTTCCTAATATTATGGGAATGAGTCAATACGCTGACGGAGGTAAAATGATGACCAGAATTTATTTCTCGTCATCTAATTACATTGATAAAATGAGTACTTTTAAAAGAAAAAAGGATGAAGATTGGTGGAAGATGTGGGATGCTATTTATTATTCTTTCATTCATAAAAATATAAAGGTATTATCTAATAATTATGCAACAGCTAGACAAGTTAAACATTGGAAAGATAAATCGGAAGGAGAAAAAGATAAAATATTAGATTTAGCAAAAAAATTCTAATACAATAACTCTCTAAATATATGAATAACCTTCTCCAGGCATTGCTGCCATAGGTTCATTACTATTAAACTCTTCTGTAATTAAATTAGATTCCTTATTGTTTTTTGCTAAATCAGCTTCATAATCCTTATTACCGATTGATGTACTTTTTCCTTGAAGATTATCAATAATTTGTTCTCTTAATTTATTTTTAACAAGTTCAAATTGTTGTGCTTTTGCAACTGATATTTGAATTAAACTTTTTTCTAAAATAGTTTCTAATTTAATTTGTCCTCCAAATGTTGATAATATTAAGTTTGCAACAGCTAATGCACTAGCTTCGTCTTTAGAAGGAATAATTAATTCACCAGTTTTAGCATCAAAATCTAAATTAGGAATTACTTCTTTCCAAGATTGATAATCATTTAGTGAAGGAATCTTTACTTTAATAAAAAATTTAAAGGGGAAATCTTGTTTATATAAATAAATAATTTGACTCCAAGGTGTAGGTTGGGGAAATACCCATACTATGTATTCATTATCTTTATGGTCACGAGGAGTACCAAATAAGTCCAAAGGAACTGACTGTTTCTTCTTTAATGATTTTTTATTTTTTTTGTTTTTTTTTTGTTTTGATTCAGAATCAGACTCACTATCTGATGCACTTTCAGCTGCAGAATCAGGACTATCATTTATAGCAACACTAGTTGCTTCTTTATTATCACTAGTATCATTGTAATATTGAATTACTTGATTTAATACTAAATATAAAATTAAAATTATTAAAAACTGATTTATCATATTTAAATAACTTAGAAAATTATTTTAATATTATTATTTTTTTTCTATTATAATTTATTAGTATGGAAAAATGCATTGTAGTTAATTTACAGAAAAGCCCAAAAGTGCTTTTTGAATTTATGAATTTAATATCATTTCCATTTCACTTGAAATTTTTTATAATTATTATTGGAATATTATATTATGAAAATTTAATAAGTATAAAACAATGTGCTATTTTAGCAATCGCTCAAATAATAAATATTACTATTAAAAATATAGTAAAAAGAAAAAGACCATATCACGAAAATGAGTCAATTGAAAATCTTGAAAAATTAAAACTAGATTATTATTCTTTCCCATCTGGACATACTTTAAATGCATTCTTACTATTTTATATTTTAAGAGAGAACGGCATAGTTAATAACTATTTTAAAGTAATTCCTTATTTAGTTGGTTTAAGTAGAATTATGTTAGGTGTTCATTATCCTACTGATGTTATTGCCGGTGCACTTTTAGCAAAAGGTATAATGCTACTTTCTTCGAACTGGTTGTCTATATAATAATTTAAAGATATCATCACTTTCTTCTTCATCTTCAGTATATACCAATTCTAACATTGTTTCAATTCTACCTTGTGAAATTAATTTTTCATATATATTTAATTCACCGTAATTAAATTGTTCTAATTCAAAGTATTTGATTAAACTAGAATATTCATAAAAACGATTCTCTATTGTTTCTATTAATAATTCTCTTACAGTTGCACCAGTAAAATTAAATCTAGTTTTTTCTTCATTAGTTAATTTAGTTTCTAGTTTGGTTTCTAGAACTCTAAAGTTAGATTTATAAAACTTTTCAAAACTATAAGGTTTCACTTTGTCCTTTGCATATTTATACATACTATTATCATAATGATTTAAATACAAAAAGATTTGTTGATTTTTGTAATAATTAGCACTAAATTCACTATAGTTACAAAATTCATTATAAATCTTTGCTGTTTTATAACTAAAGGTTAATCCTAATTCAGTTACTAATTCAATTATAAATTCATCTTTAATCTTTTCTTTCTTATCATAAAAATAAAATTGATTCATATAATTTACAACCAATTCTTTACCAAATTCTATAAAAATAGCTAAATCACCATTCTTATCAAAATGCATTAGGGATAATCCTTTTTCTATTTTATTAACATAAAACTTACTATAAGCTTCAGTGGAATCAAAATAATATGCATAAAATATTTTTCCTAAAATATTAATTTCATTATATTTATTGGCTAATTCTTTCAATCGATTTAATAATTCGAATTTATTAGTAGCATTTTCTTTATTTAAATAACTAAAATCTAAATCAGGAACTTGAGAATTAATTTGTTTAATTCCTTTTAGTTTAGGATATCCATAATCAATTAAATCAAATTCATATTTTTTATTGATTGCTTTTTCAAATGTTTCATTAATGTGATAATATTTAAAGTTATCATCTCTAGAAACTAATTTTAATTTAGTAAAAGGGGGTAATAAGAATTCTTCTTCTTTAGGAAACAAAGAAAAGTGTTCTAGAAATAATCCGTGTTGCCCCTTCTTAATATTAATTTTAATTAAAACCATTCCAAAAATACCAGTTAAACTAGGAGCATAAAATGGATCACGTGTAGAAGATATAAAGCCTTCATCGACAAAAGTTTGTCCAACTTTTAAATGATTTAAGAATTCGTCATCAGTAACAAAACGATACATTTGATAATTACTTTCTAACTTTGGGCTTTGTTTAATAGTATCTACAGTATTCATTAATTTTTTATGAAAGAATTTATTTAATTCACCAGATTTATTTTTTCTTAAAAATCTATTTAGTATAGTTGAACCAATAAAGGAAAAGAAACAAATATCTGAAATAGCATTATTATTATAAATGGTAACAGTGTGTTCTTTGATTTCTTCAAAAGATACATCGTTTTTAGAAATTGTTTTACAAACTTCATAATGTTTTTCAATATCAGCTAATTCTTCTAGTTTAATATTTCTCCCAATAATTCCCATATTTTGACCTAATTTAATTAGTTCAATTTTAGTGTAATAGGGTTTTAAATAAAAAATATAAGGGTTAAAACTATTTCTTTTACAAATACTAATTGATAAACCTAAAGAGGTTGAATATTCATATAATACTTTATAAGAGTTATCTATAAGAGTATCAATATCGTAATTTTCAATGATACTTAACATTGCTTTTAATCTTATAACTAATGCTTCTAATTGCTCTTTTTCTTCACCTTTAGAATTAGATACTTTCTCTTTACTCTTATCATATTTTTGTTTAATCCATTTAATAACGTCGTGAGTTAAGAATCTATAGTTAGATTCAGTTAATCTAAAAAATAAATTTTCTTTCTTGATAGGATAAATTGTTTGAGTATAAATATCATACATTGGTATCAAGTCTTCAAACTTGGACAATTTTATCTTATCAGTTTTATTTTTAATCTTAACTTTTTTACTAAAAATTTCTTCAATTAAATTTTCATTTATTTTCATTTAATAATACATTAAATGAGAATAAATTTAATGGTCATCTTTAAAAATGAAATTTTCTTTGAAAATTAGGATGTTTCCTTACCAGAAAACACGTAATAAATAAAAATAAAAAATTTTTATTATTATCCTATTTGCTTAAAGCAAATACGTGGACATTGTCCAAGTTTTCAGTAACCTCGGGAATATTTATAAATTTTTCTTTTTGCATAAAATATAACCAAGCTACAATTATAATTAATACAGCAATAATTATTTCAATCATATAACTTAGCTGAGAATTTTATTATATAATTTTTTTTAATTATCTAGTCTATTACAATGCAGTTTGAATTATGGAAATTAGTATTGTTTCTGAATATATTATTTTTAATTTATGGGATATATATAATATTATGTTCACCTGAAACTTATTCTATAAATTTTTCACTTTATTTAATTATTTTTTATATATCTATAATTTTATTAAGTATTTATTGTATTATATATGATGATGAATTTATTGCACGAAGCTTATTCTTATTTTTAATTATTTATAGATTAATTTTATTTACATTATTTGATATTTATTCAACAGATATGATAAAAATAATAAAGGTGCTAATGCTTCTATTTATAGGTATTAGTTTATATATTAGTTTTTACAAAAAAAAGTTAATTAAATAAATATTATTTAAATAAATAATGCTTACAATAAAACAACTTTTTTCTAATTATGAATTTATGAAATCAATCCAAATTTCTGGTTGGGTTCAAACAACTAGGTCTCAAAAAGATATGACTTTTATTAAATTAAACGATGGAACTCACGCTGAAGGTATTCAAGTGGTAGTTAATAATTCTAACAATAAATATACTGTAGGAACATCTTTAGAAGTTCGTGGACAATTAGTTGAATCACCAGCTCAAGGGCAATTATTTGAATTGATTGCAGATGAAATTATAGTATTGGGTATGGCTGAACCAAGTGAGTATCCTTTGTCTAAAGGTAAGATGTCTTTGGATTATCTAAGAAATTATCAACACTTAAGAGCTAGAACTAACACCTTTGGATGTGTCTTTAGAATTAAATCAGCTATTAGTCACGCAACTCATCGTTTTTATGAAGAAGAAGGGTTTCTACATTTGGACCCAAATATTTTAACAATTAATGAATGTGAAGGTGGAGCAGGAGTGTTTCAAGTAACTGAAAAAGATATTTCTATTCCTTCTAAATTACAACTTATGACTGTTGAAATGAAGGATGAAAATGGGAAAACTTTTAAGAAAAAAACTGAAGAATATAATTGGAGTCAAGACCATTTTAAAAAACCTGTTTATTTAACTGTAAGTTCACAACTATCATTGGAACCTTTGGCTTGTTCTTTGGGAAAAGTTTATACTACTAATAAATCATTTAGAAGTGAACACTCATCAACTCATAAACATTTATCAGAATTTACTCATTTAGAAATTGAAGCTTGTTTTCTAGATTTAAATGAATTGATGAACGTTGGAGAAAGATATATTAAATATGTTGCATCTTATTTATTAGACAAGTGTAAAAGTGATATTGATGTATTATCTTCTTTTGTTTCTAAAGGATTAAAGGAAAGACTTGAGACAATTGTTTCAGTTAATTTTGCAAGAGTTACATATGAAGATGCTATTAAAATAGCAGGTGCAACATATGGAGAGGATTTATCATCTGAAATTGAAACATTTTTGACTGAACATTTTAATAGACCAGTCTTTGTAACTCATTGGCCTATTTCTATTAAAAGTTTTTATATGAAGAGAAATCTAGAAAATCCTAATTTGTGTGATAACTTTGATTTACTAATGCCCTATAGGGTTGGTGAATTGATTGGTGGTTCAATGCGTGAAGATGATTATTTTAAATTAATTGAAATGATGAATGTTAAAGGGGTTAGTGAAGAGCCTATGAAATTTTATACTGATTTAAGAAAGTTTGGAAGTGTACAACACGGTGGCTTTGGATTGGGTCTAGATAGGATGACAATGTTGTTTACTGGTATGGAAAATATTAAAGATACAGTTCCTTTCCCAGTTTACTTTCAAAATTGCGAATATTAAATAAATTATCTTGTAAAAATTAATCTGTAATAGTCACTTTCTGAATCTATTACAGTTTCATCATCACTACTTTGTTGTTCCATATATGTAGTAGTTTCTTCTTCTTTTTCTTCTTTCTTTTCTACTTTTTCCTCTTTCTTTTCTTCTTCTTCCTTTTCTTCTTCCTTTTCTTTTATAATATGCGTATTCATATGCTTATTCAGAGTACTAATTTGTGTTGCTTTATAATTACATCCAGAAATAGTACAAGGATAAGGGCGCTCACCTGTGTGAGTTAGTATATGTTTCTTGAGAGAACTACTTTCTGCTGCACTATAATCACAGTCTACGACAGTACATGGATAAGGGCGTTCATATGTATGTGTTCTCATATGTACTGTTAGAGAACCTTTTACAGTTGAACTAAAATTACATTTTGGATGAGTACACTTATAATTACGCTCACTTATGTGGCGAAGCATATGTGCAGTTAAATGATCAGATCTTTTTGCTATATATCCACATTCAGGAATTTCACAAGGTAAATAACTATTATTAGAATGTCGAAGTAAATGTTTGATAAGATTAGTTTTATTTTTTACGCTATAGTTACATCCAGGAACATCACAAGTGTAAGTTTGTATTGGTTTGTGATTTTTCCTTAAAAATTTCTGTTCCAATTGAAAGTGTTCAGGAAAAAATATTTTATTTTCCTTAAAACGAATACCATAATAACCAAAGTTTCTTAAAATGGAAGACCATCTAAGATTAGATTTAAAATGCTTATTCCAGGTTTTTACAAAATCCGTTTTGTTACATTGTAAAATATTATCTTCAAATAAGAAAGTTTCTAACTTATTTTTACTAATATAGTTAATAAATACTTGAATATTATTACCAAAGGACATAATAGTATGTTATTATTATTAAAAGTAAAAGATTCAACTTTTATTTTATAATATAAATAAATTAAGAGGTTAACATAGTGATATCGTCGTCTACTACAGTGGCATCATCATCTACTACTGTGGCATCATCATCTACATCTATTACAGTAGTTTGATCATCTACATCAATAACACCATCGTCCATCAAATTTTCTTTTTCCTTTGGTACAGGTAATTTATCCTCAAGAATTTTAGCAATTTCAGGATTATCAAAGATAGATGTTTCCTTCGGTTTCTTAATATCTTCCAAAGGCTTTCCGATATCTTCCAAAGGCTTTTCTAAATCTTCCAAAGGTTTCTCTATATATTCCGTATGTTGAGAACGCATATGATTATATAGATATATTTTTTGGGTTGCAATAAATCCACAATTGGAAACCTCACATTGAAATTGTCTACCCGTCTCATTATTATGAATTCGCATATGTCTCCTTAAATGACCGTGCATTCTAGCAACATACCCACATCCGGGAATATTACACGGATATAATTCCGATTTGTTGTGTCGAAACATATGTATTTTGAGTTTCTTCTCTATAGTTGTAGTATAACTACAATCAGATATAGGACACTTTAATGAGCGCTCACTAGTGTGGGTGCGCACATGTTTATTAAGGTTGGTAATCGTTGTTGCACTGTATCCACATCCCGGAACCTCACAGGAAAAGGGACGCTCACACTTATGGTTACGCATATGCACCATAAGATTACTACGAGTTCCAGAATACTCACATCCTGGAATTTCACAAGAATACTTTCCCGTGTGTCTAATAAATCTTTCATCCAAACTAAAATCAGCTGGAAATATTATAGTTGCGTATCCATCTCGAGAACCACCGTGTGAAATACTCATTCGGTAGTAATTAAAATTTCTTAAGATAGATGGCCAAATAAGTTCTGTTCCACAAAAGTGGTTGAAGGCTTTAACAAATTCATTTTTGTTGCAATGCAACTTATTATTTGAGAACACCATAGTAATAGAGTTCTCTTCCAGAAACTTAAAAATAGCAGTATCCTCTGCAAAAATTTGATTTATAAACGATTGTATATTATCACCAAAAGACATAAAATAAATAAAAGATGGATAGATGGTTGAAATTTCAATTTTTCTTACTTTAGTAAGATAAATTAGGAAATTAAAACTTTGTTTTAATTTAACCAATTTTTTTTGTCTATAAGGCTTTAGTGCCGACTACTTTAATTTTAACTTTACTGTGTCTCACTATCATACAAATTCAACTCAACCGGTGGACTAGGTGCTGGTGTATTTAGATAAAATCTAGGTGACGACGACCCTTTATCAATAAATTTATCTATCTTGAAATAAGTATCTTCTATATTATCAGACATTCTACAAAAGCTAACTATTTCAGCATGAGATAGTTTTTGTTCCCAACTCAAAGGAACTTCATTATCAAATTCAGTAGTCCAATAATGTTCTAGAATTTGTTTAATATCATCAATTGTTGCCTTGGTCATATGAATTTTAAAATCTATTCTACCAGGTCTAATTAAAGCATTATCTAAATGTTCTGGTTTATTAGTAGTCATAATTATTATTCTACCAGGGCATTCATTTAGTCCATCTAAGATATTTAAAAAATAAGAAAGATTATTATTTTCATCATTAACAGGTTTCTCCTTTTTATTTTTTTTACTCATATATTCTTTGATTGTATTTTCTAAATCTAAATCCTTATTCTTAGGTTTATCACTAGCTAAATCTCTATCTTTAACTATATCTCCCATAGCATCTATATCTTCAAACAAAAGAATCCTTTTGTTTTGAGGTATAATTATTTCTGGTGTAATCTGTTCATCACAAATAATTTCTCTTAACCTAGTAAAATTAAAATTATTTGATAACTTTATATCTATACCGTGACGACCAGTTAAATTCATTAGAGCTTTAATAAATCCAGTCTTACCACATCCAGGTTCTCCCCAAAGTAAAATACCTAAAGTATATGGAATACCTCTGTCCTTATACCATTGTTCATTTTCTAAAAAGAATTTAATTTTATTAACTAAATCCTTCTTTCCTGTAAAAAATCGATTATCAAAGGTAACATTAGATTTCCAAGAAGTATAGAAACAATTTATTTCTTCTTCTCCATTATCCCAATTGATTTCTACTAGAGATTGGCTTTCTAACATTTTGATTTTAATATAATTTTTATATTCTTTTTCAATATTATCTACCCATTCAATTAATTTTTTAATATTTAAAATAGGAGAGCTAATCTCTAGATTTTGATATTCTACCCAAACTGTTTTTCCCACAGACTCAGTTCTGTCTTTTTCTGTTGTAAAAACTCTTCCATAAATATTTTGGTCTATTAAAAACTTATTATTTTGAATAACACGATAAACAGATGCTTCTATTTCTTCAGCTTCTTTTCGATAATTATATTTTTTTATTTCAGTTTCCATTAATGATTTTACAGATGGATCATTA
>Ga0114967_10005398_pt1 | contig 10156 bp, 7 predicted proteins | sample M_130628_MF_Meta_FD_92639 | JGI IMG/M metagenome (GOLD analysis project Ga0114967, IMG submission 92639) | Freshwater microbial communities from Lake Montjoie, Canada to study carbon cycling - M_130628_MF_MetaG | ecosystem: Environmental > Aquatic > Freshwater > Lake | place: Lake Montjoie... | reverse complement strand
AGCTGTTATTCAATCTATTGATGCGTCAACGATTTATGAAGTGCCTATTTTGATGCTTGAAGAAGGTCTTGATGTGGTTGCTTTGAAGAAATTAAATTTATCTGTAAAATCAAACCCAGATTTAGTCAATTGGAATACTTTTTTAAGCCGATTGAAAAATCCTAAACATACAGTTAATATTGGATTAGTAGGAAAATACGTAGAATTACAAGATTCTTACAAATCGATATTAGAAGCTTTCATTCATGCTGGCGCTGCCAATGAAACGAAAGTAAACATGATTTCAATTCACTCCGAATATTTAGATTCTGAAAATGCATCCGAGAAATTGAAAGGTTTAGATGGAATTTTAGTTGCACCCGGTTTTGGAGGTCGTGGAATTGAAGGAAAAATTGAAACGGTAAAATTTGCCAGAGAGAATAAAATTCCTTTTTTAGGAATATGTTTGGGTATGCAAATGGCGGTTATTGAATTTTCTAGATCTGTTTTAGGACATTCTGACGCCAATTCAACTGAGATGAACGAAAACACAACTAATCCAGTGATCGATTTAATGGAAGAACAAAAAACCATTACCGATAAAGGAGGAACGATGCGTTTGGGCGCTTGGAAGTGTGACATTAAAGAAAATACATTGGCACATAAAATATACGGAAAAACCAGTATTTTTGAACGCCACCGTCATCGTTATGAATTTAATGGTGATTATTTACAAGCGCTAGAAAATGCAGGTTTAAAAGCTTCAGGAGTAAACCCTGATACCGGTTTGGTAGAAATTGTAGAAATAGAAAACCACCCATTTTTTATTGGTGTTCAATACCATCCAGAGTATAAAAGTACAGTAGACAATCCGCATCCTCTTTTTGTGAGTTTTGTTGCAGCTGCTGTTAAATCAAAATAAAATAGTATTTTCGAATAAGATATCGACTTTAATAAAAGTAAAATGGAACAAAAAAAATTAGATTTAAATTCAATAATTGGCTTCGTATTAATTTTTGGAATTTTGATTTGGATGATGTATCAAAATCAACCTTCAAAAGAACAATTGGCTACTGAAAAGGCAAAAAAAGAAAAAGCAGCTGCTGTAACTCCAAAGAATGTTGAACAAGATAATGTTGTAATTAATCCAACAGATACTTCTTCGGCTAATGCAGTTCAAATTGAAAAACTAAAAAAATCTTTAGGAAGTTTTGCTTATTCGTCTAATTTAACTTCTACAAAAAATACTATTACAACTCTTGAAAATGAATATGTTCGTATTAAAATTTCTAATAAAGGAGGTTATATTGTTGAAGCTGTTTTAAAGAATTTTGAAAAATTCAAAAAAGGTTCTGGACAATTGGTTGAATTAATTAAGGATAATAATTCTCAATTAAACATCCAACTTTTAACCAATGACAATCATACTTTAAATACTAAAGATTTATTTTTTGAGCCTAAACTTACTAAAATTGGTGCCAATCAAATTCTTACCATGCGTTTAAAAGCAAGTGCTAATGAGTTTTTGGAATACCAATATGAGTTAAAACCTAACGATTATATGGTTGGTTTTAACTTGCGTTCTCAAGGATTAAATAAAGTATTGAACACTTCAAAACCATTAGATTTAGAATGGAATTTAAAAACCTATAGAACAGAGAAAAGTATTTCTTACGAAAACAGATATACTTTACTGAATTATGAATATGGTGAGGAGAAATTCAATAATGTAAGTGACGGAGAAAACAGAGAAGAAAGTATAGATAATGTTAAATTCATTGCTTACAAACAACATTTCTTCGCTTCTATTTTAATGACTGAAACGCCGTTTTCAAAAGCAGTTTTAAAGTCAAATAAATTGGTTTTAGATGAAAATAAAGACACCATTTTCGTTAAGCAATTCAATTCTAAGGTGCCGTTGGCTTTTACAAATGGGGAAGTGAACTATAAAATGAGTTGGTATTTTGGACCATCAGATTATAAAACTTTAGAGAATTATAATAAAAATATTGAAAAGATTATACCACTGGGTTGGGGTATTTTTGGATGGATTAATAAATTTATTTTCATTCCTTTATTTGGGTTTTTAAGCTCTTATATAGCTTATGGAATTGCGATTATCATCTTCACCATTATCATTAAAATTGCAATGTCACCGATTACTTACAAATCATTTTTGTCTCAAGCTAAAATGAAAGTGCTGCGTCCTGAAATTGCAGAATTGAACGAGAAATTCAAAAAAGAACCTGCTAAAAAACAACAAGAAACAATGAAGTTATATAGTAAAGCTGGAGTAAATCCTATGGCTGGTTGTATTCCAGCTTTGATTCAGTTGCCGTTTATGTATGCTTCATTTCAGTTTTTCCCATCAGCATTTGAATTAAGACAAAAGAGTTTCCTTTGGGCTGATGATTTGTCTTCATTTGATGAAATTATGAAATTGCCATTCCACATTCCTTTATATGGAAGTCATATTAGTTTGTTTCCAATTTTAGCCGCTATTGCTATTTTCTTTTATATGAAAATGACTTCTGGCGATCAACAAATGGCAGCTCCAACTCAAGAAGGCATGCCGGATATGGCTAAATTGATGAAAATCATGATTTACGTTTCGCCATTAATGATGTTAATTTTCTTTAATACTTATGGAGCAGGACTGAGTTTGTATAACTTTATATCCAATTTAATTACAATTGGAATTATGTTAGTTATCAAGAATTACATCGTTGATAATGATAAAATTAATGCACAAATTCAAGAGAACAAATTGAAAGAGCCTAAAAAGCAGAGTAAGTTCCAAAGAAAAATGCAAGAAATTATGGAACAAGCTGAAGCTCAAAAAGCACAGCAAAAAAAGAAATAATTTTAAAGCACTCCTAGAGTGCTTTTTTAATAAACAGACTATTTTTATAATATTTATTAAAAGATTTAGTTTTATAGAATAAAGAAAAATATATGAAACAGTTATTTAAAATAGTATTTCTAATTTTTTCAATATCATTATTTTCACAAACAGATTGTAATAAATTAGACGCCAATGGTAAGAAAATTGGTTTGTGGAAAGGTGTTTTTGAGGATACCAAACGCCCTAGATATGAAGGTACATTTGATCATGATAAAGAAGTAGGCCTATTTAAATTTTTTGACAATACAAAAGAATCTAATTTAATAGCTACAAGAGAATTCAATTCCAAAGACAATTCAGCCTATACTATTTTTTTTGATTCTAATAAAAATAAAATAAGCGAAGGAAAGGTTCTCAATAAGTTATATGAAGGTTTGTGGATTTATTACCACAAGGGATCATCAGTAATTATGACTTCTGAAAATTATAAAAATGGGAAGTTAGATGGAGCAAAAACCATTAATTTTAAATCGGGTAAAGTTGCCGAAATTTCCAATTATAAAAATGGCCTTCTTGAAGGTATTTATATAAAAAATGATGAAAGTGGAGTAGCTTTGGAAGAATCATTTTATGTAAATGGCGAATTAAATGGCATCACAACTTATAGAGCTCCAGACGGATTAGTTGTTGCTAAAGGGAAGTTTAGAAAAGGAATTAAAGTGGGTATTTGGCAATTTTTTGAAAATGGAAAATTAGAAAGTGAAGACAATTACGATCAACCAAATAGAATTAAATCAAAGCGTAAAAAATAATATTCGAATAATTCAATAAAGAAGATGAAACGAGTTGTAGTTGGACTTTCCGGCGGTGTTGATTCTAGTGTTGCGGCCTATTTGTTGCAACAACAGGGCTATGAAGTCATTGGACTTTTTATGAAAAATTGGCACGATGACTCGGTTACCATTTCCAATGAATGTCCGTGGTTAGAAGACAGTAACGACGCTTTATTGGTAGCTGAAAAATTGGGTATTCCATTTCAAACGGTTGATTTAAGCGAACAATACAAAGAAAAAATCGTTGATTATATGTTCAACGAATATGAAAAAGGGAGAACTCCAAATCCTGATGTACTTTGTAATCGCGAAATAAAATTTGATGTATTCATGAAAATCGCAATCAATTTAGGTGCTGATTATGTAGCTACCGGACATTATTGTAGAAAAGGTGAAATCGATAATAATGGCAATAAAGTATACCAATTGCTTGCGGGTGTTGATACTAATAAAGATCAGTCTTATTTTTTATGCCAATTATCACAAGAACAGTTGGCTAAATCTTTATTTCCAATTGGCGAATTAACGAAGCCTGAAGTTCGTGAAATTGCTGCTCAAATGGATTTAATTACCGCAGATAAGAAAGATTCCCAAGGTTTGTGTTTCATCGGTAAAGTTAGATTGCCAGAATTTTTACAACAAAAATTAGAAAAGAAAGAAGGTTTAATTGTTCAAATTGACGCTCAAGATTCAATTTATTGTCAAAATCCAATTGAATTTATATCTCAAGAAGAAAAATTAGCATTTGAATCTAAAACATTGGCCTACGAACCAAATATGGGAAAAGTGGTTGGAAAACATCAAGGCGCCCATTTTTTTACTATTGGTCAACGCAAAGGATTGAATGTTGGAGGAACGAAAGAACCGTTATTTATAATCGCTACCAGTGTTGAAACCAATACTATTTATACGGGTTTAGGAAGCGAACATCCGGGTCTATTTAAGAAAGCTTTATTTATTCAAAAATCGGAAATGCATTGGATTAGAGAAGATTTAGCTATTGCAAATGGAGAAAAAATGGAGGTTATGGCTCGAATTCGTTACCGTCAACCTTTACAAAAAGCAACCTTACATCAATTTGAAACTGGCTTGTATGTTGAATTTAAAGAACCACAATCAGCGATTACTGAAGGACAATTCGTAGCTTGGTATATAAAGGATGAATTAGTTGGTTCGGGAGTTATTTCTTAAGTTTGTAATATAGATTTATAGCAAATGAAAAAAACAGTATTGATTATTGTCTTATTAATTTCCGCTTTTGGCTTTTCGCAAGAAGAAGCTTGGGTGTATTTTAAAGACAAACCAAATAGTCAATATTATTTATCCAATCCACTTCAAATGCTATCTCAAAGAGCATTGAACAGAAGAGCAATTCAGAATATTCCATTGGATCTTAAAGACGTTCCTATTCATCAATCGTATATTGATCAAATAACGGCTACACAAGGAATCACTGTAAAAGCCAGTTCAAAGTGGATGAATTGTTTACATGTTCGCGGTACTCAAGCTGTAATTCAATCATTAAGGTTACTATCATTTGTAGATCATGTTTCGTTTGCAAATGCTTCTTTAAATAGAACTGGAAAAACATCCAATCCAACAAATTATTCAGCTGTAAATAAAGTATTAGAAACTCAAGTTATTTATAATTATGGTACCTCTGGGAACCAAATTCAAATGCTAAATGGTAACTATTTGCACCAGCAAAATTATACTGGAACTGGAAAAGTGATTGCTGTTTTGGATGCTGGGTTTCCAGGTGTTGATAGTGCAACTCCTTTTCAAAGGTTAAGGGACAACAATCAAATTTTGGGCGGATATAATTTTGTAGATAGAAGTACTAATTTTTATGCAATGAATTCGCACGGAACACTAGTGCTTTCAACTATGGGTGGATATGTTGACAATCAATTAGTTGGAACTGCTCCTGATGCTTCCTATTATTTATTCGTTACTGAAGACACTACTTCAGAAACTCCTTTAGAGGAATCTCTTTGGGTGGAAGCTGCTGAAATGGCTGATAAGTTTGGTGCTGATGTGATTAATTCTTCGTTGGGCTATTTTGACTTTGATAATCCAAATTATAGTTATACCTATAATAATATGAATGGCACAACTGCTTTTTGTTCTCGTGGTGCAAATATTGCTTTCACACGAGGAATGATAGTGGTAGTTTCGGCTGGAAATTCTGGAAACACGAGTAATCCTAATATTAGCGCTCCTGCAGATGCTATAAATGCATTTACGGTTGGTGCGGTTAATTCAGCAAGAAATTATGCCAGTTTTAGTTCTATAGGTCCTTCATTTGATGGTAGAATAAAGCCCGATGTTATGGCGCAAGGTCAGTCGGCAGTGGTTGCAACTCCTATAGGAACAGTGGCCACAAATAGTGGCACTTCATTTTCGGGACCAATAATAGCTGGTATGGTAGCAAGTTTTTGGCAAGCTTTTCCAAATTTAACTAATGCTAGAATTGTTCAGTTAATTAAAGAATCGTCAGATCGTTTTAGCAATCCAAATGAGCAATATGGTTATGGAATTCCTAATTTTCAATTGGCTTTAAATACTGCTTTAGCAAATAATCAATTTAGTACTGATGGATTTTCTGTTTATCCAAATCCTGTTAATGAGGAAGTTACATTTTCATTTCCTTCAAATGCTAATTCAAGAGAAATTAGTATTTACAATAATTTTGGACAAGAAATTTTGAGAATAAAAAGTGATAATCGGTTGGAAGTTATTTCATTACTTTCATTTGAATCTGGTATTTATTTTTATAAAATTGCTGCTGCAAATGAAATTTTGACTGGCAAATTAATAAAAAATTAGTTATTTGATATGAATAAAATCACTCAGCTTTTTAACATTCAATATCCCATTATTCAGGGAGGAATGATTTGGAATAGCGGTTATAAGCTAGCAAGTGCAGTTAGTAATGCAGGTGGTTTGGGTTTAATAGGAGCTGGATCAATGTATCCTGATGTCTTAAGAGAGCACATTCAAAAATGCAAATTAGCAACTGACAAACCTTTTGGGGTAAACGTACCTTTGTTATATTCAAATATTGAAGAAATAATTACTATTATCATTGAAGAAGGGGTGAAAATTGTTTTTACTTCTGCAGGAAATCCAACTACTTGGACTTCAATTTTAAAGCAAAATGGAATTACCGTTGTTCATGTGGTGAGCAGTTCAAAATTTGCCTTAAAAGCGCAAGATGCTGGTGTTGATGCTGTTGTTGCTGAAGGCTTTGAAGCGGGTGGACATAATGGGAGGGAAGAAACGACCACTTTCACACTTATTCCAATGGTAAAAAAACAACTTAACATTCCTTTAATTGCTGCTGGAGGAATTGCTACTGGTTGGGGAATGCTTGCTGCAATGGTATTAGGTGCTGATGGGGTGCAAGTAGGGTCAAGGTTTGCTGCATCTATTGAATCTTCAGCTCATGAGAATTTTAAAAACGCGATAATTAATTGTAAAGAAGGGGATACTCAGTTAACTTTAAAAGAATTGGCACCTGTTCGATTAATAAAGAATAAGTTTTATAATGATATTCAGGAATTGTATAAAACAAATCCAACTGTTGAAGATTTAAAGTCTTTATTAGGAAGAGCAAGAGCTAAAAAAGGAATGTTTGAAGGCGATTTAATTGAAGGCGAATTGGAAATTGGACAAATTTCGGGTTTATTTGAAGATATAAAATCTGCCAAATATATTATAGATGAAATGATTCGTGATTTTGAAATTGCAAAAAATGAAATAAAAAATTGGTAATAAGTAGCATCATAAAAAATATGAAGAATATTAAAATAATATTTCTGTTTTTATTTCTTACAATTAGTGTTCAAAAAATAGAGGCACAAGTGTATAAATTTGTTGCGACAGGATTTAGTGTAATGGAAAAGGATGAAAAAGACAATTGGGGTAAATGGTCTGATTTTCAAACTACTAATATAGTAATTGCGTTGGATTTAGATAAAAAAAGAATTGTAGTTTATTCTAAAGAAATTCAGTTTTATAATATCGAAAAGTTTGAAGAAAAAATTGAAAACGACGACGATTTAATCTTTCCTTTTAGTTGCATCGATATTGATGGGGAGCCCTTTAGAATTTCATTTATCACAAGAAAAAAACAAGAGTATAGAAAACAATTATACATCAATCAAAAAGACGTGATATTAGTTTATAATATCGTTAATTTCCCAGGTAAATTATAATAGCTATAATAAAATCCAATTATGAAAAATATTTTTTTAGTTTCTGCATTAATAATTAGTTCTTTTCTTTCTGCTCAAGAACGTCCTAAGTTAGTTGTTGGAATTGTTGTTGATCAGATGAAAATGGAATATTTATACCGTTATTCAGATGATTTCTCTTCTAATGGTTTCAAGAGATTAATGGATAATGGTTACACGTTTCATAACATGCATTTCAATTATATGCCAACTTATACAGGCCCCGGACATACTTCCATTTATACAGGTACTACACCTTCCATTCATGGTATAGTTGGAAACGATTGGTTCAATCGCTCTACCGGAAAAGAAGTTTATTGCACGGACGATGCTTCAGTGCATATTCTTGGTGAGGGTAAACCAGAAGAGGGGGAAATGTCTCCAAAAAATTTACAAGCTACTACAATTACTGACGAACTTCGCCTACATACTAATTTTAAAGGTAAAGTTATAGGGTTTAGTTTGAAAGATCGTGGGGCAATTTTACCAGCGGGACATTTTGCTAATTGGGCTTTTTGGTACAGTAATACGGGATCGTTTATTTCAAGTTCTTTTTATGGTGAAAAACTTCCGGATTGGCTTACTACTTTTAACAATGAAAAACATTATATGCCCTACATTAATAAGGGCTGGGATTTATTTAAACCAATTTCGACTTATAACGAAAGTTTACCTGACAACAATCCTTACGAAGGGAAATTATATAAAAGTTTAGCACCCGTTTTTCCTTATAATTTGAAAGCAATGTATGAGAATAATGATGCTGGAATAATTAGATCCACTCCTTATGGGAATGATTTATTGGCGGAAATTGCAATGAAAGCTATTTATAGCGAAGAATTAGGAAAAGACAATATCACTGATTTTTTAACCGTTTGCTTTTCATCAACAGATTATGTTGGTCATTTAACAGGAACTAGATCTATTGAAACACAAGATACTTACCTTCGATTAGACAAAACGATAGCTGATTTTTTAGCCTATCTAGATAAAACTGTTGGAAAAGATAATTATCTAATTTTTTTAACTGCAGATCATGCTGGTGCTGAAAATGTGAATTATCTTAAGGATAATAAATATGAAGTAAACAGTGTTGATACTAAAGAATTTGTAAAAGGCTTGTCAAAATTTTCTCAGGATACTTTTGGAGCTAATTTGGTTTTAAATTATTCTAATTTTAATTTGTACCTAAATAAAGAGATTATCAAAAATAAAGGATTGGATTTATCGAAAGTAAAACAATCTTTTAAAGAATATATGATGGCTCAAGTCCAAATAAAAAGAGTCTACACCGAAGAAGAGAGACTGGCTTCTACTGGAAATGATTTCTATTTAAATAATATCGCTAAAGGATACGATCCAAATTCAAATGGGGATATGGTAATTCTTGAAAAACCAGGATATATTGAATATAAAGGTATCGGAACATCTCATGGAACTCCATACTCCTATGACACTCATGTGCCAGCACTTTTTTATGGTTGGCATGTAAAACATGGAGAAAGTCATGATAGAAAAGTAATAACCCAAATTATTCCTACGATTGCTCAAATGATTAAAATTCCATTTCCCAATGGAACGGAAGCTAATGTATTGCCAGAATTATTTAAATAATATTTATAAAGCAATTTGATTTTTAAGTAAATCTTCAAAGGTTTCTCGGGCTCTAATTAAGATGCCTTTTCCGTCTTTCCACAATGCCTCCGCTGGTTTGTATCTGGAATTGTAATTGGAAGCCATGGAGAAACAATAGGCTCCAGCATTTCTAAAACAAAGCAAGTCGCCTTCTTTTATTTCGGCAATTCGACGGTTATTGGCAAAAGTATCCGTTTCACAAATGTAACCTACTACAGTGTAAAATCGCTCTTTTCCCTTTGGGTTTGAAATATTTTCTATGTAATGCTGAGAACCATATAACATTGGACGAATTAAATGATTGAAACCGCTGTCAATCCCTGCAAAAACTGTAGAAGTGGTTTGCTTTACCACATTTACTTTCGCTAAAAAATACCCAGCTTCACTTACTAAAAATTTACCGGGTTCAAATGCCAATGTTAATTCCCTTCCGTAAGCAGCTTCAAATGCTATGAATCTTTTAGTAAGTTTTTTTCCTAATTCCTCAATATTGGTTTCAATATCACCTTTGTTGTAAGGCACTTTGAATCCACTTCCAAAATCTAAAAAATCTAATTCTTTGAAATTATTTGCAGCTTCAAATAATATCTCTGCAGCATAAAGAAATACCTCAATATCTAATATGT
>Ga0114967_10005394_pt1 | contig 10163 bp, 8 predicted proteins | sample M_130628_MF_Meta_FD_92639 | JGI IMG/M metagenome (GOLD analysis project Ga0114967, IMG submission 92639) | Freshwater microbial communities from Lake Montjoie, Canada to study carbon cycling - M_130628_MF_MetaG | ecosystem: Environmental > Aquatic > Freshwater > Lake | place: Lake Montjoie... | reverse complement strand
TGCTGGAGCGGGCGTTGCGCGCTGCCTAAAACGCGGAGCTCGGCATCGAACACCAGCGCGCGAGTGCTGGTGGTGCCTTGATCAAGCACCAGTAGCGCCGTCATGGGCGGCAGGGGAGAGCGCAGGGATAAAGGCGCATGTCAGTTCCCGATCGTAGAGCTAACCAATTTAGGCGATAGCGGCCCGATCGCCGCTGTTTAATGCTAAGACTCGCCATGGAAGGGAAGGCGAGCGCGCTCATAAGCGTCGTGCTGGCCTCTGTGGCGACACCGCATTCGATGCGGACTGGTTCCGGCGTGTGTTCCGCGCAAGCGTTGCGCAAGGCAGGACCAGGCCTTCTTCCCTTTTTGTACTGCCTGAACTTGGCACCCGGTTAACGCCGGGTGCTTTTTTTTGTTCAGGCCCTAGCCACCGCCAATCGGCGGCAGGAAGTGAACTTCACTCTCTGCTCCAATTTTCTCCAACAGCGGTGACTGATAAATCTCTCCATCAATAGCGACCGCCATACCGCCCTGCAGGCTTTCCTCAAAGCCCGGAAAGCGGGCTTCAAGGGTCTCAATCAGGGCGCTGTAATCGGCCACTGCCACCGTCAACCGCGTTTGCCCGCCGGTATACCGACGGGCAAATTCTGTTTGCAGAATGACGGTGGCCAATTCGCTTAGCCGGCGGCCTTGGCGCCGTCGATCGCCGCCAGCAGCTTCGGCGGCGAAATCGGCAGCGAGGTCAGGCGCAGCCCCACGGCATGAGACACCGCGTTCGCCACGGCCCCCAAGGGCGGGACGATCGGCACCTCACCGACACCGCGCACCCCATAGGGATGACCCGGGTTCGGCACTTCCACCAGCACGGTGTCGATCATCGGCAGGTCCGAGGCCACCGGCATGCGGTAGTCGAGGAAGCCGGTGTTCTGTAAACGGCCGTTGGCGTCGTAGACGTATTCCTCGTTCAGCGCCCAGCCAATGCCTTGCACCGCGCCGCCTTGCAGCTGGCCTTCGACATAGCTCGGGTGAATGGCGCGGCCCACGTCCTGAATGGCGGTGTAGCGAATGACCCGCGTGGCGCCGGTTTCCGGATCCACTTCCACGTCGCAGATGTGGGTGCCGAAGCCCGGACCCGCACCGGCCGCGTTAATGGACACGTTGCCGCTAATCGGACCACCGGTCCGCGCCGCGGCATGCGCAATCGCGGCCAGCGTTAAGGGCGCACGATCCTTGCCTTCTTCCACCTTGGTGCAGAACGCGCTGCCGTCGCGCCATTCCACGTCCTCTGCGGTCACTTTCCACATCTTCGCAGCGCGGGTGCGGAGCTGGCGCACGACGTCTTTCGCCGCATCGCAGACCGCCATGCCGGTGGCGAAGGTGACGCGACTACCGCCCGTCAGGAAGCTGTAGGCGATTTGGCCGGTGTCGCCGATCAGCGGCTTCACCTTACTCAAATCCATGCCCAGCACTTCGGCGGCCATGATGGCCATGGAGGCGCGCGAACCACCGATGTCCGGGTTGCCGGTCACGACCGACACCGAGCCATCTTCGTTCACGTGCACCGAGGCGCTGGAGGGGCCTCCGATGTTGAACCAGAAGCCGCACGCGATACCGCGACCCTGATTCGGCCCCAGCGGCGCCGACCAGTGCGGATGCGCCTTCGCGGCGAGCAGGGTTTCGACATAGCCAATTTGCAGGAACTTGGGGCCGTAGATAGTGGCCGTGCCTTCTTTCGCGGCGTTTTTGAGGCGCAGCTCAAGCGGGTCCATGCCGAGCGTTTGGGCCAGTTCGTCGATGGCCGATTCCACCCCAAAAGACGCCATCGGCGCGCCCGGCGCGCGATACGCCGCGCACTTGGGGCGGTTGGAGACGACGTCCCAGCACGTGGCCTTGGCGTTCGGCAGTTCGTAGCAGGAGAAGCCCGTCATGCCGCCGAGGAACGCCGGCGAGCCGGGATAAGCGCCGGCCTGATATTTCAACACCATCTCACCCGCGACAAAGGTGCCGTCGCGCTTCGCACCCAGTTTGATGTGCACGTGGGTGCCGGAAGTCGGGCCCGTGGCGCGCATGACTTCGCCGCGCGACATCACCATGCGCACCGGACGGCCCGATTTCTGCGCCAGCACGACCGCCAGAGGTTCGAGGTAAACCGTGGTCTTGCCGCCAAAGCCGCCGCCGATTTCGGCCGGCGTCACGCGGATGCGGCCAATGTCCATGCCCAGCAGCTTGGCGCAGAACTCGCGAATCATGAACTGGCCCTGGCTGCTGCACCAAATATTGACCATGCCGTCCGCGGCGACCGAGGCCACCACGGCATGGGGTTCGATGTAGCCCTGATGGACCGCTTCGGTGGTGTAACTGCGTTCGATGATGACCTCGGATTCGGCAAAGCCTTTCTCGATATCCCCCATCGCGAACTCCACCTTGCCGGCGATGTTCGAGGCCTTGTTAGGCGCGGGCTCAACGCCCTTGGTGATGAGGCCTTCGTGCAGCACGGGGGCGTCGTCGGCCATGGCGTCCAGCACGTTGATCACGTGCGGCAGCACTTCATAGCTGACCTTAATCAGTGACGCCGCCTCGTGGGCGATTTCAACCGATGTCGCCGCCACTGCGGCCACCGCGTGACCGTCGTAGAGCACCTTGCTGCGAGCGATCGCGTTTTCAGAGACGTAGCGGAAGTTGATTGGTGCCTCGCCGCCGGCGGCGACTTCGTTCGGCAGTTCCGGCAAATCAGCGCCGGTGACGATGCCCAGCACGCCGGGCAGAGCGGCGGCGGCGCTGGTGTCGATGCTGATGATGCGGGCGTGCGCATGGGGGCTGCGAATCACCACGCCGGTCAGCATGCCGGGCAGGTCGATGTCGGCGCCGAAGGTGGCGCGGCCGGTGACTTTATCCGCGCCGTCGGGGCGAATAGGCCGGGTCCCGACCCATTTGTACTCGACTTGCTCGTTGACCAGGTTCAAAGCGTCTTGTTCGTTACCCATGGACGGTCTCCTCGCGCATTTTGGCAGCGGCGTTCATTACCGCGCGGATAATTTTGTCGTAACCGGTGCACCGGCAGAGATTGCCGGCCAGCCAGAAGCGAACTTCGGTTTCGGTGGGGTCCGGGTTGCGGTCGAGCAGCGCCTTGGCCGCCACGATGAAACCCGGGGTGCAAATGCCACACTGGAGCGCGGCGTCTTCCAGGAACTGCTGCTGCAGCGTGTGCAGGGTGTTGCCGTCAGCAATGCCCTCGATGGTGGTGATCTCGTGACCGGTGGCCTCGGCCGCCAGCACGAGGCAGGCGCAGACCAGTCGGCCGTCCATCAACACGCTGCAGGCGCCGCAGTCGCCGGTGCCGCAGCCTTCTTTGCTTCCGATGAGACCGAGTTCATCGCGGAGCACATCCAACAGCGTGGCGCTGGGATCGCACAGCAGTTCAACCGGCTCGCGGTTAACGGTCGTGGTGACGTGATGCTTGGCCATTAGTTCCCCCTCGCGCGCTGCGCGGCAATCGTGGCGGCGCGCCGGGCGAGCACGCCGGCGACCTTGGTTCTGAATTCAATCGTGCCGCGCTTGTCGTTGATGGGCGCGCAGGCGGCGCTGGCGGCGGCGGCGAGTTTGGCGAGCGCGGCGTCGTCCAGCGTGGAGCCCACGAGGGCCTCGGCACAGGCCGCGACCAGCAAGGCGCGCGGCGCGACGGCGCCCAGCGACACGCGGGCCGCGGTGCACACCCCGGCGGCGTTCAGCGTGAGGCAGACGCCGGCGCTGGCCACCGCGATATCCATCTCGGTGCGCGGAATGAAGCGCAGATAGGCGTCGCCGCTGTGCGCCGCACGCGCAGGGATCAGAAACTGGCTGACGAATTCGCCGGTGGTAAGCACGGTCTTGCCGGGCGCGGTGACCACGTCTTCGACCGCCATTTCACGGCTGCCGGAAGGGCCTACCACGATGCAGCGCACGCCGGCGGCGATCAGGGCAGGCACGCTGTCAGCGGCTGGCGAACCATTGCACAGGTTGCCGCCCAGCGTGGCGCGGCCCTGAATCTGGGTGGAGCCGATGAGATTGAAGGCTTCGGTGATCCCGGGCCACTGGTTGGAGAATTCAGCGTGTTCGCTGAGCTCGGCACCCGCCACGGCGGCGCCAACGCGAAAGCCCTCGGCGGTGGATTCAATGCGGCGTAATTCGGTGATGCCCTTGAGGTCCACAATCAGCGGCGGGCGGACCACCCCAGCGCGCAGCTGGACGAGAAGATCGGTGCCACCGGCCAGTACGCGAGCACCGGCGGGGGCGTTAGTCAGACAGCGAATCGCATCGTCGATGCTCTGCGGCTTCGCGTATTCCACAGCGTTCATGTTGCCTCCGGGATTTGGGGCGGATTGAGGTTCCGCGCTGATTGTGCGAGAGGAGCCGGGAATGTCTATAGGCTCGGCTCCGCATAATGCCTGAGCTAATCACAACTAGCCCGCTCGCCGCGGTCGGTGTTGGCGTTGATAATGCGCCACCCCGCCATAATCACAGTCCATGAGCCTTACCAAGCCCGCCACGCCTCGTCTCCTCCTCGCGCCCATGGAAGGCATGCTCGATGCCCGGCTGCGCGACGTGGTGACGCGGGTGGGTCACTACGACTGGTTGGTGACCGAGTTCGTGCGGGTGACGGACATGACCTTACCCAATCGCTGTTTCAGACGCGTGGCGCCCGAGCTGAAGGAATCCGCGCGCACGCCGGCCGGCACGCCGGTGCGGGTTCAGCTCCTGGGTTCGGATCCCTTTCATCTCGCCAATAACGCCGCGCGGCTGGTGGCCTTGGCACCGGCGGGTGTTGATCTCAATTTCGGTTGTCCGGCGCCCACGGTGAATCGCCACCGTGGCGGCGCGGTGCTGCTCGACGAACCCGAGCTGCTGTACGCGATTGCGCTGGCGGTGAAGACCGCGATCCAGGGCCGCGTGCCGTTCACCGCCAAGATGCGGCTCGGCGTGCGCGATCCGTCGCGCGCTATCGAATGCGCGCAGGCGCTGGCGGCGGGCGGTGCGGAGAGTCTGGTCGTCCACGCCCGCACCCGCGACGAGGCCTACCGTCCGCCCGCGCACTGGCCGTGGGTCGGGCGAATCGCCGAGGCGGTCGCGATTCCGGTGGCCGCCAATGGCGAAATCTGGACGCTGGACGACTACCTGCGCTGCCGCGCGGAAAGCGGTCGCGACACGGTAATGCTGGGGCGCGGCGCCTTGGCGGATCCTTTTCTCGCCGCGCGGATCAGGGCGCATGAGGCGGGCGATGAGCCGGGGCCAGTGGCGCAGGCATGGCCGCGCGTATGGCCGCTGTTAGCAGCCTATTGGGCGATGGTGCAGGAGGATGTGCTACCGCGGCACGCGCCGGGCCGGCTGAAACAGTGGGTGAATCTGCTACGCCGCCACTACCCGCAGGCCGAAGCTTTGTTTCAGCGCCTGAAAAGCTTGCGCGAAGTCGCGCAAATTGATGATCTGCTGCGCGACTTTGCAGCCGCCACTCAGCCTTCGGGCCTGGCCTGTCGGGCCGCCTGACCAAACGACGACAGCCCCACCGAGCCTTCGGGCAGCGTTAATTCACCGCTCGCCAGCCGCGCCTTCAGGTAAGCAAAGCTCTGGCTGGTCTGGGCGAACAGATGCTCGCCCGCCACCAGCGGTGCGCGCACCGGCTCACCTTTTCGCACCAGCCGGGGCAGCGGCGCAATCCGCGTGTGATAGTCCACGTTAAAGAACAGCGGGAAGGAATAACGCTCTTCGGCAATTTTCTGCACGCGATGCGTGGTGGCGATGAACTCGCCGTTAGTCCACAGCTCCAGCATGTCGCCAATGTTCACCACAAAGGCACCCGGCACCGGCGGCGCGGCAATCCACTCGCCCGCGCCGTTCAACACTTCGAGCCCCGGCGCGGTGGCGTGCAGCAGGGTGAAACATTCGTAATCGGTGTGGCCGCCAATGCCGACCGCGTCGGGGTCGGCGGGATCAAAGGGGTAGTGCACCAGCCGCAGCTGCGAAGGCGGGCGATTCACGTGCGAGCAGAAGTTTTCCGGTGGCTCATCGATGGCGAGTGCAAACCCGCGCAAGAGATCTTTGCCCACCGCCAGCACCTCGTTGTAGTAGGCGCTTATAGCCTCGCGAAACCCCGGCAGCGTCGGCCACTGATTGGGGCCCAGCAGCGGATTGCCGGCCAGATAGTCCGGGTCGTCTGCCGGTAATTCAAACGACAGGTCGTAGGCTTCTTTACGGTCTTTGGTGCCGCCGGCGTAGACCTCTTCGCCCTCCGGCACATAGCCGCGATGGTTGCGGGAGTGGCCGATGTACACCGCCATTTTCTCGGCCAGCGGCAGGGCGAAGAATTCGGCCGCCGCGCGCTGCAGTTCGAGAAATCGCGCGGGCGCCACGCCGTGGCCGGTTACATACAGAAAGCCGACCTCGCGGGCGGCTTTCCCGAGCTGGCGAGCGACGGCCAGTTGCGCCGTCGCGTCGCCGTTGCGGAGGGTGGAGATATCGACCAGCGGCAGCTGGCTGAAGTCGCTTAAGCCCCGCATGGTCGTGTTGCTCAGAGCTTGCCGTCGGCCGCCATGCCGGCGTAAACCGCGTCGAAGCGCAGCTTCACGTTGTCCTTGTTGCCCACGGTTTTGCCATCGGCGAACTCGATGCCAATCGCGTCGCGATCTTTCACGCCTTCACCCATCAGGCCGTGGTCGAAGGCGAAGCTTCGCACCAGTTCCATGATCTTCGGCTGGTCGGCGGCCTTCACAAAGCTCACTGCGTCGGCCGGCTTGTAGAAAAGATGCGTGGTGGCGATTTGGGTATCAAAGCCTTTGAGGTCGGTGCCGGACGCTTGCGCCATCACGGTCCGCGCGGCCTTGGCTTTTTCGCTGTCGCCCTGCATCACGGCCAGCGTCTCGTACCACGCGCCCACCATCGCTTTGCCGAAGGCCGGGTTATCGCGGAGCGTTTGCGAGTTCACCATGGCGATATCCATGATTTCGCCCGGGATCTGCGAGGAATTGAACACCGGCGAGGCTTCCGCCGTGGCCTGGATATCGCTCAAGCCCGGCTTCCACGCCACGATGGCCTTGGTGTCTTTGGTGCTCCAGGCGGCCATGAAGTCGGCGTCGGAGATATTGACGGTGGTGAGGTCGGATTCTTTCAGGCCCGCGCTGGTCAGGGCGCGGGTGAGCAGATAGTGCGAGACCGACAGCTGCACCAGGTGAACTTCCTTGCCTTTAAGATCCGCCACCTTCAGCCCTTTACCTTTGAGCACCACCTCGTCGTTGCCGTTGGAATAGTCGCCCACGATGAGCGTGGTGGTGTCGACGCCGCCGGCGGCCGGAATGGTCAGCGCATCCATATTGGTCGCCACCACGCCGTCAAACTGGCCGGCGGTGTACTGGTTGATCGATTCGATGTAGTCGTTGAACTGGGTGAGCTTGATTTCGATGCCGTATTTGTCCGCCCATTTTTTGAGAATCCCGGACTGCTCTGCATAGACCCAAGGCATGAAGCCGGCGTAAATCGACCAGGCAAATTTGAATTGCTTTTTCTCCGCCGCCTGCGCTTGACCGCCAAGCGCACAGGTCAGCAAAAGCGCGGAGGCCACCAAGCGGCGCATGAAGTGAGTGTTCATCAGCTAAATCTCCAGAGTAGGAATGAGTGGGCGAGGGGCATCAGGCTGCGTCTTGCAGGTCGCCTTCGATAGCGACGATGGTCCACTCGCGATGCTGGACGCTGCCGTCGACCGCGAGGTCCGAGCAGGTCCAGAGGCGCTTTTCCGCAGCAAGCACTGGGCCAAGGGACTGCCCTTCGCGCCAGGGCTGGCTCGAATGGTGGATTTGCCAGTGGTTTCCTTCGATTTCGCCAAAGGCAATTTCGCAGTCCAACAGCGCGAGCGTGGCGTCGCGATCACTTGCGGTGCGCACGCAGTCGAGCAGCGAGGGTTTATCGGGCAGCGCGCCGGCGCGGCTGCGGGCAAGCATAAACATCGACCCCACGCGCACCAGAAAACCCCGGCGTGGGCCGTCCGCTTCCCGCAGTTCCAGCGCCACACAGTGCGCCGGATCGCCGCGCAGGTGGTGGTGCCAGTGTTCGATATAGGGCTGGTCGCGGCCTTCTTCGATCACGTAATCCTCGTGATACCAAAGCCGACCGCAGTCGGAGTACATCGCCTGCGGTTGCAGGTCGAATTCGCGGCCCCACTCAAACCACGGGCCGTCCTTGGTGAGCCGGCCGGCGAAGCCTTCCTGCGTGGCCAGCCATTCGATTTGCGCAGCGCTGAGCGCGTTCAGCGCGCCGACGCCCGAGAAGTCTGGCCGATTGGCGGGTTGGCGCAGGTCGATGTAAATCTCGGGACCCTGTAACCAGCGCACGCTGGTAGTGGTGTCGCGGCGGCCGTCGGGCCAGGCGATCAGGGATCGGGTCCACAGTCCGCGCAGGGCTGTGAGTTCGGGAATTTGGCGGGGGTCATTGCTCATGGCCCCATGCTAGGTCTGGCCGTGGCGGCCCGGAATCCGTTGTTGCGCAATGGCGGGCATAGATTTCATTGATGGCGCGCAGCCCTTGCGGCCGCGTTGCCAAGGTTCGGCACCGGGCATGTGCGCCGCTGCCCGATTTAAGCGCGGGGCGCCTTAACAGGCAGCACTGCCTTGCACGGCGCTAAGCGCGGAGTTCGAGCAAAATTTCTTCCAGCAGGCGTTGCGCCAGTGGCTCAATCGCAGGCGCTACGCGGGTGATGACGAAAACGTCATAGCCCGGCAGCAGATGAGGCGGCAGCAGCGGCCACAGCACGTTCGGATCGGGCAGGCTGTTGGCCACCACCGTTGGCAGAAAACCAATGCCACCGCCGAGCTCAATCAGCCAGCGCACTTCGTGCAGGTCTTCGGCGAAGCCGGCCTGCTGTCGGCCCAGCCCATAGCGCAGACGAAACGCCTCGAGCGCCGCAGGCTCGTCTTCGCCGGTATGAATAAAGCGCTGGCCTGCAAGTTCGTTCGGCATCGACGGCGCCTGGCCAAACAGGGGATGCCGACGCCCGCAATAGAGCTGCTGGGTTTCGCGCATCAGCGGTTCGTAGCGCAGGCCGGCGCTGGGCGCGCTGTCGCAGGCGACGCCCATCGAGGCCTCGCCGCTGCGCACCGCCTCGATCACAGCGCGCCACGGGGCGACATCAATGCGAATGAGCACTCGCGGATTGCGCGAATGAAACCGGGCCAGCGCGGCGTCGAGGCGCGGTGACACCAGCTGCGAGAGCATGCGAATGGACAGCGTGCCGTCGAGCGCTGCGAGCGCTTTGGCCACTTCCACCGGAATGCCCTGCACTTCGTGTTGCAGCCGCTCGCAAATGCCGAGCAGCTTGGTGCCGGCGGGCGTGAGCGCAATACCCGTGGCGCTGCGCACGCAGAGTGGGGTCTGGATGTGGTCTTCGAGGCGTTTCAGCGCGGCGCTGACGCTCGGCTGTTGCATCCCCAGCGCTCGCGCGGTGGCGCTGATGCTGCCGTGACGGGCGAGCGCGTGAAAAATCCGGAACAGGTTCCAGTCGACCTGACGGGCAAACTGATGTTCGCGACTGGGAGGCGTTGGGCTCATGGCTGGCATGATAGCCCGCGCATCGGCACCCACCAGAATTCGTTCCAATGGACTTCGATCAGGCGGTGACCGCGCTCAGTGCGACAGCATGGCGACTTCAATCACGCCCAATGGGCAGAGGGAGTCGCACGATGATTCTGGTGGTAGAGCCTGCCATGCACGGGACCGGACAGCGCGCCATCACCGCCGGGCTTATCAGCAGCCTACGCGCGGTGTTGATGCCGTCCGCAGTCGTGGCACGGTTTCGGGCCTGGCTGAGCGCCGATTCACCGGCCCCGGCTTCATCACGGGCCGCAATCAACGCACTTGCAACATAAAAAGTCGCTGGCTAAGCCTTGGCTGCTTGCGGTAATGATCCCCCATAAACAAAAAGACCGAGGGGAGCGATATGAAGCGTGCGGTGCTGTTGCTGCTGGCGACGATGGGCTTGATGCCTGCAGTGGGTTTTGCCGAGGCGGCCAGCCCGCCCAACGGTGAGATCTTGTTCAACGCCAACTGCGCGCGCTGTCATGACCGCGCGCTGCCGCGCATGCCCTCTCGCGCGGGCCTGAAAGAAAAGGACGCGCGCGACGTCTTCACCACCATCAGCGCCGGCGTGATGGCGCCCTACACCCG
>Ga0114967_10005393_pt1 | contig 10163 bp, 5 predicted proteins | sample M_130628_MF_Meta_FD_92639 | JGI IMG/M metagenome (GOLD analysis project Ga0114967, IMG submission 92639) | Freshwater microbial communities from Lake Montjoie, Canada to study carbon cycling - M_130628_MF_MetaG | ecosystem: Environmental > Aquatic > Freshwater > Lake | place: Lake Montjoie... | reverse complement strand
GGACAATTCCAGTGCCGAACAGCGATTCCCAATAACGATTCGCCACGACATGGGCCGTCAGGGGGTTTTGCGGATCCGTCAGCCAATGGGCCAAAGTCAGGCGGTTGACCTCCCCTTCAGGTTTCATGGCAAAGAGCGCTTCCGGCATGCCCGCCGTCACGGCTTCCCCATGGTTTTGATAGTTGCCCCGGATTTGGAGGTGGGTCGGGCGGCGTTTGTCCGCCGGCAGTTCCTGAAATACTGGCACCGTATTTGGCGTGATGGCGGCCAATTGCGTTTTTAAGTCGGCCCATTTCCGGCGTTCTCCGGCCAAGGCCGATGAGCGCTCACGCAGGTAATATTCTATAATTTGGCCGTTTTCTTCCGCCGTGCGGGCCCCGGCTGGCTTGGCCAGTTGATCGGCTAGCTGCACTGGGATTTCAAAAAGCCTGGCCACTCCGGCATTCGGTGTCGTGCTGAGACGAAACCGGCCCAGGGTGTGTTGAGGGAATGCAGATTGGTGTTCGAGCGTGATTTGCAGACGGGCACCAGCCGGAACTTCGATAGGATCTGCTGCCAGCAGGGTCAGGGTGTGTGCCCGGCCAGTGGCCCCCCCTGCGGCCCAGCCTGGCTGGCCTGACTTTGCAGCGGGATTGATGCCGTGAAGGACGGCGCGTGGATCAAAGTCCGGCTGGGAGTAGTCGGCTATCACTTCACTGAACCCTTTTTCACTGGCCCCACCGGTTTCCAAAGTAGTGACGGGTGCGGCTGCATTCCCGTCTTTTTCCCACACCGGACGCCTTTGTTCATCGAGGACGATGAGACGGAAACCCCCGAGCCTTTCCGCAGCTTCAGTGCGGTTCCAGACCGTGATTCTATCAATCGCTTGGGAGGTTTTCAAATCCACTTCCCACCATGGATCATCGGTGTTTTCCGCCGTGTGGGCTACCGATCCTTTGTTGAATTCCCCGTCCATGTTTCCATCAATGGCCCGGGAAGCCAGGGCATCGGCGTAGGTGGATTTTTGGGATGCGGTGCCTTCCCTGGCAAGATTCCGTCCCTGAGTGAAGACGCTCACTTCGGCCAGCTGGAGGAATTTGTTTTTGCCGGGCAATTCCACCCTGACATACCGGGCCACCGGGGGTTTTGCTTCAGCCGCAGGCAACACGGCGAGTTTGAGACCAGTCAGGACAAAATTGCCGCCTGCCTGGCCCGGTCCGTTTCCTGGCAAACTCCCGTGTGGCAGGGCTTCCAGCCGCAGCGCACGGATGCTGCGTGCAGTGGTGACAGGGATTTCCAGCAGATAGGTATCCTTTGCGGCCGAGCCCGTCGCGGCGATGGTGCCATCCGGCTCCTGCGTCAGGGGCTGTCCGGCGATGGATTTCACCGATGCCGGGATCAGCGTCTGCCAGTCCGGCTTGAGTGGGAATTGCGCCGCCCACGCTGCAGCTTCCTGCGCGGCAGCTGGGGTGGGGGCTTTGAACCCAGCCTCCACGGCGTTCACTTCGCCTTCGAGTTTCCGCTGTTGGTTTTTCTGCTCTTCGGTCAGGAAGCTGAGCAGGGGCGCTTCATCCCGAAGGTCGGCATCTGCCGTGTTATTGAGGATGGCAAACATCCGGAAGTAGTCTGTCTGGGTGATAGGATCATACTTGTGGGTGTGGCATTGGGCGCAGGCCATGGAGGTGCCCATCCAGACTGCCATGGTGGTGTTCACCCGGTCAACAATAGCAGCATTGCGGAACTCCTCATCATTGGTTCCGCCCTCACTGTTCGTCATGGTGTTCCGGTGAAAGGCGGTGGCGATGCGCTGGTCCTCGGTAGGCTCCGGCAGCAGATCGCCCGCGAGCTGCTCCAAGGTGAATTGATCAAAGGGTTTGTTGCTGTTGAAGGAACGGATGACGTAATCCCGGAAGGCCCAGATGGGGCGCGGGGGATCGTCGGCATAGCCGGCTGAATCCGCATAACGCGCCAGGTCCAGCCAGGAGCGGGCCTGGTGTTCGCCATAGGCGGGCGAGGCGAGGAGCCGGTCTATCAACTTTTCATAAGCCTCCGGCGAGGGATCATTCACAAAAGCATCGACTTCCCCCGGGGAGGGCGGCAGGCCTATCAGATCGAAGGAAAGACGCCGCGCCAGGGTGGGGCGGTCAGCTTCCGGCTGCGCTTTAAGTCCTTCGCGCTCAAGCCGTTCCCTGACAAAGGCATCGACCGGATGCATTCCCTGCCAGGGCGGCTCCAGCCGCACGGGTGCCTCATAGGACCAATGCTTCGTAAAAGCGGCTCCACCCTTCACCCAATCCGCGAGGCGTTGTTTTTCTTCCGGGCTGAGTTGCTTGCCGGATTTTGGCGGCGGCATCACCTCATCCGGGTCGGTGGACAGAATGCGGGCGATGAGATCACTCCGCTCCGGATGTCCTGGCACGATGGCGGCTTTTCCCCCCAGGTCCAAACGCGAACCTGCCTCCGTATCGAGGCGCAATCCACCACTGCCCTTCGGTCCGCCTTTGCGGTGCTCCGGGTCCGGGCCGTGGCATTTAAAACAGGCATTGGATAGCAACGGGCGGATTTCCTGCGCAAAGGACACCGGCCGCTCCGCCGCGAACGACAAGCCGGGGCCGCCCACCAGAATGAGGGCCAGCGCAATAGGGACGGATGGACAGAGTCGCTTCATGAAAGAGGGGAAGATTCGGGAGATTCAACGTTTTCTGCAGCCAATAGTTTACAAAAGCAGGCGGGATCCATCCTGGATTCATTCGACCCCATTGGCATGCCCAAGAATTACGCTTGGCAAGGAATCGGAATCCATTGAATCCCGGACTTTGGACCTGCCCCTTCTGATGGCACGCCTTCACGTTGGCTTGAGAGCATGCTCATTAAACGGCGGCGGCCCCGGAAGGAGCGTCGATCCATTTGCCGAGACTGCGGATGAGACCGGTGAGGCGCTCCACGGCTTCGGCTTCGGGGATGTTGAATTCCACAGCGGTTTTGCCGACGTAGAGATTGATTTTGCCAGGGGCTCCGCCCACGTAACCAAAATCAGCATCCGCCATTTCCCCCGGGCCATTGACGATGCAACCCATGACGGCGATGCGCACGCCTTTGAGGTGGCCGGTGGCTTCGCGGATTTTGGCGGTGGTGCTTTGGAGATTGAAGAGGGTGCGGCCGCAACTGGGGCAGGCGACGTAATCGGTCTTGAAGATGCGGGTGCCGGCAGCCTGCAAAATGTTATATGCGAGCCGCAGGCTGGCATTGGGCGCGGCTTCACCCTGGATCAGCACGGCGTCGCCAATGCCATCGCAAAGCAGCGACCCGATGTTGATAGCGGCGGGCAGCAGGGCATCCAGGAATGGCTTTTCCTCCGAAGAGGAGGGAAAACAGGTATCCTTTAAAACAATCGGATGGCGCGCATCCACCCGGGCGGCCATGAGACGATAGGAAGTGATCACCGGATGAGTCCAACCGTCCGGCAGGGTGATGGCCCGGGGCTCCAGCAGGGCATTGACGGCGCTCACGGCGGCGTCATCCAGAGGATTCAGCGGGAGGATGCCGCTGGTTTCAGTGATGATTTCCGGCTGGTATTCGCCGAGCTGTTTGAGCTTGTGGGCGACGGCGTTCCAGTGGGCCTGACTGACGAAAACGCGGACGGTTTCCCCGCCACCGACGCCGAGCGCCTGGATTTCCACGCGTTGGCTGGCCCGGCGGTTATAGCTGAAGGGATCGTAGGAAAGCGGTTGTCCCTGTTCCGGCAGCGCAGGGCGGCCGGTTTCTGCCGCGAGACTGCCAACCATGGCCTGGGCAACGGGAATTTCATAGACCGCATCTTCTGTGAGGGAAACCCGGATGGTATCCCCAATGCCATCGCTGAGCAGGGAACCAATGCCAATGGCACTCTTGATGCGGCCGTCTTCCCCATCGCCGGCTTCCGTGACGCCGAGGTGAATCGGATAGTTCCAGTCCGGCCCTTCAGCATCCAGTCCGGCGACGAGGAGGCGGTAGGCTTCGATCATCACCTTCGGGTTGGAGGCCTTCATGGAGAAGACAAAATTATGATAGTCCATTGACCGGGCGATGCGGGCGAACTCCAGGGCACTCTCCACCATGCCACGCGGGGTATCACCATAGCGGTTCATGATGCGGTCGCTCAGGCTGCCGTGATTCGTGCCGATGCGCATGGCCCGGCCTTTTTCCTGACAAAGTTTCACGAGGGGGATGAATGCCTCTTCGATGCGTGCCAGTTCATCGTTGTATTGACCGTCGGAGTATTCGCGGACTTCGAATTTCTTTTTATCAACAAAGTTGCCAGGATTGATGCGCACCTTCTCCACCCATTTGGCGGCTTCCATTGCGGCATCCGGCTTGAAATGGATGTCTGCCACCAGCGGCACATCGCAGCCCGCCGCGAGCAGGCCTGCTTTGATGTGCTCCAGATTGGCTGCATAAACGCGGGTCTGGGCGGTGACCCTGACAATTTCACAGCCCGCCTCCACAAGGCCCAGGGCTTCCTTCACACAGGCCTCCGTGTCCCGGGTGTCGCTGGTGAGCATGCTCTGCACGCGCACGGGATTGTCCCCGCCAATGGCCACCTTCCCCACCATGACGACACGGGTAGGGCGGCGCTGGAAGCGGTAGAAGTCAGGGCAATAGCGGAGCATGTTAAGAGGATTGGGCGGACAGTCAACCAGCAGGGAAGTGATCCGCCAAGGGACCTCAGGCCCGTCCGCGATGCAAGTTCCAAAGAGGTTTCCTGAATTTATTTCGGCTGAACCGCCGCCGCTGGAGCTGGAGCCTCTCCTGGAGGGCTAAAGGTAACTTCTTCAGCCTTCGCATCATCTTTTTTTGCAATACTGCCCACATCCTTGAGGGAAACGAAGGCGACAAATCCCAGAAGGAGCATGACGCAGGCGAGTTGGACGAATTCCAGAAGGCGCAGGTTGGCTGCTTTCCCCCGGATCATTTCCAGAAACGCCAAGGTGATATGACCCCCGTCCAGCACGGGAAGAGGCAGCAGGTTGAAGAGGGCGAGGCTGACATTGATAATGACACTGATGTAGAGCACGAGATTGAAGGCGTAATCATTGGTCATCAGGTTATAATAGAGATTCAGGATGCCCACGGGACCATTCATGTGGGCTGCTTTGACTTCAGATTTGGGGCTGAAGAGGGCGATCAGGGTGGAGACCGTGTTCGCTCCGGCGCTGTAAACGAGCTGGAACGGATTGGGATAACTCATCTCGATCTTGTTTTCATCGGCCAGTTTGTAACCGAGGCCGGTCATCGCGATAGCATCTTTAGGGGTCAATGGTTTCCGGGGGATGAGAGTCGTTTTCTTTTCCTCTGCGCCGCGCAGATAGGTCAGTTCAATCGGTTGGCCTTCGCTGCGTTTGGCGAGATCACTCAGGGTGTTGGCCGCATCCCACACTTTGCTGCCATTGATGGTCTTGATGAGGTCGCCGTCCTTTAGTCCTGCCAAATCGCCTGGACTGTCTTTTTTCACCTCATTAATCTGCCAATCAAGGTGTGGACCGATCCCGACCCGGCGCAGAGGGGGGCGTCCGACGGCTTTCTGCCACCAATCCTTCTTTTGCCATTCCTGCCATTCTTCATCAGTTTCCACAGGAGCATCCACCTTCACCACACGGGGAGCGGGCTCGTCAGGACGCTGGACGAGGAATTCAATCGGGTTATTCTGACTCGAGGCCACCGCCCAGGATACACTGCCGTAGATCCCCATGAAGGAGGTCACGGCTCTGCCGTCGATTTCCAGAATTTTATCCCCAGGCCGCAGTTCAGATTTAGCCGCCGCCCGGTCTGCCACAATATATCCAATGGTCGTCGTCCGATCCGAGGGATGCTGGGGACGACCGAAGTAGCTGACACCAAAAGCAAAGGCCAAGGCCAGCAGGGCGCTGAAAAGTGGGCCCGCAAAAGCGACGATGATTTTATCGATGGGCTTGATGGGTGCCAACTTTTCCGCACCCTCCACTTTTCCCTCGATGGCATCCATCGGTGCCATCTGCGGCAGGGCGACAAAACCGCCCAGCGGCAGCCAGCCAAGTCCATACTGCACGCCGTTGTAAGTTTTTTTCCAGATTGGATTCCCCATCCAGATCTGAAATTTTTCGATCTTCAAACCCCGCCAGCGGGCTGCCAGAAAGTGCCCCCATTCATGGACCAAAATCATCAGATTAAACACCAGCAGCACCAGCAGCATGGTGCCGGCAAATTGAAGCACGGAGGAAACAGTGGCCATAGAAGAATTTGGGGGAGGTAAATTAAAAGAGGTAAATTATTCCGGGAAAACTCGAATTATACGAATTTCCATACAGTTTACCATCGATTTCTGGAGATGCAATTGCCGGTATTCCAAGGAGCGGCACCGAAAGCAGAGTTGGTCCCGGAAATCGCGGTGGATCACCTCCCGATGATGAGTATCTGCATGGCACCTCCCAAAAATCAGTCCTTCCCCTTCCTTTGCCGTATGCGCCATCTGATCTTTTTGCTAGCCATCCTGGCGTGCACCAGCTGTGCCCGCATCGCTGAAATCAAGGAAATCAAGCCCCTGTATCAACCGGCTGGCCTCACTGCGTTGCTTCCCAGCCCTGAAGTATCCTTCGCCAAAGCGACTAAACTGGAACAAAAAGAGCCATTTCTCGCCGGTGAGTTGTATCTGAGCACCCTCCGCGATGTCTCCCTCCAGCTGGAGCGCCATCCTTCCGACCGGGAGATTCAGCGGGCCTACAATTTTGCCCTTGGGCGCATTTTCTCCCTGATCCGCGCTCATGACTACAATCCGTGGCAAAGCCCTCTCAAGGTCGGCCGCTTCACCTTCACCTACGATAAAATCCCCCGTGAAGGCTGGTTGCCTTCCCTTTACGATTTTCTCCCCACGGATCAGGTGGAAGTCGGAGGCGAATACCTGACCAGCCGCGCCACCCGGGATGGCCTGGGAGCTTCCCTCGTCGCCATCAGCCGCACTGTCAAAGCAGATGCCCTCCGAACCTTCAGCCAGAACCGCACCTACTACGGGGTCACCGCCACCTCCACGTTCAAAGGGGACACCTGCATTATTTCCTTTCAGGATCCCCTGAACGACAGCACCACCAAAGTCGGCCGGCACACCTTCCCCCTCGCGGCGGACTTCACCACGCCCCTCGCCGTGCTGCTCACCCGCGAGCGTCCGGAGCGGTTGGGGCTCGCCCGCCTCATTGATCCTGACAAATACGCCGAAACCGCCCGCCTCTCCCGGCTCCGTCCCTACGATAAAAACCGCATCCCCCTGCTGCTCGTCCATGGGCTGCTCGACACGCCAGCGACCTGGATGCCCATGGTCAATGCCCTGCGCATGGATCCCGTGATCCGGGCCAAATATCAGATCTGGGTTTACTCCTACCCCAGCGGTTATCCCTATCCTTATTCCGCAGCCCTGCTCCGGAAGGAACTGGACCGGGTCCGCGAAGTCTTCCCTGACCACAAGCCGATCGTCTACATCGGCCACAGCATGGGTGGCATGATCGGGCGGCTCATGCTCACGGATACCGGCGATAAAATTTGGAACGGCTATTTCCACGAGGCCCCGGATAAGGTCCACATGCCCGCCCGCGAGAAGAAGCTCATGGAAGACATGCTCATTTTCAAATCCCGTCCTGACATCTCCCGCGCCATCTTCATCTGCTCCCCCCACCGCGGGGCCAGGCTCGCGGGCAACTGGGTCGGCAAGCTGGGCCGGCGTCTCGTCCGCGTTCCCGAAATGCTCATGACCCTGGGCGATGCCATCAGCCAGTTGGCCATGTTTTCCGAGGGCGGCCTGGCCTATGAAAGTCTCCCTACCAGCATCGACACCCTGACACCCACCAACACCTTTGTCAAAACCATCGACAGCCTGCCCCTCAGCCCCCGCATTCCTTATCACAGTATCATGGGAGACCGCGGCAAGGCCGATGCCAAAGACAATCCTATCATAGGCAGTGACGGCTTTGTCGCCTACACCAGCAGCCATCTGGACGGTGCGGTCAGCCAACGCATTATCCCCTCCAACCACAGTGGCCATCAACATCCAGATGGCATCGCGGAAGTGATCCGCATCCTGCACCTGCATCTCGATTCGAAGTGATCCCAAGCGACCTGGCCTTTTCGTGAACCGCCTCTTTTACCATTGCCTGACTGCTCTTGGCAAAATCCCGGTCTACGCAGCCTCCCGGCAACGCTTTGCCGGGCGGGAAAACTTTGCCCAGGTGAAGGGAGCGCTGCTGGTTTCGAATCACCCTCACTACTTTGACTCCATGATGATCATGGGAGCTTGTCCGCGCATCGTGCGTTGGCTCTCCATGACGGAGGTTTCCCTCGGGCCTTTCCGCTGGTTTTTCCGGCTCATCGGTGCGGTGCCCCTGCGGCGGGGAGGCAAGGATTCTGCAGCCACCCGCACCCTCATCCGTCTCCTGCGCGATGGCGAAATCATCGGGGCCTATCCGGAAGGCCGCATCCAAAGTGGCGCTCAATCCGTGGTCCACGGCGGTCCGATGGGTGAGGGTTTATTCCGGCTGGCCGCTCTGGCGGGCGTGCCGGTCATGCCCTGTGCAGTGGCGGGTGGCGGGGAATTTGCAAAATGGCATGCCTGGCTGCCACTGCGCCGCACCCGCTGGGCAGTCGCTTTTGGGGCACCCATTCCCCCATCAGACAACACCATCGCAGAAGTCAGGACCGCCTTCACCACTCTTCACAAGCAAGCTGTCTCGATGCTGGATTGAACAGCAGAACCAGGAATCCATCGACGCTCTATCTATTCCGCACATGGCGGATTACCCTGACTTTTCCATATGACCCTGCACCGCTTTTACATCGCACCGGAAGACTGGAATGAACGCCAACCTACCCTGGACGAAGCCGAGAGCCGTCACGCCATGAACGTGCTGCGCCTGCGGGAAGGGGATCCTGTCAGCGTTTTCAATGGCAGGGGCACCGAAATCCATGCCCGCATCACCACCTTGAACAAGCGGCAGACCCTTCTGGAAACGGAGCAGGTCATCACCAAACCGCCCGCGCCCGCCCGGCTCATCCTGGCACAGGCGATCCCCAAGGGCAAAAACCTGGATCTGGTCCTGCAAAAAGCCACTGAGTTAGGCGCAGCGGACATTTTCCCTCTCATCACGGAGCGCACCGTCGCCCGGCCTGACGCGGCGGAGGCAGCCGACAAACAGGAAAAGTGGCAACGCATTGCCATCGAGGCCTGCAAGCAATGCGGGCAAAACTACCTGCCCAGAGTTCACGCGCCCATGAGCCTGAGCCAGTTTTTGCAGGATCTCCCCGCGACCGAACTGCCCCTCATCGCCGCCCTGGATGACACCGCCCGGCCCCTGCATGACATCCTCGCCGGCATGCCCCAGCGCCCAGTGAGTGCCCTGATCCTGATCGGTCCGGAAGGCGACTTCACCCCCGCCGAGGTGCTCGCAGCCAAGGCCACAGGTTGCCAGCCGCTCAGCCTGGGTCCTATCATTCTGCGCACGGAAACGGCCGCTGTCTATGCCATGAGCGTGCTGGGCCATGAATTATTTCGTTAAGCAGGACCCGCCTTCCCGGACTCAGCCCTGCGCTGAATTTTCCACGCGCTTTGATCAAATCGTGCTAAGCATGAATTTCCTCCTTTGATTTTCAGCCTTCGTGAGTCCCCATTCCCATTCCTCTGCCGATCTGTCAGCGATGCAACTCGCCCTGGCCCAGGCGAGGCAGGGAATCGGACTTACTGCTCCGAATCCTCCGGTTGGAGCTGTGATCATAAAGAACGAGCAGGTGCTGGGGCAGGGCTATCACCGGAAAGCCGGAGGACCTCACGCCGAGATCGAAGCCCTGCGCTCGGCCAGCGCCTCAGGGGCCGATCTGACCAAGGCGACGATTTATATCACGCTGGAACCCTGCTCCACCCATGGCCGCACCCCGCCTTGCGTGGAGGCGCTGATTGCCGCCCGGCTGGGACGTGTCGTTTGGGGCGCACGGGACCCCAATCCAGCCCATCAAGGCCGGGCGGAATCCCTCCTTCTCGGGGCTGGGCTTTCCGTCACCACGGGCGTCTGTGAATCGGAGTGTCAGGACATTCTCCGTCCTTTTGCCAAGCGGATCACCACCGGCTTGCCCTGGGTCATCGCCAAAGCCGGCATGAGCTTGGATGGACGCATCACGCGTCCCGCTGGTGAAGG
>Ga0114967_10005388_pt1 | contig 10173 bp, 5 predicted proteins | sample M_130628_MF_Meta_FD_92639 | JGI IMG/M metagenome (GOLD analysis project Ga0114967, IMG submission 92639) | Freshwater microbial communities from Lake Montjoie, Canada to study carbon cycling - M_130628_MF_MetaG | ecosystem: Environmental > Aquatic > Freshwater > Lake | place: Lake Montjoie... | reverse complement strand
CCTTCTTCGCTACAAAGCTGTGCTTCATAAAATGCAACTGGTCCTTCAAGCGGTTGATGCGCATTGATATCTAGGTAAACTTGACCATCCTTAGTTTTAGCACTATTAAATGCAATAGCATTACTCCCTGCAGTTTTGAATTGTTCAACTAATGGAACAGATCCACCAAAAATGGAAGACAAGGCCCAATCAGCGCCTGATAGAATGGATAATTGCAACACAGAATACTGAAGCATATCCTGGGGAGTAACCGGAAATGATTTTTTTAACAAGACTTCATCAGGATGTTTTTCTGCATAGGCATTCAAGCCTGCACAATATCCTTCAATCAATTTTTTAAAATCAGGACTCAAATCAGATTCATATTTACTAGCTACTAACTCAGGTATTCTCAACAAATGAATGATATAATCAATTTTTGCTCCGTCTTTACCCTTATATGCCCCGAGCATTGCCTTCCCTGCAAGGAGGCCCTGTTGTATTGTCTCAAAATCATCCTCTGCATGTGCCCAGGCAAGTCCGTACGCTACATCAGGATCGGTCTTTCCGAAAATATGGGGTACACCATATTTATCTCGAACGATGTCAATTTTCGTGGCATCGATTTGTCCTTGCACTGATACAACTGAAAGAAAAACAATCAATAAAGCAATTGGAATACGAATCATTCTACACATATTATATCAAAAATAATTTCTCTACCTCAATGGTGGCGCACTATCTGGAATCATTGCCTTATACACTTCATTTCCTTTTTTCTTAAGAAACTCAGCTTTTACTTCTTCCCTTAATTTTTCATTCTCAAACATATCAAGCATCGTAAAAGACAACGCCTTTGATGCGAACATCATCCCCTTGTGACCGATACTCATCCCACCACAGGCTACCACTACCCATGAATGCCAAGGTGATTTTGCGGGTGCGGTAGTTACAAGTAACCCAACTTCTGGCACTATCCAACTCACATCTCCTACGTCAGTAGAACCACCATCCGGATCAGCTCTTTGTTGTTCAAGCGGATTAATCTTTCCATTAATTCCTAGCGGTTCAAGTCCATAATTTTTTTGAATTGAATTGGCAAACTCAATCTCTTCTTTAGAATAAACAATAGGTCCAATTAATTCAAGGTTTTTTTGCATGGCCTTAGCTCCAGCTTCAATTACAAGCACTTCATAACTGCCTGCTTGAAGTTCGATAGTATAGTCAACACCCGCCATTAAGGCTGCTCCTTTAATTATATCCCTTACTCGCTTTTCCATTTCAATAACACCTGTTCGCTTTGAATCCCTTACCCATAACCACAGAGAAGCTTTTTCAGCGACAACATTAGGCACATTACCTGATTCATCGATGATATAATGTAAACGTGCAGAAGGCTTGACGTGTTCACGATAAAAATTAATACCATTTGCAGCAAGCTCAGCTGCATCAGTCGCGCTTCGACCATTCCATGGATCGCTTGCAGCATGAGAACTCTTCCCTTTAAAATGGATCATTAGGTCCACCTCAGCTTGACTACTCTGCATGCTTGCCTTAATATCTGCATCGGGATGCCAATCGAAACTAACATCAACATCATTAAACAGACCGGCGCGTGCCATATAACTTTTACCACCACCACTTTCTTCAGCAGGAGTGCCATAAAAACGCACTGTTCCTTTTATCTTTCCTTTTGCGATTAAATCCTTGATAGCAATAGCAGCACCTAAACTTCCCATGCCAAATAGATTATGGCCACATCCATGTCCTGGCGCATTTTCAACTCGAACATCCCTTCCCGGAACTGCTTTTTGCGACAATCCAGGCAAGGCATCATATTCACCTAATACAGCAATAACGGGATTCCCACTACCATAACTCGCGATAAATGCGGTTGGCATCTCAGCAACATTTCGTTGCATGGAAAATCCATTTTTTTCAGCGTAATCAGCCAATATCTGAGCCGACTGATGCTCGCCAAATGCCGTTTCAGCGTATGTCCAAATGCTATCACTGATTCGAATCATTTCTTTTTCATGCTTTGCAATGGTGGCAAGCAGTTGTTTTTTGTTTTCAGAAATACCCGACTGTTGAGCGAGTAGATTTACAGTGAAACATAGAAAAATAAATGAGAAATAACCCTGCTTTTTCATGTTGTTGATTTTGTATAAAGTTATGGTAGAAAATAGAAGCCTGCACTATTTGATATGCCGATTATCATAAAAAGTCTTAGGTTCATTATTTAATTGATAATTTCATACACATATAAAGTATACTTTATGGAAACAATCGATATATCTGGTGCCATTGGGTTAATCGCCATGATGCTTTTAACACTCAACTTTCTCATGGGTATGATGTTGAGCACAGCATATAAAAAATCAGTCTATTGGATTAGATTGCCCGAGCAGGTTAAAAAGTTAAGCATAAATGATCTACATAATTATACAGCCTATATTGCATTGGGGCTTGTTCTTGTTCACGCTTTACTGATTCCACTTGATCCATTATCGAAATTTTCATTTACTGATTTACTACTTCCTCTCAATGCACCTCATCAACCAAAAATTGTATTGCTCGGATTAATATCGTTCATCGCCTTCCTTTTAGTTATTATCTCAACACAGAAAAAGATTAAAAAATCATTGGGCTTTAGGGCATGGAAAAACATACACTTGATTTCGTATTGCACTGCCATTTTATTCGTGGTACATGGAATACTGATGGACCCATTATTAAAAGACAGGCCAACAGATTGGATTGATGCAGAGAAATTACTTGCCGAAGGCTGTGCTGCACTCATTCTTATGGCAACTATAATACGATACAGATATCATTTATCCTCAAAAAATAAATTGAATTAAAATGAATACTATAAAAGCAATATCAATTTTTTCTCTTTTATCTATCTTCTTTTTCTCAGCAATAGGTCAACATAAAAATGCGAAAGGCACATTATTTATTATTGGAGGAGGGACAGCTGGCGATACATTACAACATAATATATTGAAAGAAGCAAACTGGCAAAAGCATGATGGCATTGTCGTAGTCACATTAGCTAGCTCCATAGCTGAAGAATCATTTGAGTATAACAATGACGCATTTAAAAAATTTACCGGAGAAGAATCCATTCATTTTGATTCAGCATCGATACATGATGCTAAAAAAATAGAAGCGCTAAAAAAGGCTAAAATCATCTATTTAGGCGGCGGTGCTCAAGATCGATTTATGCACCTGATTGAAAATACACAAATCGGTAAAATCATTTCAGAAGCGTATACTAAAGGAGCATTAATAGCCGGCACTAGTGCTGGTGCTGCGGTCATGAGCAAAATGATGATTACTGGGAATGGACTTATTGATACAGTGTATGCTGCTACCTTTGAAATCATGAAAAAGGGAAACCTTGAAATAACTACTGGATTAGGATTGCTTGATTCCGTCATCATAGATCAACATTTTGTTGTTCGTAGCCGTTACAATCGACTACTATCCGCTCAATTTGAATTTCCTTCATATCAATGCATCGGAATTGATGAATCAACCGCAATCATAATCAAGAATAACGTGGCAAGGGTAACAGGAGAGGGACAAGTAATAGTACTTAACAATGCAAGACTTAACCATATTACCCATACCAATTCATTCAACGGATCAGCCTCGATTTCCATCTTTACTGCAGGTAATACATTTCCGATAAAAGACTAAGCACGTCTTAAGGGGGGTTTAAATACTGAATTGATCTGATGACTTGTATGAAAGAAGCATTTCTTTTGTAAATTCATTATTCAATCAACATCTATGAGATTTATTATTGCCCTCATCATCAGCACTTGCATTTTTTCAGCATCTGCACAAAAGAAAAAAAATACAGTCCCAGTAACCGCACAACCCTCGCCAGACTCCATTTTTACCAACCTAAAATGGCGAAATATTGGCCCGCTTCGCGGAGGCAGAGCAAATGCTATTTCAGGAGTAATAGGCAATGACCAGAGATTTTATGCTGGCTACACTGGTGGAGGTGTTTGGAGCACAGATGACGGCGGAATCAATTGGAAAAATATTTCTGATGGCTTTTTTACCGTTGGCTCTATTGGAGACATTGCAGTATCTGAATCTGATCCAAATGTAATTTATGTAGGCACAGGTGAACATGCTGTTAGAGGGGTGATGACAAGCTTTGGCAATGGCGTATACAAATCAACAGATGCAGGGAAAACCTGGAAAAATATTGGATTAGAAAAAACACGTCATATTTCAGATATCGCTATACACCCAAATAATCCTGATGTTGTTTATGTAGCTGGACAAGGAACGGTGCATGGTCCAAATACCGATCGGGGCGTTTTCAAATCAACCGATGGAGGAGCAACATGGAAAAAAATATTATACATCAATGATAGCACAGGTATTTCTTCCCTTTCGATGGATATGAATAATCCAAGGGTATTATACGCCGCATCATGGGAACATAGAAGATTACCATGGACAGTTTCAAGTGGTGGACCAGGCTCGGCAATTTGGAAATCAACTGATGAAGGAGCAACATGGAAAAAGCTTACAGACGGACTTCCAGCGTCAATGGGTAAAATAGGCATTAGTGTTTCGCGTGCAAATTCAAATCGAGTATTTGCCATTGTTGAAACTGAAAAAAGCAAGTCTGGATTATACCGATCAGATGATGGAGGGAAAAATTGGGCATTATTATCTAACAATCAAGACATCTGTTCTCGTTCATGGTATTACATGGAAGTATTCGCTGATCCTAAAAATGAAAACACTGTCTATGTGTTAAACGCACCAGTAATGAAATCGATCGACGGAGGTAAAACATTTTCAACTGTTAGGGTTCAGCATGGTGATACCCACGATCTATGGATCAATCCAACAAAAACAAACATCATCGCCCTTGCAGATGATGGCGGAGCAGAAATCAGCTTTGATCAAACAAGGTCATGGTCTACGATCATGAATCAATCCACTGCACAATTTTATAGAGTCAACACCGACAACGTATTCCCGTATAAAGTCTATGGTGGACAACAAGATAATAGCTCAGTGATCATCGCCAGCAGAACCAATGGAGGAGCCATAACAGAAAGAGATTGGTCAACTGGTGCTGGATGTGAGTCAGCTTACTTAGCATTTGACCCAAATGATCCGACTCTAGTATATGGTGGATGCTATCAAGGCTACATAGAAGTGCTTAATAAAAAGACAAACGAAACAAAAGACATTCAAGCATATCCAACACTCAATTTAGCAATTCAGCCAAAAGATATGAAATACCGATTCAACTGGAATGCGCCAATCGTTGTTTCACCCCATGATTCAAAAACCATTTACCATGCAGGAAATGTATTATTAAGAACAACCAATGGCGGAATGAGCTGGGATGCCATTAGTCCAGATTTAACTCGAAATGAAAAATCAAAACAAGGTCCAGGTGGTATACCCTTTACCAATGAAGGTGCTGGTGGCGAAAACTACAATACTATTTATTATGTAGCTGAATCAGCTATAGAAAAAGGAGTAATCTGGACTGGAAGTGATTGCGGTTTTGTATTTGTAACCACTGATAATGGTAAAACATGGAATAATATTACCCCAACAGATCTTCCAGAATCTCAAATCAATAGCATCGAACTTTCTTCATTTGATAAAGGACTAGCCTACATTTCAGCTACACGCTATAAACATAATGATTATAATGCCTATGCCTATAAAACAACTGACTATGGGAAGACATGGACTAAAATAAATAATGGAGTTAAGGAAGATGATTTTATAAAAGTAATCAGAGAAGATAAAAAGAATAAGAATATTCTCTATGCGGGAAGTGAAAGAGGATTTTATCTATCAACCGATGCTGGGCAAACATGGAAACCATTCCAACGAAATTTACCTATAGTACCTGTAACCGATTTAATGATTCGCGATAATGATCTTGTTGCGTCAACTGCCGGAAGAGCATTTTGGATTTTAGATGATTTAGGCGCGATACAACAATACGCAAATGCAGGAGCAGTAAAACTATTTAGTCCAAAAGCAGCATACAAATATGGTGGAGCTGGATTGCCAGATGATGATTCAAGGGCAGGACAAAATGCTCCTGAAGGCGTAATACTTGATTACATTCTACCAGAACTAACAGATTCTGCAGTAGTAACACTCAACATAAAATCTGCTGCAGGTGATGTTGTTAGAACGTATTCAAATAAAAAAAATGATGATTACGTGCGTTATCCTGGTGGACCTTCTCCCAAGACATTGTTGAATGTTGAAAAAGGACATAACCGATTTTTATGGGACCTTAGAACAGATGATATAAGTCCAGACGTTAAAAACGTTTACATCTATGGAAGTTATGCAGGGTATGCAGTTCCACCAGGAAAATACAAAGCAGAACTAAATGTCAATGGTGCTATTTCAGAAACAGAGATAACCCTATTGCCAAATCCGAATATAGTTACTACAGAAAAAGATTGGGCTGAGCAACAACAAGCCTTACGTTCCATTATTGCGTCAATAAGTGAAATGCACCAACGCGTAAACGAATTGAGGAAGGTAAAAAAACAACTTAATAATCAAATTGATGTATTGAAGGAAAACAAAAGTGCAGAAAAAATTATTGAACAAGCTAAAGCATTGATAAAACAAATTGATGTATGGGAAGGCAACATTGTTGAAGGCAGAATTCAAAACGGACAAGATGTTATCAACTGGCCTAGTAAGTTGAATGCTGAATTCTTTAATATAAAGGGCTTAGCCGATGCCACCAATCCTAAAATTACAGAAGGAATTAAAATACGCTTAGCTGATCTTCAAGCCCAATGGGAAAAAGAAAAAGCTGGTGGATTAAATATCAAGAAATCAATAGAGGCATACAACGAACAATACAAAGCGTTGAAGTTAGATGCCATTCAACTTTAGAACAAAGTAGAAGTTAGATGTTAGACATCATTATTCAATAGGTCCCTGATGCCTAACATCTAATATCTATCTTGTGAATTATTTCACGAATACCTCTTCTGCTATACGGTACTCTGTAGTAACCTTGAATTTCTTTTCAAAACGACTCTTTTGACCTCTAATCACAAATGTAATAGCTCCTATTTCAGAGGGTAACTTGAAAATTTTGTTGAACTTTTTATCATTATAAATTCCCTCGAAAAGAATTATCCCTTCAGCATCTAGGATTGTAATGTAAAATTTTTCAGCAGGTTCATTTTCATAAATCATTGAAAACGATAATTCATTGTTTTCAGAACCAATAAAACTCACGGTAGCAGAGGGCGGTACCAAATTCCCTTTTTTAGCACTTGCATGAAGTGTTGTTGAGAAGATAAAAAAAGAAAGAAAAAAAACAGCTTTGAAGATTTTCTTCACTGACGCAATAGAATTGCATTTCATATTTGGGGGTTTTGTTTACACGTTTGATATAAGACAGGACTATTACGTGCAAGCAAATCGTATTGAGATAAAAAGTATACTGCATCTCAATTGTACCTATGTATATACCCGATAGATAGAAAAGGTAACCTATGATTTAAATTATTATTTAAATAGATTCCGTTTAATTAAAAAACCCTACCGAATTAGTAGAATAAAGGAAATGAATAAGATTTTATATTACAAATATTTATTATTTTTGATGTATTAAATGATAACAAAACGATAACATTAAATTATACTACTCAATATGAAAAAATTAATTATCAAACGTCTGCTCCTTATCCCGATCTTATTTTTAGCCACATGTGCCATAGCGCAAAAATCACATATCACGGGTAAAATAATGGATGCAAAAGGAGAACCCCTTTCTGGTGCATCAGTAAAAATTAAATCAACAAATAGTGGAACAGTAACAAATAGAACTGGATCATTTGAACTTGATGCAATAGCATCCGATATCCTAGATATAAGTATGATTGGATTTTCTTCTCAACAAATATCAATCAATGGTAAAAAAGAATTAATCATTGTATTGTCTTCAACCCTTACTGAATTGAATGAAATTGTTTTTGTAGGAAGTAGGCGTGGGGGTAGAATAAAAACAGAAACTGCAGTTCCAATCGATGTAATTAATATCAATCAATATGGAACACCGAGTGCAAATTTAAACTTAACCTCTATCCTAAACGCTACAGCTCCTTCTTTCAATTACAACAAACAAAGTGGATCAGATGGTGCTGACCATATAGATTTAGGAACACTACGTGGATTGGGTCCAGATCAAACATTAGTATTAGTAAATGGGAAAAGAAGACACCAAACTGCTTTTGTAGCATTATTTGGAACAAGAGGACGTGGTAATTCTGGTACTGATTTAAGTTCATTTCCAGAAATTGCTGTTGATCGAATTGAAATTCTTCGTGATGGTGCTTCTGCACAATATGGATCAGATGCCATGGCAGGGGTTATTAACGTTATTCTAAAAAAAGATGTCAATCATTGGACGGTTAAAACAGGATGGGCCGGATATTATGATAAAAAATTCAACGCGCTGAATAGTTTTGACCCTAGCCAATATTATACAAGTAACCAAATTGATGGTGGCGCCTTTTCGCTTGCTGCCAATAATGGATTTGCGCTCGGTAAAAAAGGAGGATTCATCAACATTTCATTGAACTACTTAAGTCAGGCCAATACATTCAGGCAAACACCTGACACAAACGTAAATACAAACCCTGCTGCCCTTCCGCTCAATAACAGCCGAAGAGCATTTGGAGATGCCTCATTAAAATCAGTAAGTGGTATGTATAATCTTGAACTACCCATTGGAACAGGAAAATCAACTTTTTATTCATTTGGTGGCGTAAGCCATAAAGCAGCTGATGCCTTTGCCTATACGCGTAATGCAGGATGGGGCACAGAACGATTCCCTATTGATGCTGACGGGAAAATACTTTCTGTTCCTAGAATTATTAGAAAATCAAGCGATGGAGAATCGTATTATAATCCTCATATTTTAACTAACATTTCAGATGTTTCAATCGCAGCAGGTATTAAAGGCGATGCAGGAAATGGTTGGTCTTGGGATCTAAGCAATACATTAGGAAGAAATGATTTTCATTTTTATGGCGATAAAACATTCAATGTTTCGATGCCAAATCCTACAAAACAAACGCACTTCAACGATGGAGGATTTAACTTTACACAAAATACACTAAACCTCGATTTTAGTAAAGCATATAGTGCTGTTGCTGAAGGATTAATGGTTGCCCTAGGAGGAGAATTTAGGCATGAGCAATATAATATATATAGAGGTGAAGAGGCTTCTTATACTGGCTATCCAACCCCAACTGGTCAGGCTGTAGGCGCACAAGGATTTACCGGTTTTGGTCCATTAGATGAAATAAAGAGCAATAGGAATAACAAGAGCTTATATGCAGATGCAGAATTGAATGTGACCAAAAAATGGTTGGTGGAAGGTGCTCTTCGCTTTGAAAATTACTCTGACTTTGGATCAATCTTAACTGGAAAATTTGCAACACGATACAAAATCACACCAACCTTCAATTGGCGTGGATCAATAAGCACTGGCTTCAGAGCACCTTCACTGCAACAAATCAATTTCAGCAATACAATTTCATCTTTTCTTGGTGGAGATTTGGTTGAATCAAGACTAGCACGTAATGGTGACGCCATCACTAAAGCAGCGGGCATACCTGATTTGAAAGAAGAAAAATCAGTGAACATCAGTACAGGATTTTCTTGGAAAGCATCAAAAAATTTAACCTTCACAACTGACGGCTATATAGTTAAAGTGAAAGATAGAATTGTGTTGTCTGGATTATTCAGAGCAGATGACGAAAGTTTAGCGAGCAGCTTTACAACGCAACTTAAAGACCTAGGTGTTGTAACCGCTCAATTTTTTGATAATGCTGTCAACACAACGAACTATGGACTTGATCTTGTTGTAGATTTTCATAAAAATTGGGGTAATAAAAATTTAAAGATTTTATTGGCCGGGAACATTCAGCATGTTCAAATAGATGCAATTAATATTCCTGAAAAACTAAACGACTCGTATTTACATAGAAAAACATTCTTCAGCGATAGAGAAGAAGCGTTCTTAAAAGCATCCGCACCAACCTCAAAATTCACACTAAGCATTGATCATGCAATGAATAAATTTGGAGTTGGCGCACGATTGACTTATTTCGGAAATGTGAAAATATTAGGGTTCGG
>Ga0114967_10005380_pt1 | contig 10177 bp, 14 predicted proteins | sample M_130628_MF_Meta_FD_92639 | JGI IMG/M metagenome (GOLD analysis project Ga0114967, IMG submission 92639) | Freshwater microbial communities from Lake Montjoie, Canada to study carbon cycling - M_130628_MF_MetaG | ecosystem: Environmental > Aquatic > Freshwater > Lake | place: Lake Montjoie... | reverse complement strand
TTCATAGTTTTCTTGCGAAGATCTTTGCGCTTTTCATACTTGACATACAGCTCTTCAAACAGTTCAGTATTTTTATAAAATGCTTCATACAAGTCCGGCACTTCATTGGGATCAAAGAATGTTATGTCTTCTTTGTTTTTAAATCGTCTCCAGAAGAAAGCACTAAGCACAACCCCATAGTCCATGTGTCGAACCCGAGTTTCTTCAGTACCTTGATTATTCTTGAGAACAATAAGATCATCAAACTGATGATGCCAAATAGGATAGAAAACAGTAGCACTTGCATTACGAATACCTCCCTGTGAGCATGAGCGCAAATCTCCAAACCATTTCTTCAAGAATGGTATCATACCAGTATGCATGATTTCGCCACCGCGAATTGGGGAGCCCAATGGGCGTAGTCGACCGATTTCCAATCCGATCCCCGCACGTTTACTGGCATACTTGGCCATCATTTCTCCGGACGCGAAAATACTGTCCAAATCATCATCCGACCTAATAAGTACGCAACTACTAAACTGTTTAGTAGGAGTACCAAGCCCTGCCAATACTGGCGTGGCCAACGTAAAAAGTCCGTCACTTGCGGCATTGTAGTATTCCTTGATGTATTTCATTCGAGCACTGTTGGGCTCTTCTTTGTGAAAGATTGTTGCGGCCGCTATCATGTATCTAATTTGTGGAGTTTCGTATGTTTGTTTAGTACTGCGATTTTTTACCAGATACTTTTCAATCAATTGCTCAATGGCCGCATATGAATATGTTTCATCCTTTTCGTGATCTAACATATCATCCATCTTGTTCCAATCTTCTTCACTGTACCATTCGAGAAGTTCTGCGGTATATAAGCCAGTTGCTACATTACGTTGCACAATAGAAAAAAGCTCTGGGACTGCGTAGCTACCATATACATCCTTACGTAGCATACTAAGGCGTTGTTTACCTGCTACATATTGGTAATTGGTGTGTCCAACATCTGGATTGTTTTCCACATCAATAAGGTCTACTATGGCACGTAGAGTTATGCCGTCAATTTCTTCTGTTGTGATCCCATCATAGAAATGAGGTTGTGCTTTGATTTCTATCATGCTTTGACTAACATCTGCAATGCCTGCACATACCTTGGCCACCTGAGCTTGCCACTTTTCTACTGCTAATAGTTCTTTGTTGCCATTTCTTTTTATTACTGTAATTTTGGTCATTTCTTTCGCTTGTTTAGTTAATTATGGCAAGTATTTAGTGGCAACTAATTTCTCTCCTAAAGTTATTTTTATATAACGTTTAAGGCATGTTTATAAACGGTTTTTTCTATTTTTAGATGTTAACAGATACTATCATGAAGCACATACAAATTATATGCGCATTTATTGCAAAAGTCTAGCAGTTTGGTTTTAAAACTGTGAACGATATGAATAGTTCAAAGTTCCAGCATCGCTTGCAAGAGTATTTGAATATCTGATTGATATAGTAGTTGGCACTTGCCCTGCTGAAGCAGTGTATGATCCGCCCACTTGATCTAAAAACTCAGCACTGAATTCTAATAAAACCGAATTTGGGGTTGTGACTGAAACGTTATCAGTTGCACTGGCAAAATCGAATTCGTCATACATTTGAATTTTTGCAGTTGCTCTACTGGCAACAATGGTCAGTGTGCCTCTTCTGCTGTATGCGTTGGAACCAGTCAACGTGCTGGCATAGTTGTAGTCCAGCTTGTAGCTTATGGTGCCGGTTGGTGTTCCACTTTGATTGGTTGCCATTGGCAATCTAAAAATTTGTGTTGGATCTGGGTCTGTCACATTGAGTTCAACACTATGAGTACTGAATGAGTTGTAAATGCCCTTTCCGCTTACTTCGGGAATGTATGGCACTGTGATATTTCCAGTTAACAAATTGTCTGCTCTATCAGTATAAATTTTCTCTGCTGTGTTGCCTATTGTTCCAAAAAATATTATTGGATAAGTAACTGTGGCAATGCCGCCACCATTAGCACCAACATTGATAAATCTACAATTTTGAACTGCATTGCCAGTGCCTTTTATAACTAGCACACCCTGTTGTTTTACATTATAGAATTTACTATTGATGATCTGTGTTTCTCTAGGGCCGTACACTTGTCCGGCAGTTACTCCGTCTGCACCTTCACCTAGCACAACACCTTGGCTTATGATAGAAAAATTACAATCCACAAATGTATTGTTTAAAATGTCTCTCTTAGAAAATATGCCATAGTAAAAATTATTAAAACTCACATTCTTAAACAGGTTGCGTTCACAAGTCACTAAGGAACTAACAGCGTTAAGTTGTATTCCAACAGCAGTTGTGTTTACTACTGATGCTCCATCCAAATTGATATTTTCAAACACACTGTCTCTTACTGAATCTAGTTGTATGCAAGTGTTCTGTCCTGAAATGGATTTGATAGTCATTTCAGATATGTTGATACGGCGAGGAGCATATACTCCAAGAGTGTCACTGGCATCGGCTGTTACATAATTAGACGAAGTGCTTGTGTCGTTGACAAATTGTATAGCTGGTTTGTTCAAAACAACAGTCAAAGACAAACCAGTGCCAGTGCCAGTTGCACCTGCACTAATCACAAAACTAACACCTGCTATTACAGATACAACAGTTGCACCTGCAGGAATATTTGTGCCAGAAATTTGAGCACCTACCATTAAGGCCGTTGCGCCAGCGGATGTTACTGTTGTGCTGTTATTGATAGTTCCAGCTGTAACAGTAGATGTAGGATTATAACTTATAATAGTTTTTTCAGCACCAGCACCTACCAGTGTAGCATAGCTAGGAATATATAAAGGTCTAGTTGTTATGTAAATTCCAGATGGAATTTCTAATTTAATTCTAGTAGCAGTACCGGAAGCTGTTTGAGCACTGGCTTTGTTGTTGGTGTTTAAAAATAACTGATTAATAGCTCGTTGTAATGCTGTGGTATCATCAGTACTACCATCTCCTGCTGTTCCAAATTCTATGGTAGTGGTTTGGTTGTCTAGTCGTTGCTGTAAACTTCTACTGATAGGAGCATTTACACTTGTACCAGTAATGATTGTGGTGTCTGTTGTTTTGTACACATACTGTAACAAACCAATCAAGTTACCCTGTGCAGACAAGTCGTTTTGTGTTAAAATTTTAGTATTGCCAACTGCTGGAGCGCCTTCGCTTACTGAGCCATTGCCAATGTACAATTGTTGGGCATCAATTGCCCATGCCATTTCTCCGCTGGCCAGTTGCGGTAATCCTGTGCCAGCGTTAGCTTGGCCTCTACGTATTTGAATTCTTGAGATTTGAACGACAGCCATGAAAATATCCTCTTATAGTATATTTATGACTTGTTCGTCATGAAAAAGCCCCAGGAGTACTAGGGCTTTTTTAATGTGAAAAATTAAGCTATTGTTAGTGATGTAGCAAGTGTAACAGTTGTGCCACTGATATCCACATCGTTACCGCCAATGCTGGTTGTTGTTGCGCCAGCATCCTTACCCACTTGACGAATACGTGTGCGCAATTCTGTTGCGTCGTTAACGCTCTTGTCCATAATAACGTGAATCTTTCCAGTATTATCAGCTGGCATGTAAAATGCCATTGGACTAATTTCTTTGATGATCATTTCAACTACTTCATCTGTTGCATCATCTTCTGCTTGCAAGTCAATTGCCGTAGCGGCGGCATTTTTTACTGTAATCAAGTAAGCATTGCAATTATCCATATACATTGTAGCAACTAGGTTTCTTAACCCGTTAACTCTTGTGACTGTTTGTACCATATCAAATCTCCGTTTGTTTTATTTATCAGTTTTCACTGTAGTATTGTTCGACTCGATTCCACCACTGTTTTTCCCAATGATCGAACATGCTGTCAGTTAGTATGAATTCCTGATACGCAGGATCGCCCCAAATTAAAGGCTTAATTTCTGGAGGTTTTACACACATGAAAACTACGCCCTTGCGTATGTTTGTTCCGTGTACTTTGTTGTGTGCCAGAGCATAAGCAACCATTTGCAAGTAGTAATCTTCAATCCACTCTTCTTTCTTGGGTTTATTGGTCTGCTTATGGTCCATGATAGCATCTTCGCTAAGATGTACGCCAACACAGTCAGTAGTTCCTGCATATAGTCCAGGGTAGTATAAAGGAACTTCTACTCCCCACACTTCGTTAACATTCTTAAGTCCGTTTTCAATAATGTGTTTGGCCATCTTGTGACTTTGTACACTGTATGGATTTGTACCAGGTTCGTTGACTGTGCCTTGTACAATGTAGTCTTCTAGAAACTTGTGCATACGTGTTCCACGTCCTGCGGCTTCGGTCACAATTTCCTGTGCCTTGGCTTCACCTACACGCTTTTTCCAGTTGGCCAAAGCCAACTTCTTTTCTAGGGGTTTAGTTTTGTCTAGTATGGTAGTAACGCTTGGAACTTTACTACCATCTGGAGTTGCGTATAAACGCTTGCCTTCTACACTGGCTCTGTCCAGAGGCGTGTAGTCATATTTGTGTATTAAAAGGGTCATGAGTAAGTTTACATTAACTTACTATCAATGTCAAGCCTTCATTGCCCTTTTTGTTGCACTTTTGGCTGCTCTGTCTACCATATTTGGTGCTGGCTTACCTTGTCCTGGTTGGTCGACATTCTTGTTAGTTTTAATAACTAGACCATTGCCATCGAATCTGTCCACAAGTTTTTTCATGATAGGATCACTTTCCCAACGTTTTGAGAAACGATCATAATCTATATCGGGGGAACTGTATTGTTGACCTGCTTGATTCAGAGCTTCCCAGGTCATTGGTGCGATTACATCTTCGCTGTTTGCTCTGCTTTGAAGAGCCCTTAGTGTTAAAACTAAGGGGTCCACTGTCTCACTAATTACTTTTTTTTTGATTGTGCCAATAACATGCCTAATTTACGGCTGTAGTCAACGCTTTCACGCTTCATTCTATCTTCTTCTGGAGCAGGAGGAGTCATTTCTTCTGGAGCTCCCATTGCTTCTTCGCCTGGCATGCCTGTTGGTGCGCCCATTGCATCTGGTGCTGGTGCGCCCATTGTTGGTGCCTCTCCGCCTGATACTAGTGCTAATCCGCCTTGTAAGCCTTGACGACTTGCTTCTAAAGCTGTGTAAATTGCCTCTAGAGCAGGTTTGACTGCATCGCCGTATTGCTGAGCAACATCGCTGCCTAGTGTTTCTCTTATAGAGTCTTGTAATTCTAAAAGCTGTTCAGCTTTCATAGCGGCTGTATCTTCTAACCAACCAGTGATACGATCTACCATGTCCTTGGTGGCCATAATAACTTTGGCTTTGTCTTCTTCGCCTTCTGCTAGGTACACAATATAGTTCGCTGTGCTTTCTGCCAAGTCGTAACGTAATGTTAATTCAGCACTTAGTTCTGCTTCGTCAGACTCGCCTAGGCTAATTCTGTTAATTGCATTATTGATCCAGCTGGCTGGAACTTTGTACTGTTGAGCCTTTTGTCTAATTGATTCAGCTTGAACTTTCTTGCGTAATTCAGCTTTTTCATCGTCCATGCTTTCATCTACTTCATCACACTCACATGGATCTTTGTGGCATTCTTCACATTTGCCTTCTTCACGTTCCATGATTTCTTTATTGATAACATCTAACAAAGCACGAGTCTTTTGGTATTTAGGATTAGAATGTAAGTTGTCGAAGCTTTCGTTAACTTCAAACTGGCTCATTTCTGTACGTAGCTTGTTACGCACATCTTCAAGCTGAACATCACTAAAGTGTTCTAACTTTAATTTATAACCAAATTGACTGGCCAAGTTCTCGTTTAGCCTTTTGCTAGTTACAGGTTTTGATAATTCTCTTATTTGCATGATGGTATCCTAAGCATTCTTTTTATAGTGTATTTATACAAATGTCCACTTAAACATTCTGGAAATCACTTCCTTGTAGTAAGCAGACACTTCTTCACTGTGTTCTAATTTATTTAACAAAATCACGTATCTATCGAAATCTTTAGCCCGTTTGATGTTGTGCTTGTAAACCTGCACATCGCTAAAGAAATTCCAATATTTTGTATCAATTCGCTTGATTTCAAAGAATTTATTAAGGTTTATTGTGTATTGTTTGGCCGCCATTAGGGCGCAGGTTTTAAGTTGGAAACTTTCTAACAAGTACATGCTGGATAAATTGTACAAACCCCACATGCCCACGGGTGTGCGTTTTATTATGAAATTCTTATAAACTATACTGCCGTTGGGCTGTATGCTGATGGGCAAACTGCGATTCAATTCAGCTTCAAATTGTACCGCTAGTTCTTTTACTTGTTTTTTATTTTGTTTTTTCATTTGCAACTACGCTAGGGTTATTGTGTCCTATCTTAGTTACCAAACTTTTGCGGACCATGGCCGCAATCCTGAACTGATCAGTTTCACTTAGACTGCTCAAGCGCACAGGCCGGTCTAGCTTTTTTAAGATCTCACGTTCTTCGTTGGTGGTCCACACTGTGAAGTGATCAAGCAATTCAAACTTGTCAGCTTCTTTAACAATGATGTTGTCAATACCAACCAGTTCTGCTATTTTCATCTTAGGCCCGCAATCATTCGCATTTTTTCCAACAAGTCATCATCTGCTTCACGTAGCTGTTTCATGTCAAACTGCTCTGGTGGTACAGGATCTTTAGGTACTCCGCCTTTGCCAGCAACTTCCCCAGCATCCATGTCCAGTCTGTCTTTGAGCAATTGAATACGTTGTTCAACTTGTTTCTCGTATGGTGTTCCAACTGCTTTAGCACGGAACTGCAACAGCTTGGCCATCTGTGGACTGGTTTTGGCCCATTCTTCAGGACTCTTGTTACCTAAACCAAGGAACTCGTCCAGTGGCTCTTCGCCATCTTCTGGTCCGTACCCCATAGCCGCTTCAGCTTCAGCATCGCGCACATCATTAATAAATGCGCCAGTGCCGTCGCCGCCAATATCTTCGTCTGTATTTTTCTCTCCAAACTCGTTTTCTAAACGATTAAACACAATTTCCTCAATTTGTTCAAAGTCGTCGTCTGGGTGAAATCCGTGATCTATCATGACATCATCTGCCATGTCTTGGACATATCGGCCAGCTGGAGTATTGGCACTGAACAGTTGATATAGTGCATCAAAGTCTTCGTTGGCAACAATATCACTTAATTCTAGATGAATCTCGCTCATTGCTCCTTCGCTTGTTTGTTCATCTCCGCCTAGGTTAAGAGTTCCCTTTTCCTGAGCCTGCTTCATGATGTCAGCAGTGGCTTGATCAGCAGTGCCAATTGGCTTGCCATCCACCTTGAGCTGTTGAGCACCTGGCATTGGCTCAGTGGTGATTTCAGTTTCTCTTAATACAATGTCTTTAATCTTCATATTGGTCCTCGAGGCTTAGTTTAGCACTTGTTAATTTATCTATGTATTTACGCAATTTGTCAATCTGTCCTCTAGCTCTGAGCAACTTAAATGCTAGATTTTCCACACTTTGTTCGCCACCTGTTTCCAACCCAGCTTTGCGTAGTCGCTTCAGTTCATCCATTACAGCCTTGCATTTGTCTATGTCTTGGCTACGCATGGCGCTGTTGATTTTGGCTGAATAGTTTCTTGCTTTGTTCTTAATGGCTTTGGGTTCTACTGTGGGTTCTTCGTGCTTGGGCTCAGTTAACCATTTGTTTTGTTTCACACTGTAGACGCCGTTGCTCACATGCGGTTGCTCTGCAGGTTGCACATATAACTCAACAGGTATGTCTTTGATGCTTAGGGTATAGTTTGAATTGTACTGATTCTTCTTGGCTGTGAACAGTTCTTCATCTCTAGCGTCCACATCACTCACTATCAAATGCAAGTCTATATCGCTGTAGTCGCTGTAGTTGTATCCAGCACTGGAACCACTGAGGGTGATGTCTTTTAGTTTTAAATTGGGAACATTGAGATAGTCAATGAAGTGGTCTGCTATCTTGAGAAGTTTAGAGCGTACTTCTAAACGCATGGCATTATTGTCCCATATGACTGGGTTTAAATGATGGTGATGTGGATTGGGATCAACGGATAATTCTTGAATGTTCATTCTGTATTTAACAGAATCAGAGTCCCAAGAACTTTAATATGTGTGGGAACTGAACTGAGTTGAGCCAACCTGTGCCAGCGGCAAACGCTAGGCCAACCATGGCATACGTTGTGTACTTGTTTTTGATCTTTTCTAAGTTGCCAATTTTATCAGCTAGTTCTGCATGTTGGCTGTTTGATGCTTCTGCCATTTCACACAGCTTCTTGTCCAGCAATTCACGGGTATTGTCTAGACAGTCGTGCATGTCTTTGACGCCCACTTTGAGTTCGTCAATTTTTTCTTCTATTGCATGTACTTTGGTTTCAACTATTGCTACACGCTCAGGTAACATAGCTAATTGTGCTACTGCTTCTTTTGTGGCCATCTGGGCTCTCCAATGTGTTTAAGTCAGGGACTCGCTCCGAGTCATGTGCCTAATGTATGATTGAATGCCTAAGTGTTTACGTGTACTAAATTGCCTATAATGTTATTTATTCAATTTGAAAAGAAACTGATGTTCCTGCCAGGTCCTTCTGTAACAAATACCGCATGGGTTTGTTCCATGGCTTCATCTAAACCAGCAATGTAAGGCACTAAGTGGAAATCTTTTATTAGAAATGCCACTGGGTTGCCAGCATCTTCGTAGAGATAGTCACGTTCAGTGCTCCAATCAAATCGCCAGACTTTTACAATTTCGTCAGTGTCAAAACCAGCTTGGCGGCCACCCATGTGTAACATATCTGGTCCGCTAGCATACCAAATATTTGATCTAATACCCAGAGTATGAATCAGTGTGTTAAAGTTTTGTTCTTTTAATCGCAATGCTTCCTTGCCTGGCTCGGCCCGATACTGTTTGGTATGAGTCACGTCAACAAGTGTGTAGAGTTTATAATCCATGCTGTATTTAACAGCCGTAAAAAAGCCTACTGTTAAAGTAGGCTTAGTCTTCCCATCCCTGAGAAATAAAACTATTAGATAGCTACTTGAGCAAAGCCAGCTACGTCTGTTACTGTGGCTGCAACACCACCGTTACCAGCGGCAATGGCTGTTTCCAAAATACCGTAGCCTGTTCCGTCAACACCGATGTTACCTTGTTGACCACTTGCGCTGTCACCAGCCCACTGAGTGTGAGTTGCGATAACTGCATTGAAGCTGTCTGTGCCAGCGTCAACTGGTGTGAACACTGCCCACACTTCAGCTGTTTGTTGCAATGCACGAACTGACTTGCTGAACAAGCTGTTTGCATTTGCGTAGTTAACAAATACGTCTGCAATTGCAATGTTGATAACTGATAAACGACGTGTACCAAATTGTGTTGTTGGTATTGTCTTTAAATAGTTTGTTGTTACGTCTGTTCCTAATAATGATGGCATAATATGTCTCCTCTTTTACCATACTGCTCGAACTCTTCGAGCGACCTTCTAATAAGGCCTTTGTATAATTATTTATACCAAATGGCGAAAACCACGGGGTTATGGTTGAATTTTGGTAGATAGTTTAGGACTCTTTGTCCTCTTGAATACGCTTGATACCGCGTTTAAACTTGGTTACATCATTGGCACGTATGCTGTTGATGAATCTGCGCTCCAGTTCGGCGGCTGTTTCTAAGTCGTAATTTTCACGTATCATGTCCAACAGATTGATAGCACTTTGGATTATGTTGCTTCCACGGCTTTCTATAACCAAATCTGGATTTCGGCTAAGTCCGACATCGCTTAATTCTTGTAATATGCTACGTGTACTTTTACGCATGTTGTTCTCTTTATACGTTATTTATTTGATTATACAGTCTAGTTATCATTAGATCAAACAAGTTGATAAAATGTTGCACCTGCACACAAGCTGACTAAATACTCAGTAGAAACCATGAGTAGCTACATACACTTACAGAGGACCAAAATGAAATACCTATCAGAAAAGATGCAGTCTATACTGGAACGTTTAAGTGAAATGTTTCCAGGTAGCAGTTATCAATCAAGTCTAGATCATTATCTAGCAGACAAAGGCATTACCGATGCCGCACAGTTGGAAAACTATATCCAACAATTCAACTACAAAAAGGAACAGTACCTATGAAAACTATTATCAACTCAATCTGGTCATTTTTAGAAGCATTTGGACAAGCACGTTATGCGGCTAGTCTTGTTCGT
>Ga0114967_10005373_pt1 | contig 10180 bp, 11 predicted proteins | sample M_130628_MF_Meta_FD_92639 | JGI IMG/M metagenome (GOLD analysis project Ga0114967, IMG submission 92639) | Freshwater microbial communities from Lake Montjoie, Canada to study carbon cycling - M_130628_MF_MetaG | ecosystem: Environmental > Aquatic > Freshwater > Lake | place: Lake Montjoie... | reverse complement strand
GTGGTTGATGCCGAATTTGAAGAAGTAAAAGACGATAACAAAAAGAACGGCTAATCCATTTATAACTGGTTTCGCCCTAAGTCATTATGTCCAAAAAAGACTATTATGATATTCTTGGTGTAAACAAAAAAGCAACTCCTGAAGAAATAAAAAAAGCCTACAGAGCCCTTGCAATGAAATACCACCCTGACAGAAATCAGGGGGACAAAACTGCTGAGGGAAAATTTAAAGAAGCGTCTGAAGCCTATCAAGTTTTATCTGACCCAAAGAAAAAATCTTCCTACGATCAATTTGGACATTCTGCATTTGAAGGTGGAGCTGGTGGAGCTGGAGGTTTTGATTTTGGTGGTTTTGAATCTGGTGCATTCTCTGACATCTTTGATGATTTTTTTGGTGACTTTATGGGATCGGGTCGAGGTGGAAGGAGCTCTAAAAAATCAAGATCTAATCGTGGATCAGATTTAAAAATTAATTTGGAAATAACTCTTGAAGAGGCTTACATTGGAAAAAAACAAACTATCAATTTATCCTCGAATGAAAAATGTGACAAATGCTCTGGAAGTGGAGCAGAACCTGGCTCAAAACCAAAAATATGCTCAACATGTAATGGGCACGGCAAAATAAGAACGCAACAAGGTTTTTTTACACTACAACAAACATGTCCTGAATGCGGAGGTGAAGGTGAAATGCTTTCAAATCCTTGTAAAGATTGTAGAGGATCTGGTGCTACTAAAACAAAAAAAAATCTTTCTATACAAATTCCAAAAGGGGTTGATGATGGAACTCAAATAAGATTGTCTGGAAAAGGAGATGCGGGTTATAAAGGAGGATCTAATGGTGATCTTTATGTTTTTATAACAGTTCAAAAACATCCTATCTTTCAAAGATCAGAGGAAAATTTATATTTTAAATTACCCATATCCATGATTGATGCAACTCTTGGAATAGAAATTGAAGTTCCAACTATTGATGGAGGCAAATCTAAAATTAAAATTCCAAGCGGAACTCAATCTGGAAAACAATTTCGCCTAAAAGGCAAAGGAATGCCTATTCTTAGAAATAATCAATATGGAGATCTTTATTTGGAAACTAACGTAATAATTCCTGAATCTATATCGAAAGATCAAAAGAAACTATTAGAACAATTTAAATCACTAGACGATCAAAATAATAGTTCAGAAATAAAAAATTTTTTTAATAAAGCAAAAAAATTCTGGGAAAATATAAAGTAATAATATATTGATTTCCTATATATTATGTTGTCCCTATTAAAAGAAGCATTCCTACTGCATTCAAAAGGTCAGTTAAGTCAGGCAAAAAAAATATATCAAAATATTCTTACAAAAGATTCTAATAACTTTGATGCAAATCATCTGCTAGGAATTATTGCTTTACAAGAAAAAGATCTAAATAAAGCTAAAATATTAATAAAAAAATCTATAAACATAGATTCTAAAAATTATGCAGCTTTTAATAATTTAGGAAATGTTTATCAAAAATTAAAAAATTACAAAGAAGCAATAATTAATTATCAAAAAGCAATATCCTTAAAGTCTGATTATGCGGAAGCGTATAATAATATTGGTATTTCTCTAAGAAATTTAAAAAATTATAAAGAAGCAATAATTAATTATAATAAAGCCATATCCTTAAAGCCTGATTATGCTGAGGCGTATAATAATCGCGGGATATCTTTCTTAAAACTGAAAATTTATAATTTAGCTCTAAAAGATTATAATAAAGCAATATCCTTAAGGCATGATTATGCGGAGGCCTATTATAATAAAAGTCTTTTATATTTAATTAGGGGGGATTTTAAAAAAGGATGGATGAATTATGAATGGAGAAAAAAATTATTTAATAAATACAAAACAAGATCGACAGCAAATATAAAAGAGTTAATAAATTTAAAAAATATTAGAAATAAGAAAATATTTATAGAACACGAACAGGGTCTAGGAGACACAATACAGTTCTCTAGATATGTTAAATTGCTCTCAGATCTCGGTGCAAAAGTTATGTTTAAAACTCAAGATCCGCTGCACGAACTATTTAAAAATTTTAGCAATCTTAACGAAAGCGATGAATTTGATTTATATTCTTCATTATTAAGCCTTCCTTATGTCTTTAATACGAATTCAAAAAATATTCCTAATAACAGCCCATATCTCCATACTAATAAAGAGATAGATCTATTTTGGAAAAACAAGATAAAAGACAATGGCTTAAAAATTGGAATATGTTGGCAAGGAAACCCCGAAAATGAGCTAGACTCTGAAAGATCTTTTGAACTTAAGAATTTCAAAATAATATCAAGATTAAAGAATGTAAGACTAATAAATTTACAAGAAAAATATGGGTTAGAGCAATTAAATAAACTCCGAGAACAGTTAAAAATAGAAAATTTTTTAATTATAAAAAATAATCAAGATCCATTTATAAATGTTGCTGCAATTATAAAAAATTTAGATCTCGTTATTACTTGCGATACTTCAATTGCACACTTATCTGGTGCTTTAAATTGTCCAACTTGGCTTATACTGGGTTATAATCATGATTGGAGATGGATGGTAAATAATGAAAAAAGTATTTGGTATCCGTCTATAAGAATTTTTAGAAAGAAAAATAATGAACTATGGGAAGATATATTTAAAAAAATATGCAATAAATTAAAAAATGAATATAAAATTATAATTAATCAACCTTCTATCTAATTAAAATGAAAAAAATAAATATTACAGTAACGGGGGGCCTTGGTAGAATGGGAAAAATTATCATTAAAAAAATAATAAATAGTAATCAATTTAATCTGTCTAGTGTCACAGAAAAAATTAAAAACAAAACTATTAATAAAATTAAATTTAAAACTAACAGTATTTCATCGATAAAAGACTGTGATGTAATAATTGATTTTTCAAATCCAAAAGCAACTATGGAGATATTAGATTTTGCAAAAAAATTAAAAAAAAAAGTTATTATTGGAACCACAGGATTTACTAAGCAACAGGAAAATAAAATAAAAAAAATATCTAGAAGTATTGCAATTTTTAAGTCTGGAAATATGAGTCTGGGAATTAATATTCTAGAATATATTTCAGAAATCTTATCAAGAAAAATACCAAACTATTATCAAATATCTGTAACGGACAACCATCATAAAAAAAAAATTGATTATCCATCTGGAACAGCACTAATGCTTGCTAATGCTATATCTAGAGGGAAAGATAAAGATTTAAAATCTATAAAAGGAAAGATTTTTCTAAATAAAAAGGGGAATTTAAGTAAAAATAAAATTAATTTTTTTATTAAAAGAAAAGGAAAAACAATAGGACAACATTCTGTTCAATTTAATAATGTAAGCGAAAATATTGAATTGAAGCATATTGCTTTTTCTAGAGACTTATTTGCCGAGGGAGCGTTAAAAGCTGTTTTGTGGATCAAAAATAAAAACAAAGGTCTTTACAATATGCAAGATATGTTAGGGCTTAAATAAATACTAAGCTTTAAGAAATGTCTTTAAATAAAAAAAGGGCTTATCAGCTTATTAAAAAATTAAATGCTAAAATTAAAGAGCCAAAAACTTCTTTAATATATAGAAATCAATTTACCTTATTAACTTCCGTTCTTTTGTCGGCTCAATGTACGGATACTAATGTAAATAATATAACAAAAGAAATTTATGAGAAACATTATCAACGTAAACATTTTATAGAATTAGGAGAAAATAAAATAAAAAATCTTATAAAAAAAATAGGACTTTTCAATAATAAAGCTAAAAATATTTTTAAATTATCAAAAATTTTAGTAAAAGAATTTAATAGTCAAATTCCAAAAACTTTCGAAGGGTTAATTAATTTACCAGGAGTTGGCAGAAAAACAGCGAATGTTGTTCTTAATGCTGCCTTTGGTAAGTCAACAATCGCTGTTGATACACATGTCTTTAGAGTCAGCAACAGAACAGGGTTGGCTTTAGGAAAAAAACCTGAAATCGTTGAAAAAAAGCTGTTAAAAATTTTACCAAAACGATTTTTAAGAAAAGCTCATCATTTAATACTTTTGCACGGAAGATATATTTGCAAAGCAAGAAATCCTTTATGTAAAGAATGTGTGATTAGTAATATATGTTTATACAAAAATAAAAATTATGAATAAATCTATACTTGGTTTAGGCAACGCAATTGTTGATATATTTGTAAATATTAATGAAGATTTTTTAATTCAAAACAATCTTAACAAAGGAACAATGAAATTGTTTAATGAAAACGACTTTTTTGAACTTAAAAAGAAAATCACAATTAATAAAATTGTAGCAGGTGGTTCTGTTGCAAATACAATGGCTGGTATATCTTATTTAAAAGGTAACGCTTCTTTTATTGGAAAAATTAATAAAGATGAACTTGGAAAGCTATATAAAAATAGCCTAGAAGAAATAAATGTTAAATTTTTTTATTCTGAAAAAAAAGAAAATTTACCTACTGGAGCATCAATCATTTTAATTACTCCTGACTCTGAAAGAACCATGTGTACTTATCTTGGAGTTTCCTCAAAGTTATCCGCTGAAGACATAAATGAAAAAAATATTTTGAATACAAAGTTAATATTTTTAGAAGGATATCTTTGGGATAAGGGGGTAAGTGAGAAAATGTTTAAACACGTAGTACATTTGGCTAAGAAAAATAAAATAAAGATCTCTATGAGCCTATCTGATATTTTTTGTGTCAGCCGTCATAAAAATGATTTTATTAATTTATTAAAAGATGATCTAGATCTTTTGATTGGTAATGAAAAAGAATTTATTGAATTAACTAATTGTTCAAATTTATTAGAAGCTATTAATAAACTAAAAAGTTATAATAAATTAATAATTATCACTAGAAGCGAAAACGGTAGTTTGGCTATAAATAACAATGAAGTAATTAATTGCAAAAGTATTAAAGTTAATAAAATTTTAGATCTAACTGGGGCTGGAGATATGTTTGCTGCAGGTTTTTTAAAAGAATATATGGATAAGTCAGAACTTAAAAAATGTTTACATTCTGGATCAAGGCTTGCCTCGGAAATTATTCAAAAAATTGGCGCAAGAATAACTTGAAATTTACAATTTTATGAAATTATTGCTGAATATAATATAGAGAATTGATCTCTGTAATAAAGTGATTATCATTAAAAACTTTTTTAATTTTTTTTCTTAATCTATAAAGATGAGTTTCAAGAACATGTGTATCTAAAAAAGTATTATGGCTCCAAACTATCGTTAATAAATCATTCTTGGCTAATCCATTATTTTTATGTAATGCTAAAATTAATTTTAATTCTTTTTCTGTAAGCTTAGATTTAAGGTTGTTTTTAACAATTAATCGTTGATTAGAGTCTAAAATATAATTTTTAATTCTTATTTTAGAATTTTTAAAATAGCTATATTTTGTAATTAAAATTTTAATAATATCTATGAGTGAAAATATATTTACTGGTAAAGATAGAATAACATGAAAATTGGAAGAAAAAACTTTATAATTTTTAAAATCATTAATATTATTTAATAAAAAAATTGTTGGGATTTCTTCTTTGAAAAATAATTTAAAGTCTGTCTTTTTAAAATTTTCAATAAAAAGAATTCTGACATAATCATCATTATTTATAACAAAATTTTTTTTTATACTAGTATCGTCTATATTTTCCAAAATATAATCATCGCTTAGTTCTTTAAAAAGATTAAAAAATATTTTAGATCCAAAAATATACATTGTAGTTTTCTTCATGAATAAATATAAAATATATAACATGATTATTGTAAAAAAATCAGGTTATTTGCACTACAAAAGTATTAGATTTAAATGCGCCCTTGGTAAGACTGGTATAAAAAAAAATAAATTAGAAGGAGACAAATCTACACCTTTTGGAACTTTTAACATTTTAAAAGTTTATTATCGTGATGATAAGATTAAAAAAATAAAAACGAATTTAAAAAAAATTAAAATAAAAAAAAATATGGGATGGTGCGATGATCCTGCTAGTCGTTTTTATAACAAACAAATAAAGCTTCCTAACAAATCTAACCACGAAAAACTTTTTCGGAATGACAATCTTTATAATGTTATTTTAGTTCTTGATTACAATATTAACCCCACTATTAAAAATAAAGGGAGCGCCATATTTTTACATGTAGCGAAAAATAATTTTTCTCCGACCAAAGGATGTGTAGCTTTAAAACAAAATGATCTATTATTTTTGCTAAGTTTAATTAATAAAAATACCAAAATTAAAATTGGTAATAACTAACTTCTCTCACCAAATATATAAGATCCAATTCTAACAAAAGTGGAGCCATACTTTATGGCATCCATATAATCAGATGACATTCCCATGCTAAGTTCGGTAATTTTATTTTTCTTTGCAATATCTTTTAATCTAGAGAAATATAATCCACCATCTTTACTCAAAGGAGGAATGCACATTAGTCCTATAATGTCTAAACTAGTATTGTTTCTACAAAAATTTATGAAATTATCAGCATCATTAATTGTAACTCCAGACTTTTGATTCTCATTGCCAATATTAATCTGAATAAAATATTTTATTTTTTTATTAATTTTTTTCTGCTCTTCATGTAACTTCAAGGCTAGTCGTTCAGAATCCAAGGAATGAATATAAGAAAATATTTTAACTGCTTCTTTAACCTTATTCGTCTGTAAACTTCCAATCAGATGAATTTTTAAATCTTTATTTTTAATCAATAATTCAGACCATTTTTGAATTGCTTCTGTTACTCGGTTCTCTCCATAATGAATATGACCATAATCGATAAGAGGTTGGATATTTTCTAATGAAAAAGTTTTACTTACAGCAATTACAGTAACTCTACTTGCTGTTGATAGAATATTATTGTGAATTTTTTTTAACTTATCTACTATTGTCATGTGAAATCAAATCATAGCATTAATAGTAAATTCTATTTTTTTACTGATAAAATTACTGATCTAATAAAAATTAATATACTTAAATTTGATAATATAAGCATCATATATAAAAGTAATGCAAAAAATATAGATCTTAAAGACCTGCTAGATATAAAAAAATTTTGCAAAAATAATTTAATTAAATTTTATGTTGCTGATAATTACAAATTAGCAGTTAAATTAAAGGCTAATGGTCTATTTATAAGCGCTAATAATAAAAATTATATTCCATGCTATGAAAAAAAAAGTAAATTTGAACTAATAGGTGCTGCTCATAACCAAAGTGAATATTTCTTCAAAACACAACAAAAAATTAATCGAATTTTTTTATCACCAATTTTCATAAATAATAAATATTCAGAAAATGAAATTTTAGGATTAACAAAGTTTAATATCTTGAGTCTAAACTGGAAAACTACAGTTTATGCCTTGGGAGGTATAAATCTTGATAATATTAAAAAAATTTTTCTTACTAAATCTGCTGGTATTGGCTTTGTATCTTTAATTTATAACCCTAAAATAAAAAAACCCGTCTGCTTTTTTTAGCAAACGGGTTTTTTATCAAAACTTAATTTAGATAACTAAATTAGAATTTTGTTGTAAGTCTAATTTGAGCTTGTTTTCCGTCTTGTGGAGACAAGAATGAAGCTTCAGTAGCTCTACCTTGAATGTTATCAATTGTTGAGTAATCAGCAATGATAGCAACAGGTCCTAAGCTATAACCAAGTTGAATTGATTTGATTTTTTCATCGGCAGTTGCGCTTGATACATCTGCTTTAGAATATACGTACCCTAAAGAAATATCTTTAGTTGCAGCGTAAGTTACACCATATCTATTCATTGTTACATCAACTTCAGACTGAGTAGTTGCAGCAGTTCTGTTAGTTTTCATTCTGTCAAAACCAGCAGCGAACTGACCGTAAGTGTAAGAAACACCGTAAGATGTTCCTTTAAGGTCTGTTAATGTTGATTCAGCTTTAGCTTCTTTGTTTGTGAAGTATCTAGCATTTAAGCCTTTAACTCCAAAAATGTCAGCGCCTGCTAAACCAAGTTCGTATGAAGGGTTACGAGTAGATGTTGTTCCAACTTCTTGATCGTTATTACCAAAGTTACCACCTTGAGGAGCATAAATTGCAGAAGCAGTTATGCCAGTTCCAGGTATACCTTGAACGATTCCAACATATGCAGATTCTTTAGTTCTAGCACCAAGTTGGTTTGTAGAAACACCACCTAGACCAACAGATACGTTATCGTAGATATCTGTGATCATTGGTACAGTTGCAGTAGTTGAGTTTTGCACATGGTCAACACCAAAAGTAAGTGTTGTAGAACCAGCGATTAAATCGATGTACAGGTTCTCATTACTGATAGAAGCTTGTTCAGCGTTTCTAACTTCTGGAAGTGTTACAGAGTTATTTCCAGAGTAACCAGTTGTAGAAACTGTAGACTGTCCATCAAACTCTAAAGAGAAACCAGCGGCATAAGTCATACCGTTGTTAAGTGACCCTTTATTTTGGATATTTAATTGAGACTCTCTTCCCATACCTTGTCTGCTAAGAGCACCTGTAGTTCCAAGTTCCATAGCTTTGTAAGTTATAGTTAGATCGCCTGTTATAGTAGTCTGCGCTAATGCAGATCCACCAGCTACCAAACCGCTAACAAGAGCAGTTGATAGAAGCAGTTTATTTTTCATGTTTTTCCTTTTTGTTATTAATAAACGCTATCTTTTTATAATAAATTTATTATTAATTGGGGAAACATTGAATTTATTAGTATTTTTTTTATAAATTGTTGCATATATACAACAATGAAAAATCTATGTGTTTATTAGTTTATTTATAGTTTAAATTAAAAAAATGTTAAAAAAATCGAATATCATTAAAATATCTTTGATATTATCATTATTTTTCTTATTTAGTTGTAAGTCAGCGACTGATCCCGTGAGTGGGGAGAGGGTTAATCAAGAATTTGACCCAAATAAAAAAGCAAGAGAATACGCTGATAAAGGTGGCGGAATATTTGGTGACATCAATAATAAAAAAGCTCCAGCAACTACTTACGAATTTTCTTCATCAAATGTTTTATGGAAAGCGACTTTAAAAACTTTAGAATTTTTACCACTAATTAATGCCGATTATTCTGGAGGAGTAATTATTTATGACTGGTATGCAGATAAATTAAATTCTAAAGAGCAAATAAAAGTCACGGTTAGATTTTTAAATAATGAATTAAGAGCAGATTCTATTCAAGTCATTACTCATAAAAAAATCTGCGAAAATTCTGAGAAATGTTATGTTAGCAAACTAGATGAAAACTTTTCCAAAGAAATAAAAGATTCAATTCTTACAACAGCAAGAGCTCTAAAAATTGAAGAGGCAAAAAAAGAACTAAAATAAATAAACAAAATTGCATTAAGTGATGGATAACTACAATCCTTTACCTATAGAGAAAAAATGGGAAATTTTTTTTGAAAAAGAAAAAATTTTCAAAACACAAAAAAATAGAGATAAAAAATTTTACTGCCTAGAAATGTTTCCGTATCCTTCTGGAAAAATTCATATGGGGCACGTAAGAAATTATACGCTTGGAGATGTAATTGCTAATTTTAAAAGGTTAAACGGTTATAATGTTTTACATCCTATGGGATGGGATGCCTTTGGTTTGCCAGCTGAAAATGCTGCTTTTCAGAATAATCTTCACCCAAAAGATTGGACATTAAAAAATATATCCGTAATGAAATCTCAATTAAAACGGTTGGGTCTTTCGATTGATTGGGACAAAGAAATATCTACTTGTGATGAGTCTTATTATAAACATCAGCAGATATTATTTTCTTTTTTTTTTAAAAAAGATTTAGTCTATAAAAAAGAAAGTTATGTTAACTGGGATCCTATTGACAACACTGTTCTAGCAAACGAACAGGTTGTTGATGGCAAAGGTTGGAGATCTGGAGCTTTAGTTGAAAAAAAAAAACTAAGTCAATGGTTTTTAAATATTACCAAATATTCTGATAAATTACTTAATTCTTTAGAATCTTTAAAAGGCTGGCCAGATAAAGTTAAATTAATGCAAAAAAATTGGATTGGAAAGTCGGAAGGTTGTTTGATCAATTTTATTTCCGACCATGAAAATAATCAAATCAAAATTTTTACTACTAGACCAGATACTATATTTGGAGCATCTTTTATTGCGATTGCTCCTGACCACCCCTTCACGGAAAATAT
>Ga0114967_10005370_pt1 | contig 10183 bp, 6 predicted proteins | sample M_130628_MF_Meta_FD_92639 | JGI IMG/M metagenome (GOLD analysis project Ga0114967, IMG submission 92639) | Freshwater microbial communities from Lake Montjoie, Canada to study carbon cycling - M_130628_MF_MetaG | ecosystem: Environmental > Aquatic > Freshwater > Lake | place: Lake Montjoie... | reverse complement strand
TTCATTACATTCATAATGCACAGCATTACCGCCAGCTAGGCCGACAACGGTTGTCCAAAGCGGATAATCAGGGGATGGTATTAGTACCTCATCATCTGTATTTAACAAGGCCATCATGACTAATGAAATTAGTTCACTGACCCCATTACCAATATATATATCTTCAATTAATATATTTTTTACCCCTCTATTTTGATAATATTGCATGACAGCCTTTCTAGCGGCGAATAATCCTCTAGAATCTACATATCCTTGCGCATTTCGTATATTTACAATGATATCATGAACAATTTCATCAGGAGTTTCAAATCCGAAAGTGGCAGGATTTCCAATATTTAATGATGTAATTTTATAACCTTGATTCTGAAGAATTAAAGCTTTTTCATAGACAGGTCCTCTAATTTCATATTTTAGATTATCTAATCGTTTACTTTTATGAATTTCCATGCTTAAATTTATAAACTCAAGTAAAAGTACTAATTATGTTTTAATTTGTTTAAAGGCCGATTAAATGATTTTCTTTAAGTTCTTATTTCTGGGTAATTTTTTATTCATAAGTTTTTATGCATTGATATTGATTCGGTATTATTTGGTGGTGGCTAAATTATTTATTTTATCAGGTTTGCTGTTTTTTAAATTTTTAATTCGGCTATTAATTTTTAATATCTTTCTCTGTTTTATTTTTAATATAGGAATTAGTTCAATTGACGACCAAAATAAACTAGTTAAAGATATTGTGGTGGTTAAAAAAGATAATATTTTGAAAGGAATCAATGATACTCAAATTAAATCGATAGTTAATGTTTTGCAGAACGGTGATCCTAATTCTATGTATTCATTATCTGTTTTTTATCCTCATTCTGACTCTATCGGTATCATTATACCTCAAACTAATCATAAGGTATTTCTTACTGTTATTAATCATGCTGATTTTAAAAAATCGCGTCCCATTCATTATATAAAATATATGCCCATTAACCTTTCTACAATAAGGCTTGAAGGTGATATAGTTTTTGTTAAAAGTCAAAATGAATTAGTTGAATTAGAAATATCCAATGACAATTTTGTTACGATGGGAGAAAATGGGTACTCTATTAATCAATTAAGCATATATTTATTAATTTTGTTATTGTTTTTATTCAATATAGATGTGTTGTTAAAGTTTCAAGTGTTAAAATAAATTATATTGTTTTCTACCTTTTTTTACATATTGATATTATTCTACCAGAATTTATATTCAGGATTAGGTTATAGTTTTAATAGTGAAGTAAATAAAATTAACTTATCTATTTTGTCTAAAGATTATGATAAGGCTATTTCACTAATTAATTTGATTGAAAATAAATATATTTTTAAAAATGAGCGTATTTACAAAACGAAGGTTTTTATTTCAATGAAACGGCCAACATCTTATGTTAATTTCAATGTAAATTCATCAGAGGATTATATATTTAAAAGTTTTATACTAAGGCAAAATAATAAACAAGAAAGTTCTAAATTAATTCTTATTGAAGGTTTGAAGGAGTATCCTGAAAAAGACACATTGGTTAAATTATATGAATTGTTTTCTTTTATGTCTAAAAATAAAGCGAAAAATTCAGGATTTATACCCGACGAAAGGGTATTTGTTAAGAATACTATTACTACAAATGATTCTAAGTGGATGTTAGATTTATTAAGAAAAAATGAGAAGTTTTTACCCTATTAATTATTATATCAATGTCTAAAGAGTATAAATTTTTAAATCAAACGTCTTTCTATAAAGGCAAAGTTCGTGATGTATATGGTTTTGGAGAATATCTATTAATGATTACTTCTGATCGTATTTCTGCTTTTGACGTGGTATTACCCAAATTAATTCCATTTAAAGGCCAAGTATTAAACCAAATTGCTAGTTATTTTTTAAATGCTACTAGAGATATCGTTCCTAACTGGTTGATTTCAATTCCTGATGCTAATGCGGCTTATGGTTTTAAATGTGAGCCGATACCTATTGAAATGGTCATCAGGAATTATATGGTCGGTCATCTTTGGAGAGAATATTCATCAGGAAAAAGAGTTGTATGTGGTGTTGTTTTGCCTGATGGTCTAAGAGAAAATGAGGTTTTACCTTCACCCATTATAACACCTACAACTAAAGCTCATGAAGGCCATGATCAAGATATTTCTCTGGAGGAAATTGTTAATCAAAATATTGTGTCAGAAACTTTATTGAAAGAATTAGTTGAAAAAACACATTTGCTTTTTAAAAGGGGCCAACAAATGGCTTTGGAAAAAAACTTAATTTTAGTGGACACTAAATACGAATTCGGACTGTATGACAACAAAATTATGCTGATGGATGAAATTCATACGCCAGATTCTTCGCGTTATTTTTATTTAGCACCCTATGAAGATTTATTTTCCAAAGGCCTACCTCAAAAACAATTATCCAAAGAGTTTGTAAGGGAATGGTTAATTAAGAATAATTTTCAGGGAAAAGAAGGGCAACAAATTCCTCAATTAACGGATGAATTTATACAGGAAATTTCTGACAGGTATATTCTTTTGTATACTGAAATTACAGGTTTAGAATTTCAAAAAGAAGATCAAATTGATATACATAGTCGAATTTTTAATAACGTAAATTTATATTTAAGCCATGCCCAGTAACCCATTTTATAGTTTAGAACAAAATGAAAGTTATGCAATCATTACTTGGAATGAACTTAATTTAACTCAAACAAATTCAGAGGAACTTGAGTTAGTCATTCGTAACTTATTCAAAAAAGAATTTGCGAATATGATTTTAGATTTAAACAATGTGACAGAATTAGATGGATTTGGAGTTAGCTGTATACGAAAGGGTACCAAAATTTGCACGAATGAAATGGGATTATTTGCAGTGGTAACCAAAAATGAAGATATTCAAGATCGTTTAGACCTCGCTAAAATTGAGGACTTTACGTTATTAAATACGGTCAAAGAGGCGGTTGATGCTATTTATTTAAATGATTTAGAAAATGATTTTCAAGATTCTGATGAAGAAGAGCAAGAATTTGAAGGTGGTTTCTCAGATAACGAATCTGACGATTATTGATAAATTGGATTCTTAGAAGATTAATTATTCTTCATTTTTGATATTTCATTTACCATATAATATTTTGTCTATATTAATATACGCCAAATTAATTTTTGATTAAATTTGAAATACTAGTATTTAATATTTAAATATATCGTTGATTCCTATTTTTTAATCGTGGGTTTATTTTTTTATTTATAAGAATAATTATATTTTATTATGGAGATTAAGGTAGCTGGAGAAGGATTGTATCGGAAAGAGTTTGAGCATGATGCTTGTGGAATAGGTTTTGTTGCTAGTTTAAAAGGAATAAAATCTCATAGAATTGTCCAGGATGCAATCAAAATGTTGATCAGAATGGATCATCGTGGAGCTTGCGGATGTGATCCTAACTCCGGAGATGGTGCTGGTGTTCTTGTTCAAATACCCCATGAATTCTTTTTAGAAGAATCACGTAAGCTGAAGTTCTCTTTGCCATCGTTAGGTAATTACGGAGTTGGAATGGCATTTTTCCCTAAGAATGAGATATTAATCAATGAATGTAAAGAAGTAATTGATCGTAAGGCTAAAAAGTTAGGATTATCGATTTTAGGTTATCGTCTAGTACCAGTTAATAACAATGAAATTTTAGGGGCAGATTCAGGTGATACTGAACCCAATATCTACCAAATATTTATTGAAAAACCTGTTTCTTGTAAGACTGAAATCGAATTTGAGCGTAAGCTTTATGTGTTTAGGCAGTATGTCTCTAATTTATTGAATGAAACCATTCGTGGCTTAGAAAATAAATTTTATTTCGCTTCCATGTCTTGTAGAACAATCATCTACAAAGGTATGTTGACTACCATGCAGGTTCCCGGATATTTTATCGATTTATTTCAAGATAATTTCACTTCGGCTTTAGCCATTGTACACTCTCGATTTTCAACAAATACTTTTCCGGAATGGAAGTTGGCTCAACCATTTCGTTTTATTGCACATAATGGTGAAATCAACACGGTTAAAGGTAATTCATCTTGGATGCAAGCGCAGTCAGCATTGTTTTCAAGTCAATATTTTTCGCAAGAAGAATTAGATATGATTTTGCCTATTTGTAGTTTGGGACAATCTGATTCTGCTATTTTAGACAATGCGATTGAGATGTTATATTTGAGCGGTCGGTCTTTGCCTCATGTGATGATGATGCTTATTCCTGAAGCTTGGGACGGTAATGAATCTATGGAATCTTATAAGAAAGATTTTTATGAATATCATGCAGCGATGATGGAGCCTTGGGATGGTCCTGCAAGTATTTCTTTTACGGATGGAAAACTTATCGGTGCTACTTTAGATCGAAATGGATTAAGACCTTCAAGATTTTGGGTAACTAATGATGATCATGTTATCATGGCATCCGAAGCAGGAGTGCTAGACTTAGATCCTGCTACAATTGTTTCAAAGGGACGTTTACAACCTGGTAAAATGTTTGTCGTAGATATGGAACAGGGTCGTATTGTTCCTGATGAAGAACTAAAAGAGGTTATTTGTCAGCAACAACCTTATGGCCAATGGTTGCGTGAAAATAAAATTCGTGTAGAAGATTTGCCTGAAGCGGGAAGCGAATATAGACAGCCGAAATCAAATGAAGTTATTTCAAGGCAGCAGATTTTTGGTTTTACTACTGAAGATATTCGAATTGTATTAACACAAATGGCGGAAACGGGAAAGGAGGCTTTAGGTTCTATGGGAATAGATACGCCTTTAGCTGTATTATCTGATAAAGCTCAACATATTTCCAGCTATTTTAAGCAACTATTTGCCCAAGTTACCAATCCGCCTATTGATCCAATCCGAGAAAGGATGGTTATGTCCTTATTGACTGACATTGGAGGTTTGTCTAATTTGCTAGAAGAAAGTCCAAGTCATTGTAAACAAATAGAAATTCAGCAGCCTGTTTTGCGCAACAAAGAAGTTGAGAAAATTCGCTGGATTGATCATGAAAAATTTCAGACAAAGTCAATTCATATGACTTTCCGAGCATCTAATGAACCCGGAATACTCAAAAAAGCACTGGATAGAATTTGTAATTATGCTGAAGATGCAGTGGATGATGGTTATTCCATTATTTTATTAACCGATCGTGGAATTGATTCATCACACGCTCCTATTCCGTCATTATTAGCGTTAGGAGCTGTTCATAATCATTTAATTCGGGTTAAAAAGAGAGCTAAAGTTGGTATTATATTGGAAGCGGGGGATGTTTGGGAAACGCATCATTTTGCAACCTTGATTGGATATGGGGCATCAGCAGTTAACCCTTATATGGCTTTTGAAACAATAAAGTTAATGAAGGAAAACAAATTAGTTGACCCTAATTTGTCTTATGAAAAACTAGAGTACAATTATATTAAAGCTGTAAACGGTGAATTGCTCAAGATTTTTTCTAAAATGGGTATCTCAACACTGCAGTCTTATCAAGGAGCACAAATTTTTGAAATATTAGGATTAGATCATACGGTAGTTAACATGTATTTTACAGGTTCTATTTCACGTATTGAAGGAGTAGATTTGGATACTTTAGCTTTAGAAGCACTAATAAAACATGAATCCGGCTATGAGATTTTAAAATCAATTAACCCTAAATTGGAAGTTGGCGGTATTTATCAATGGAAGCAAAGAGGAGAGGAGCATTTATTCAACCCTCAAACAATCCATTTATTGCAACAAGCGACTAAGTTAAATGACTATTCAGTTTTTAAAAAATACTCAAAACTGATTGATGATCAAGGGAATAAAGCAATTACCTTAAGGGGTTTACTGAAATTCAAAAGCACGCAATCAATTTCAATTGATGAAGTAGAACCTATCGAAGGTATATTAACACGATTTGCCACAGGCGCTATGTCATTTGGCTCAATTTCCTATGAAGCACATACTACTTTAGCTATTGCTATGAACCGAATTGGTGGCAAATCCAATACGGGAGAAGGAGGAGAAGATCCAATAAGATTTAAAAAATTGCCTAATGGGGATTCTATGAATTCTAGTATTAAGCAAGTAGCATCTGGTAGATTTGGTGTTACAATGGATTATTTGACTAATGCGACTGAATTACAAATTAAAATGGCTCAAGGAGCTAAACCCGGTGAAGGTGGACAATTACCCGGTCATAAAGTGGATGATTGGATTGGAAAAACGAGACATTCTACCCCAGGAGTTGGTTTAATATCTCCCCCTCCACATCATGATATTTATTCTATTGAAGATTTAGCTCAATTGATTTTTGATTTAAAAAATGCAAATAGAGAAGCTAGAATTTCTGTTAAGTTAGTATCTGAGGCTGGAGTGGGTACGATTGCGGCGGGCGTTGCTAAAGCACATGCGGATCATATATTAATTGCAGGGTACGATGGAGGAACGGGTGCATCACCTTTATCTTCTATTCGCCATGCTGGTTTACCTTGGGAATTAGGTTTAGCGGAGACGCATCAAACGTTAGTTAAAAATAAATTACGTGGTCGAGTTACCATTCAAACGGATGGTCAAATCAAAACCGGTCGAGATATAGCTATGGCTGCATTATTAGGTGCTGAAGAATTTGGGGTGGCTACAGCTGCTTTAGTTACAGCAGGATGTATCATGATGAGAAAATGTCATTTAAATACTTGCCCAGTAGGTGTCGCAACTCAAAATCCAGATTTAAGAGCTTTATACACAGGTAATCCAGATCATGTTGTTCATTTATTTTACTTCTTAGCTCAGGAATTGCGTGAAATCATGGCTGAGTTGGGTTTCAGGAAAATCAATGATATGGTGGGTCGTGTAGATCTTTTGGAGATGCGAGATGTTTCATCCCATTGGAAATATAAAAATTTGGATCTTTCTCCGATTTTATCTTATAACGCCAGTGATACTTCTACAGCTTTAGTTAAATCTGAGGAGCAGGATCATGGAATGGAGGATCAATTAGACTGGAAATTATTAGAATTAGCCAAAGATTCGTTAGTCAATCAGAAAGAAACTTATGCTGAATTACCTATCATTAATGTTAATCGTACTGTAGGAACCATTATATCCAATGAAATAACAAAAAGATATGGGGAAAAAGGTTTAAAATCAGATTTGATTCATTTTAAATTCGAAGGTACTGCTGGACAGTCTTTTGGTGCATTTTCAGTTAAAGGATTAAAATTAGAAATTGAAGGAGATTCGAATGATTATATTGGAAAAGGTATGTGCGGAGCAACTATCATTGCTTATCCTTTTAGAAATTCAACATTTGTAGCATCAGAGAATTCGATTGTAGGCAATGTTTCTTTTTATGGCGCAACATCCGGGGAAGCGTATCTAGCTGGGATGGCAGGCGAGCGATTTTGCGTAAGAAATTCTGGGGCTAAAATAGTTGTGGAAGGAATTGGTGATCATGGTTGTGAATATATGACTGGTGGAATTGTTGTGATATTAGGAAAAACGGGTCGTAATTTTGGAGCGGGTATGTCAGGAGGAGTGGCTTATGTACTAGATGAGAAAAATGATTTCGAGTCTAAGGTTAATCGTGAAATGGTTGAAATAACTGATTTAAGCCCTGAGGATAAAGTGATTATTAAAATGTTTTTACAAAAGCATGTTGAGTTTACTCATTCAGTTAAAGGTAAATTAGTATTGGATAATTTTGATTCGATATCGAATCAATTCAAGAAAGTTATGCCTATGGATTATCGAAATGCATTAGCTGTACGAAAATTAAGTATTACAGATGTTATAAATGATAAAAATAAGGTTTATACAGATATTCAAATTGAATTAAAAAAATAGAGGAAATGGGCAAGCCATCAGGATTTTTAGAAGTTGATAGAAAAGGTGCTACCAAAAGGCCGGTTAGTGATCGAGTGAATGATTATTTAGAAATTGAATTGATTCCAACCCCTTCAGAGACGATCGATCAAGCGAGTAGGTGTATGGATTGTGGAACTCCATTTTGTCATAATGGCTGTCCTTTAGGAAATATAATTCCGGAATTTAATGATGCTGTTTATGAGGAAAATTGGAAATACGCCTATGAAATTCTTGTCAGCACCAATAATTTCCCAGAGTTTACAGGTAGAATTTGCCCGGCTCCTTGTGAGTCTTCATGTGTGTTAGGTATCAATAAACCTGCTGTAGCCATTGAATTAATTGAAAAGTCAATTATAGAAAAGGCTTTTTCAGAAGGTTGGGTTCAGCCTCAAGTACCCACCAAACGAACAGGTAAGCATATTGCTATCGTTGGTTCGGGTCCGGCAGGATTAGCAGCTGCTAGTCAGTTAAATAAAGCCGGACATACAGTAACTGTTTATGAGCGTGCTGATCAAATCGGCGGATTATTACGATATGGCATACCTGATTTTAAATTGGATAAAAATATTGTAAAAAGGCGTGTTGACTTGATGGAGAAAGAAGGAATTAAATTTGAAACTAATGTTCAAATTGGGTCTGAAATAAAATTATCTAAGTTGCAATTAGATTTCGATGCTATTTTGATTGCTACCGGTTCTACCACGCCTCGTATTATTCAATCGAAAGGAAATGACGCTTTGGGTATTTATCCTGCGATGGAATTTTTATCCCAACAAAATAAGCGTGTTTCAAATATTTCCATTTCGCATAATCATAAAGGTGAACCTTATGATGATTTAGACATTTGGGCGACTGGAAAAAATGTAGTTGTAATTGGCGGTGGGGATACGGGATCTGATTGTGTCGGAACTTCAAATCGACACAAAGCGAAAACAATTACACAAATAGAGGTTATGCCAAAGCCTTCGCTAGAAAGACCAGATAGTACACCATGGCCTAATTGGCCTAATATGTTGAGGACATCTACTTCACATGATGAAGGAGTTGATCGATTGTGGTCCATTTCGTTAGAAGAATTTGTAAAAGATGAAAATGGAAATTTAAAGGCTTTGTATATCGGTGATATTGTTTATGAAGTTCAAGATGGAAAGATGATCAATAAAGTAATAAATCATCGAGAAATTCCATGTGAATTAGCTTTGATTGCTGCAGGATTTTTACACACGGACCATGGTACCTTGGTTAAAGAAATTACAGAGCTTGGAATACATCTTGACGAACGTGGTAATATTAGTACAGATGCTAAATACCAAACTAGTCATGATAAAATCTTTGTTGCTGGAGATGCTCGTAGAGGTCAATCTTTAGTCGTATGGGGTATTTCAGAAGGAAGAGAAGCGGCAAGAAATATAGATTTATTTTTAATGGGACATAGTATTTTAGAAGGTAAAACAGTGTCAACTTTCGATTTGGTAAAATAATTGAAATTTGATTGTAGAAATATAAAAAAAAATTCTTATTTTTGTGCTCTCTTAAAGGCTAGGAGAGATGCCTGAGAGGCCGAAAGGAACAGTTTGCTAAACTGTCGTACTGGCAACGGTACCGAGGGTTCGAATCCCTCTCTCTCCGCACTGTTTTTTCGGGGTGTAGCGTAGCCCGGTATCGCGCTTGGTTTGGGACCAAGAGGTCGTAGGTTCGAATCCTGCCACCCCGACTTAGTCAATTTATTTAGGAGTGTTTAACACATTTAAATAAATTGACTTTTTATTTTTTGATTCCGTAGCTCAGTTGGATAGAGCAACTGCCTTCTAAGCAGTAGGTCTTTGGTTCGAATCCAAACGGAATCACATTAATTAAATAAAATCAATAAAATTTGAATATTTTTTCATATTCTAATTTCAAAAATTCAATTGGTATTATTATTTTATGGATAGGACCTCCTCTCATTTATTTCTTAAAAGGATATTCTAGTTTAGGTACAGGTTCTGTTTTTATTGGTATTTGTTACTTTTTGGGTATATTGTTAATGTTGAATGATACCCCTTTAAAACTTGGTTATAAGCCTAATTTATTACTATTTCAAGTAGGCATATCGTTTTTACTTATATCGATTTTTTATTTCATCTTTTATAATGGTGATAAGGGTTCGTTTAATTCTGAAATAATTAATTTTGTTTTTTTGGCATTATATTTACTATTTCTGTTAAAAGCAAAAAATTCTATTCAATGTTATCTACCTATAATAATTTTATTTTTCACTCTTATTACTAATTTGGCATTAATTTATTCTATTTCAACAAACCCTGC
>Ga0114967_10005369_pt1 | contig 10184 bp, 10 predicted proteins | sample M_130628_MF_Meta_FD_92639 | JGI IMG/M metagenome (GOLD analysis project Ga0114967, IMG submission 92639) | Freshwater microbial communities from Lake Montjoie, Canada to study carbon cycling - M_130628_MF_MetaG | ecosystem: Environmental > Aquatic > Freshwater > Lake | place: Lake Montjoie... | reverse complement strand
TTAAAGATTTGCAAATTTTTTTAAGTTGTTCTCCTGTTATCATTCTTCAGTTTTTTGTTCGTTATCTTTTTTCTTTAATAATGGTGTAATTGCTTCAACTGTTGATAATCCTAAACATCCGAACACTAACGCAGCAACCGAATACACTAAAGATTCAGCAGGTGCAGTATGAAGTTCAGAATGAGAATTTGTGTACATAGTCCAATAAAGGAAACCTGCACCCACAATTCCCACTAATCTTTTGCTTGATTGGTCAGTTTTACTTGAAAAGAAACCCGAAATCCACGATAAAAATTTTTTCATTTTTCTATTGTTTTTTTTGTGCCAAAATAATATGAGAAAATCATCAATACTAATGTTTTTATCAAATCAAATAATTGTGCATCTTGTTGGTCGCTTAATAACGCAATTTTAAAAGCAATTACTTTATCTACTACATACACTCCTACTAATGCCGTAAATACCAACAAAATAAATTTAACTAATACTTCTTGTGTATTATTGGCAAATAACTTTTGAACATAATACACCGAACCTATAATGAAAGCCAAGCCACTAAAAACCCCCAATAACATTACCCACAAATTAGCACTACTAAACATAATTTTATATTTACCACAACAATTTGTCTGCATAATACCCTGCACTACCTCTTACGTGTCTATCTTTTTCGTGCCTCGTTTTGTAGGCTTTTCTTCTTTTGTTTGCATACTCCTTACCCATTTTTTTAATGTAGGTAGGGTAATCATTCATACCCAACGCCCCAATACTCACCAACTTTTCACCCTTTTTATTGAACACATCAATCTTTTTACCTTTAACCGATGAGGGCTTAACAGTTACGCCAAGCCCTTTCGCTTTGTTATATGTGTATTGAGTAATATTATAAGCCATTAATCACGGTTTTTAAACATATTGTAAGCTATACCGCCCGTAAGCAAAACAGCCACGCCGCCCAATATCCAATTAGTCCAATTTGTTTTCTTTTCAGGCACTACAACCGCCCCTTCGCCATCTGCTTTTGGTGTTGGTGCAGGTGCAGATGTTAGTGTTGGTGCAGGTGTTGGTGTTGGCGTTGGTGTACCACTTGCCGCCTTTTTTTCTTCAGCTTTTCTTTTTCTACCCTCTTGCATAGCTGCTACTCTACCTTTAGATGCTTCGCTGTTTGCTATGTATTTATCAATACCAACAACAATATCGCCATCAATAGCGTTTAAATCTTCTTTTAAGCCATTTAACTCCGATGTAAATTCTTCAATATTTTCGGGAGGTACACTTCCCTTTTGTGCCTCGAGACCTTCGATTTCGCTTTTTAAATCTTTAAACTCTGCAATTTGTTCTTTTAATTTTTTACCAAATTTTGCCTCATCGACGCCACTTGATTGTAGTTTACTTAACCATTTCATAGTTGTACTGTTTTATTGTTTAATTTAATTTTTCCTTTTTTGCCATTGCACCTGCAATTCTATTCGCAGCTTCAATAGATTCTTTTTTGTTGTACGTTTTACCGTACTCCGATTTATATTTTGGGTCTACTTTTTTTTGTTGTAACAACCTTTCACTAATAGCTTTTACTTTATCTTTAAAGTGTACTTTACCACCCATACCATAATTGTTCCTAACCAATTCTTCTGCCGCCCTCAAATGCATCTTTTGTTTTGCACCTTTAAATTTATCTTTAGTTTCATCTATTACACTTAATGCAACTTTTTTCTTTTGGTCGTGTATTTGCTTTTTTGTAAAATCTTTCGCCCTACCAATACCTGACTTAGTTTTTTCTTTTAAACTTTGAAAAATACTGCCACCGTTTTCCATCATACCACCGTGTTCCATTTTGTAAGAGGTATAAACGATTTGATTGTTTTCTTTTGCAGTTATAACATACCCTTTGCCACTTGAATCTTTTGCAAAAGTGTAACTTACTTTAGCGTTTGGATATTTTTTTTTGATTGCTTGTAAATCCATTTGCAACCTATCCATATCTACGCTGCCGCCACTTTCCATATAGCCGCCTTTCGCATATTTTATATTACCACGATAAGTAAACCCAAAATTACCTTTATTCCATTTGCCAAAATATAAAACACCATCGGATTGTTTGTCATCATCCCAACCATAAAACAAATCATATTTTCCATTACCAATACTTAAAACCTCGATATTTTTATGATTTGTTAAAAAATCTAATCCTTTAGAATTTGATGAAAACAAATAGGTATCATCAATATTATTGTTTCTTGCTTTTCCTACAACTTGTGTTAAGTTGAGTAGCCCACCACTTTCCATATAGCCACCTCCCTCAAACTTAGTGCCATCTAAATAGTGTGTAATATCGCTTAAATCCGTTGCAGCCCTTTCAACCTTACCAACCACCCAAGCTTCAACTTTAGTGCTACCATTAATAATTTTGCTTATCTCATCGGCGTGGTGCTTTATTGCTTTTACTTGGCTAACCAACATTTCGTTGTTGCTTTGTTCAATAGTACCACCCTTTTTAAAAAAACTACCTTTACGTAAGCCCTCCAAAACCTCCTTAGCGTTTTGTTGCCTAAAACCTAAATCCCTCTCTAAAGGGAAATTAAATCGTGTTATACGTGCTGCTTCTAAATCTTGCCTATGTATGCTACCTACTTCCACATCACCATCTAACTCAACAATAGCCCAAATGTAGTTGGGGTCGTTGGGGTCAGCATTAACCAAGAACCAACGCCCACGCCCATAAGGGTTGAATATTTTTGCCACTACAACTTGGTTTGCCAAATCGTTTCCTTTAGGGTATTGTTGAAATAGTTTTGTGTCTATTTCCTTAGTAAATAACTTCATTTTACTTATTATTTTAAACGGTGTTCCGTTGATTTTATGTGTCCCATATTTACACTACTTCCGTGTGTTTTGCCGCCGTGTTCCATTTTTGGCATTAACCCATCCCATTTAATTCTTGTGCCTTCTTCTAAATTTACCTCCCAATAAGAGTGTTCGTTTTTGCGATGATTTTCTTTGTTTTGAATATAAATTCTTACACCATCCTCGCTTACACCAACAATACAATCTTCGACTTTTAAACCGTGTTGTGTTATACCCCCCATAGCCATCATACCACCACCTTCAAGTTTTTTATGTGCCATTTTTACAAACTCATCTTCAGGTAGAACTATAAAATCTTGTTGTGTATCACGTAACCTGTAAATAGCTATCAATTTAATATCTTCGCCGTTATCCCCCTTTGCGTTCGTTACTTTATTTACGATAACTTTACTTTTACCATCCCAATCAATTTCAAAAACATCACCACCTTTAATGTTACCTTTAAAATTATTTGTCGACCCACCCATCTCTAACTTAGGGTATCTTTTAGGCGGTTGTTTACGGTCTATTCTATTCTCCCTATACTCGTAGTAAACATTTCCTTTGTTTGATTTTTTAGAGCCACTTTTATTAGCCCTTAGCCCCTGCGATATCCTTCTACCCGTTGGCATTGCAGGTCTATCGGCATCTTTTTCAATATCGGACTTACCTTTAGGCACACCCGTTTGGTGCAACCTATATTTTTTTGCCAACTCAATAGCCCTTTTATATGCAACAGAAGATGTAGCACTTTTAACCGCTACTTTTTGTATTGGTTTTTTTGTTGCATCTAATTGTATTTGAGCTTTTTGTAATTGTTGCTTTAGGTTAGGTAAAAACTTAGTAGGCGTTTTTGGGTTTTTAATCGCTGCTTTTAAGTTTTTTATGTCGTTCTTTATTTTATCTACATTCGCCATAAAAAGAAATTTTTATAAAAATAAGGTTAAATGAAATTGCATATTATTTTTTGCAGAAGTTCTGCAAAAGTTTTTTTATTCTTTTACCCAACGCTTTACACCATTTGTTGCAGCTTTTACAACCCACATATTGCCATCGTTACCCCTTGCACGAGTACCTACTGATTGACCCGATGCGTGTTGAGAAGGCGATGGGCGTGTACCCGTTGTGCTTTTAGTTGTTTTTTTAGTTGTTGATGTTTTAACTACATCAAATACATATTTTCCACTTTTTACTCTATCTTCAAATAATTTTTTAGGTTTTGATAAAATAGTACCAACATTCTTTAAACTTTCAACTTTATATTCCGTAGGTGTAATTTCAATTATTTTATATTTTCTACCTCCTAACACTAAGTTTGTATATATATCCCCAACCTTAACTCCATTTATACCCGTAATAATTGTACCGCTTGTAGTAGTTGTTGTTGGTTGAGTTGTAGCTTTTGGCTTTGGCATTTTGCTTAAAGCAACCCTTTCCCAAATACCTGAATCTATGTAATCTTCTAACTCTGCTATTGTATTTGATTGTGGCGTACCGATAGTTACAAATATTTGACTTGGTATATTCCAAGTAACCGTTTGCCAAGTAACTTCGCCTTTGCTATTGTCTACATTTTGTATTGTAACGTAATCGCCTGTGTTCCTGCTCGAATAAACCTGCCCTACTTCAATTTGTGGCGTTGTAGGTTGCATACCAAAACTTGATTCCATTAATGTATAATTACCTTTTTCTAATTCATCTTTAATAACATCTATATTTTGTTTAAAAATATTACCATTTGCTCGTTCTAATTCTACTACTTTTAGAGGAGCTATTATTGATTTTATTTCCCAAATTTCCCCATTACTTGTAATTAAAGAATCCCCCACTTTAAATGACAAAGTTGCTGTTGTTGTTGTTGGTTGCAACGGTACATAACTTCCGTGTTTAAAAGCCTGTAAAAAAGCAACCAACTTATCGCTATACTTATAAGTAGTTTTACTTGAACCTACTCCGCTTACATAAAAAACAATCTGACCTTCTATTTTTACAATTGTGTATTTACCCCGTGTAACTAACATTTCAAACTCTGTACCAACCTTAAACGGCATTAACACATAACTACCATCGTTAAGATAGTCGTTTGCCGATTTCAAAGACATATCAGTAGGCTTGTCTGTTTCTAAGTTACGAAGATTTATTGTATTCATAAATGGTATGATACTTACAATTTCGTACATATATTGAAGGTCGTCGCCTAATGTATTCGGTTGTACTTGAAACAAATCACCAACAGCAAAACTTTTTATTCCCGTTGTAGTTGTAGGCGTTGTAGTTGTTGTTGTACCACCTATTTTTACCCACCTACCTTTTTCTATATTATCTTTAATAATAGTATTGCTTATATAATCAGTTGTTACTGCTCCTTTAGTATTTATTTTATCAAAAACCGTTGTAGAAGGACGTTTTTTTGTTATGTAAATTTCAATACCCGTTTTTGTTCTAAACTTATCCCCAACCTCCCAAGTAGTACCACCGCCCGTTGTTGTAGGTTGGATTGGTTGTGGTTGATTTTTTATTGTATAATTTCCTCTTCTCCAATCCCTAACAAAATCTTCAAATCGTTTTGAAATTTTATTACCATTCACATCTGTAAAAAGAATGTATTCCCCAATAAAAGATGTAATTGTATATTCTTCATTTGTTGAAGTAGCAATGATAACAGTATCCACCTTAAATGGCATTTTTATCCATTCATCAGTTAATAACGGACTTTTTGAAACATCATTACCATAAATACTCAAAACATTCGCTTCGTTGGTTTTTAAAATTTCAACTACTTCAACAAAATATTTTGGGTCGTTCGTCTCTGCAACATATCTCAATTGTAATATATCCCCAACCTCAAAACCATTTAAAGATTCTTTAAGTTGGATTGGTTGTGGCACTGCTACTTTTGGCTTTTTTGCCTCAATTTCCGCTTCGGTTAATTTTTCAATTTGTTGCCCCGTACCAAACTTTGTTGATAGTAAGGATAGCAATTGTATAGATGCATCATAAAGTTTAGTGTTGGCAATTGCAACGCCCTCAATTAAGGCATCATTACGCAACACAAAATCATCGATAAGCTCTTGGTTGTGTTCTTTTTCTTCTTCGGTATAGCTTTTTTTTACCGCAATAGAAGAATTAATTGGGGTGGTTGTAGGTTGTGGTTGTTGTACTACAACATTTGTATCTTCAAATATTTCTAAATCTTTACCCTCCCAAGTATCTTTATTGTTTAACCTATACAAATAACCGCTTGGGTTTTCATCCCTAATCATACCACCAATATTGTTGCCTTTTTTATCCAAATTGAATGGTTGTGCTGCCGATTTATTTATACTAACAATAGTGAAAATATTTTCATTGCTATTGTAATCAATACCTCTTTGAGCAGCAAAATCTTTGCGTATTCTTACCTTTTCGCCAACACTAAAAGTGCCATCCCACGTTGCTTTGTCCGTAGAAGGCAAACCTATTGTACTTAACCTACTATCCATATTTAATCAATTTTTTCGTAATCATTTGGGTTGCTAATATCAAAATTAATACACTCACTTACAAACGCTGCTTTTTCAAAAATATCTTTAAACCTACCTTCTATAAAATCTATATCGCCATTTTGGTTTATGGTTGCAATTTTAAATTCGTTTTTTTGCCCACCCATTTCGGCGTATTCTTTTTCGTACCTTATTATAATAGTATTAGGGAGCATAGTATTAGTAGCAACTTGTAGTTTATTTATAGAACCTGCTTTCATATCAGCAAAACTTTTTAAGTTTTTCAAAAGCGTAGTAGTAGCCAACAATTGTTTTGTTGTAATTTTTATTTTCATTTTTAAAAATATTTTAATTCTTCTAATATTGTTTCTGCTAAGTTATCCCTTTTTTCTATTGTTTCTTGTGGTGACGCATAAAAAATACCATTTGCATAGGTTGTTATTTCAGAAGTAATATTTTGTATATACGCTTTAAACGAAACTTTATTAAAGTAATTAACAATAAGGTATTCTTGTAAAATAGTGTAGCCATACCCTCTTAGCCAATCAACTAAATTTGTACCTCTTGAGCTCGAAACTGCAGTTATGGTAGTTGGTATATTGCTTAACAAAAACTCTAAGTCGTCTACATCGTTTTGCAACACCTTTTCTATTGCTGCTAAATCTTTTCTTAGTTCGTTTGAGTTAATTAAATCAATTTTATCCTTTAAACAATTTGCCGACATTCTCATCCAAAAATAAAAAAATGGGTTTATGTACGGGCTTACAAGCATCTCTGCTTGGCTGCCACTAATACCCGTAAAATTATAATCTTCAAGTTGTTGCATAAACCTATAAAAATGCTTTTTTATCACCATATCGTGAAAAAACAACATAGCTTCAGGTAACACCTCCTTAGATTTTAATATACCCAATTTTACATACTCTTGGTATTTATTCCTGTAACGCTCAAGCCCTTCAAAATAATCATTTTGCGCCCAATCTGGGTCGCCGTAAGGGTTAGGCGGCGATGTTACTTCCTCCCCAAGTGAGTATCTCGCAGCCGCATCATAAATCCTTTGATTATCTGCCATACTTATAGCAAAAGCCAAAGGTTTATCAAATTCCTCTAAAAAATCTTTTGCAATTATTGGTTGTAAAAACAAATTATCATAGTTCTTTTTATTTGGTGCTGCATTATACATAGGTAAAGGAACACCGTTTCTATTGGTTTTTTTCAGTGTTAGGCTTTTACTAAGTTTTACAAATCTCGTCATATAAAACCTAACCTTAACGCCAATATTTTCTAAATAGTCCGCTACCATCATTGCAGGTATATGTCTAACAGCATATTGCAAATCGCCACTTAAACTTGTGTAATAAAAAAGACTGTAAATTTCTACGTATTTTACCTTTCCCTTATTTCTTTTATAAGTTAGATAAACTTTTTTAGTACGTGTTGCAAACTTTTTCTTAGCCCCTTTAACACCATCTAATATTGCTGTTTCGCCTTTTTGTCTTATTTCGCAATCAAAAACCCCGTTCGCATCCTCAAAATAAAAAACCCTTTCCCCATTTACAATTTTTTGTTTTATAAAATCAGGCGGTACAATACCACTTGGCAAATCTAATTCAACAAATCTATTTGGGTATTCTTTTGCTAATTTTTCGGAGTAGTATTCTATTACTTTATACAAACCTTTAGAAGCCAAAGAGAAGTCGAAAACTCCCATTGGCTTATCGGTTTTTATGAGTTTTGTTTTTTCTGTATCGCCCCCAAGATTTAACTTAAATTGACCTCCTTCGTACAACAACCTTACGCCGTTATCATAAGAGTTGTTTTTATATTCAGCTACAACTCTATCGAAATTTGCTCCCGATTGGTCAACCGCCGCCCTGAGTGTTTCCCAATCGTCGATAGCCCAAGCCAATATTGGCATATTTTCAAAAGTATTGTTAAATGTAGCAGCCATTAATTATGGTTTTTTTTGAGAACTTATATAATTGTTTATCATTATCGTTGCTTCGTCTATATCTTTTTGTGTATCAAAGTTTGGTGCATCTGGGTCATAAGGCATTTTATTTTTTTCTGCTACTATTCTTTTAAAGGCATCGAAATTTGTATCTTTTATAATTGTGTCCTTTATTGCAGGTTTAAACAACCCAAAGAAAAACTCCATAGATTCTATAATAGTTTTAGGGCTTGAAACAGCTTGGGTTATAGGGGTGGTTGTAGTACCCGTGTCCCCAATAGTTGCAGATGTTTGTGTAAGTTGAGAGCTTGTTTTTGATAAAACATCTCTATATGCTATATAGGTTGCTTTTACATTTATCATAAGCCTCAATGATACAAACGCTTGACCTCCTGCTTTTAATGACTCAATCTTTTCTCTTACCTTAGTTAAGTAAATCCAAATAAAGGCAAACCCTTTCATTATTGTATTACACTCAAAATTGTAATCCACAAATACCCTATAAGTAGAGCCTATAAATCTATCTTGTAAAGATAAATCCTGTTTAAAGTTAGCTTCGTAGTCAGGGTCTATTGTATTAAGTGGTACGTTACCCGTTGCAATAACATACAAATTACCGAGTGCTATAACTTCATTTTTACCATTCCTTATTGTAGGTGCAGTAACAACCTTTGTAGCTTCATCTACTTTGTAATCTTTTATTTTAGCTAAAGCTTCGTTCAAAATACCTGCAGTGTTAGGGTCTATTTTAGGTAACTCATCTAAAATTAATACACAACCTTTGTATGTTTCTATTGTACCATCGGGCTTTACAAATTTGTTACCCCACGCTATACTTAACTTACCCTCTTGGTATCCATCAATAGTTTGCCCACCTAAAATGTCTAAAGGTGAAGTAAATTGGTTACAATTTAGTGTTATTTTAGTCCACCCAAGCATTTCCGCTATTTCTTCTGCAATAAATGTTTTACCAGTACCTGCACCACCATACAAATATGTATTATTACGAGCCATAATATCGCTTAGGATTAGCTGTGTCAATGGTCGAGATAAAGTTGATTGCTTTACATTGCTAACTGATGCACCTAATAGTTTTGGCATAGAAAAAGCAACTTTTTTTGTTGATTCTATCCACGCCCTTAAATCGGTACTTAAATCGCTTTCAAGTATTTTTCTCTTAGCCATTTCCTCTAAAACTACCTTTCTAACATCGGCGGCATTTACAGTACCACCACCACCCGTGCCTGATTGTTTTAGTAGTTTTTCAATAGCATCTAAAATAGCCAAAACATCAGCATCGGCAGTACCCGTCATCTGTGCAGCCTGTAATCTTGCACCACCTATTGAAGCAAGGCGTTCGTTTTCTTTGTTTAGTTGCTCTTGGGCTAAGGTTTTGTTTATAGGGCTTGTGTTGGGGTCGTTTATAATAGCCTCTAAGTTTTCAATTGTTGTCATTTTTATCTTTATTTTGAGTTTATAATTTGTTGTGCCAATTCTCTTTCGGTAATACTATTTGGCAATTTTAAATCTGTTTTTATTTTTTGAAAATCTGATGTTTGCAAAAACGAAGTAGCCATATTTTCGGTTCTAAAAAAACTTGCAACTTGAGAAGTTGGAATACCAACAGAAGAAGCAATTGCATTTATAGTTTGCCCAAAATCTACTTTAACATCTTTTTGCCCACCATTTGCTTTACCCTTTTTTTCGCTTTGCCCACCACTTTGCCCATTACTATCACCACCACCATCATCACCATCACCACCATCATCACCACTTTCATCACCACTTTCACCACCACTTTCATCACCACTTTCACCACCACTTTGTCCGCCTTGCTCACCACCACTTTGTCCGCCTTGCTCACCACCACTTTGTCCGCCTTGCTCACCACCACTTTGTCCGCCTTG
>Ga0114967_10005368_pt1 | contig 10184 bp, 6 predicted proteins | sample M_130628_MF_Meta_FD_92639 | JGI IMG/M metagenome (GOLD analysis project Ga0114967, IMG submission 92639) | Freshwater microbial communities from Lake Montjoie, Canada to study carbon cycling - M_130628_MF_MetaG | ecosystem: Environmental > Aquatic > Freshwater > Lake | place: Lake Montjoie... | reverse complement strand
TTATAATTATTTCAAAAATATTCAATAATTTTCTTGCATCGCCACTAGAAATTGCCAATAAAGCATTGGTTTCTTTCAAATTGATATTGTATTTCTTCAATTCAAAATCTTCTGCAATTGCTTGTTTGAGAAGTGCCAATAAATCTTCTTTTGAATGCGATTGTAAGGTGTAAACCTGACACCTAGAAAGCAAAGCCGAAATGACTTCAAAAGACGGGTTTTCAGTTGTGGCGCCGATTAAAGTAACAATTCCTTTTTCAACTGCGCCTAAAAGCGAGTCTTGTTGCGCTTTGGAGAAACGATGAATTTCGTCAATAAATAAAATCACGCCTTTTTGCTGAAACATTCCAGCGTTTTCAACACGATTAATCACTTCTCGCACATCTTTCACGCCTGATGAAATCGCAGAAAGCACATGAATTTCTCTTTTTAATTCGGTTGCAATTAAAAACGCCAAGGTGGTTTTTCCAACTCCAGGTGGTCCCCACAAAATCATGGAAGGAATCATGCCTGCATTCAACGCGCTGCGCAACGAAGCCCCTTCTTTTAAAATGTGTTGCTGTCCAATGTATTTGTCCAAGGTTTTCGGACGCATTCTTTCAGCAAGTGGAGATTGTATCATTGTTGAAATTAAAATTCGTAAGCGCCCAAATCTGGATTCGCCATGTTTCTATCAACGCCATCGATGTCTAAAGGTATCCAGAATAGGGGATTACCCAAATCGTTAATTGGAGATGAAGCAACTGGTTTGAAATTTCCTTCGCCAACATTTGTGAAAGCAGGATCTGTATTCCAAACTATTTGGTCTTGATAAATGGAATTTGTCGAAGGCGTTTCCAATTTAATTAAACAGCGTTTAAATGCGATATTTAATAAAGTTGGATCGTTATTGGGATTTACAGTGTCAAAAGCAATTTCACTGGTTTGAGAACCGTAAATGATTGAATTTTTAATTTCTCCGAATCCAATTCCGCTTGCTATCCCGTCATAATAGTTTCTGATTCCGATAGCTGGCGTTTGACCAGAACTTCCGTAGCCTAATAAATTCGAGTGATTGATGTCATAAGAACCACCTCGCAAAAGAAAGAGCGCGTGAATTCCGTTTTTCGAAACCACACAATTTTCCATTTTTATTTTTGGACTATCGTACAGAAAAACACCATAACTCGCGTTGTTGGAAATTTTGGTATTGGTAACGGTCACATTGAATTGATTCGGTAAATTGGCATCATTGTTTGCGGTTAAATGCAATCCAGCTGTACCATTTTTGATAATAGCGTAGTTGATTGTCGATGGCAAAGATTTATAAAAGTAGATTCCATACCATTGACCAGCAACATCTTTGTAAAATTCCTCTAATCTATCGCCCTGAAAAACAACTTCTTGATCTTTTGTTCCGTTTACATTTAAAGTTCCTTTGTAAACAAACAAAATGCTGTTTTTGTGCATGTAAACTTTAGTATTTGGCTGAATATTCAAAGTTTCGGCTGAATCGACATAGGCACGGTCATAGATTACATGTGGTTTATCATTGGCCCATGTACCAAAATTGGAGTCTTGGTAATGGAAATAAGCATCCTGTCCCCAAACGGCTAAGTGAACATATTGGTCTTTTCCGTTGGTTCTAAATCTGATAGAATCTTCAATTACTAGTGGAGAATTTTGCCCGTTGACACTCAGCGTAACTTCAACGAAAGCGAACAAACTGTCTTTGGCTAGGATTTCTACATTTGTGTGCTTGTTTCCAGAAATTCCATCAATGTTGATTCTAAAAGGAGAATTTTCACCACCAATTAATTCAATTTCTTCAATAATTACCGATTTATTTTCTCTGTTGTAAATCTTAAATTGTTGCGTTGTTGATCCCACAGTTGTAAAAACAGTATCAAAAACGAGAGTATCGACAGAAAATTCAAGATTTCCTTTGGAAAAGCCCGATTGTTTTTTACATCCGCTCAAGCTATTTATAAGCGCTAGGGAGAGAAAGACAAAAATAAAATGAATAAAACTTTTCACATGAATTATTTTGGTTCTGAAAGGAACGCTACAAAGAACGGTTTTATTTCAGAATAAGACAAGAAACTGAATGAAAACTGTGTACTTTTCGGAAAACAAGTGAAAAACTTAAAATATTATGCATACTTTTAGTGAAAATCATTGCAGATAAAAAAACTTTCATTAAATTTGCACTCTGAATTTCGAGATAAAATAGATTCTAATACATAAAAAAATGAGAAAAGACATACACCCAGAAGATTACAGATTTGTAGTTTTTAAAGACATGACAAACGACTATGCATTCCTTTGTCGTTCATCTGCTGCAACAACTGATACTGTTACTTGGGAAGATGGAAATGATTATCCTTTGGTAAAATTGGATATTTCTCACAAATCTCACCCATTTTTTACTGGGATTGTTAAGTTTGTGGATACTGCGGGTAGAATTGATAAATTCAACACGCGTTACGGTCGTCACAAGAAATAGTCAATCTTTTAAAATTTTTAAAAGCTCTCTTTTTGGGGGCTTTTTTTATGTTTTGTTGGTTTATAAATCTTAATATTGTTGTAAATAGTATATTTTGCACGTTTATTGGAAAAGCAAATTCAATGATTAAGACACGATTATATTTATTGGTATTTATTTTATTTTCTGTTTTTTTAGTATCTGCTGGAAATATAGAGAAAGGATTTGCCTGTTTGAAAGTTTATAATTATTTCGAAGCTAAGCAGTTGTTTGAGAAATCTATAAAGAAGCAACCTGCGGCATCTCATTATGGTTTGGCAATTATTTATGCGCGGAATGACAACCCATTTTATAATTTAGATTCGGCATTTATTTCAATTCAAAGGGCTGAAAAACTTTTTTCACAAATAGAAGCGAAAGAGAAAGAAAAATTAAAATTGATTGAAGTAGATTACGATCACATTCTTTCGCTCCGTCAAAATATTTCTTCTCAGTTTTTTGAAGTCGTGAATTCTAAACTTTCAGAAGTTGCTTTTCAAACATTTTTAGATCAACATCCATGGGCACTCGAAAATTCAGTAGCCATTCATCGGAGAGATTCTTTGGCTTATTCGGTTGCTTTGCAGAAGAATGCGAGTTTAGATTTTCAATTTTTCCTAGATAAATATCCAAAATCAGCCTATTTTAATGATGCAAAAAATGCTTTTGACTTGCGTTTTTACCAAGAAAAAACAAGCAATGGTACTTTGAGTGAATTGGAACTTTTCTTAGTCAATTTTCCAAGTAATCCATACAATGGCGATGCTGAGGATAGAATTTATAAATTGTCAATCGAAAAGCAATCCATAGAAAACTACGAAGCTTTTATTCGCAGATTTGCTTCCAATAGAAATATTGAAGATGCTTGGAGAAAATTGTATCAGTTTTATATGTATGATTATTCGGAGAAAAGAATCGTCCAATTTTTGCAAGATTATCCAGATTATCCTTTTAAATCAGAAGTAGAAATAGACAAAGCGCTTTCTTTGCAACAGTTGTTTCCCTACAAAACAGGAACGCTTTTCGGATGGATGAACGAACAGGGAGAAATTATTTTTTCTGCTGAATATGAATCACTTGGTTTGTTCAATGAAGGACTTGCAGTGGCTGCGAAAGATGGAAAATATGGTTATGTAGATAAATCAAACCAAATTGTTATTCCTTTTAAATTTGATTCAGGATCAGACTTTGAGTCGGGGAGAGCAATTGTGGAATTAAAAGGTAAATTGGGAATTATTGATAGAGCTGGCAAATTATTATTTGATATCGTTTTCAACGATTTAGGTCAATTTTCAGAAGGATTAATTTATGGTTCAAAAGATTCATTGTATGCATATTACGATAAATATGGTTTGAAACGATTAGACCAAGATTTTGAAGAAGCTTTTTCTTTTTTCAATGGAATGGCCAAAGTCAAAGTGAAGGGGAAAGAAGCTTTTGTCAATCCTTATGGTGAATATATTGTGCAACCAATATACGATGAAATCAATTTTTTTACGGATTCATTGCTGATTTTTCAAGAAAATGATAAATATGGAATCGTAAATCTAAAAAACGAGATAATTCTTCCTGCAATCTATGAGCAAATAGGAAATTTGGTTCAAGGAAAAGCAATCATTGTGAAAAAAAATAAAATTGGATACATCAACGAAGATGCGATGCTTGTTCTGCAAACGGCTTATGAAGTTTTTCCAAATTACATGGAAAATGCGCAATTTTCAGGAAATTATGCCAAAGCTAAATTAAAAGATAAATATGGTATTATTGATGGTTCAGGAAAGTGGATTATTCCTGCAACTTATAGTAATTTAGGAAATGTTTCCGGTATGATTTCTTTTCAAAAAGGAAAAAAATGGGGTTTCATCGACTTGACAAATAAAGTAGTATTAAAACCAACTTTTGATGAGGCAACTTCTATTTTGGATGGTACATCTTTTGTTTTAGTGAATGGAAAGCAAGGATTAATCAATTCCAAAGGTGAATTCATTATTCCAGCAGAATTTGATGAAATCAAGCAATTTGAGCAAAATTATTTTTTGGTTTAAAAAGATGAAAAATGGGGATTGATTTCATCCAACGGAAATGTGATTGTCACACCAAATTATGATTATATAAAATTGATTGATAAGGACTTGATGGTGATGTCAAACCTCAGTGAAGTGCATTATTACTTTACAAAAACCCAACAAATTGTTGTGCCACAAGTACCAAGACCATAGACATGAAAATACGCGACATCATCAGATCTTTGGCACCGACTTTTTTGTTGAAAGCATACAGGCAAAAACAGAAAGCGAAACAACGCCAATTTCTGCAAAATCAAAAGTTGAACGGTGAAATTTGGACAAAAAATGATTTAATTACTCAATTTCAAACTATTGGAATTAAAAAAGGAGATGTTTTGCTCGTTCATTCAAGCTTGTCCAAAATTGGTTTCATCGAAAATGGACCCAAAGATTTTGTAGATGCACTATTGGAAACAGTTGGTTCGGAAGGGCATATTTTAATGCCAAACTCTCCAAATGCATCTTTTCAATTAGATTATATTCAGCAACTTTCGGTGTTTGATGTACAAAATGATGTTTCTAAATTGGGTGCAATTACTGAGTATTTTAGAAAGTTGCCGAATTCAATAAGAAGCGAGCATCCAACAGAACCAGTTTCTTGTGTTGGTCCAAACGCAGATTTTTTTGTCGGAAATCATTTTGGAAATATGACTCCTTACAACGAAAAAAGTCCATTCTACAAGGTTTCTCAAATGAATGGCAAGATACTTTATGTTGGAGTTACGCTCGACAATGCAGGCACCAATTTACACACTTTGGAAGATGCAATTTCTGACTTTAAATATCCGGTTTACCATGAAGAAATTTTTGATGTAAAAGTCAAAAGTATAGACGGAACAAATAAATCAATGCAAACCAAAGTGCACAATCCTGTTTGGTCGAAAAAGAGACAATGCGATGAACTTTTACCACTTTTTGAAGCAGCTAATGTTGCCCAAAAGGTCAAAATTGGAAATGCAGAAACTTGGTTGTTTGATGCGAAAATGATGCTGAACGTCATGATTGATGAATATCAAAAAAATGGTGTAACTATGTATACGCCAAAAGGTAGCTAAAATCTCAACGTCTTAAACGCAAAAAAGTGCCAATCCAAATAAGACTGACACTTTTCTGTTTTTGAATAAAGGATTCTTAATTATTGCCTTTGGCGTGGTCAGCTAAAAATTGCTTTAAACCTGAATCCGTCAAAGGATGTTTGGCGAGTGCCAGGATCGCACTCAATGGGCCGGTCATTACATCGGCACCAATTTCTGCACAGTTGATAATGTGCATTGGATGTCTCACAGAAGCTGCAAGTATTTCAGTGTCAAATGCGTAATTATCATAAATCAGACGAATTTGTGATACTAAATCTAAACCATTTACAGAAATATCATCTAATCGACCAATGAAAGGCGAGATGTAGGTTGCACCCGCTTTGGCAGCAAGTAAAGCTTGGCCAGCAGAGAAAATCAACGTACAATTAGTTCTAATTCCTTTATTTGAAAAATATTTTATTGCTTTAATTCCCTCAGGAATCATAGGAATTTTCACGACAATATTTTTATGCAATGCAGCCAATATTTCACCTTCTTTGATCATTCCATCAAAATCAGTTGCGATGACTTCGGCACTCACATCTCCATCAACTATTTCGCAAATAGCTTTGTAGTGATTCAAAATGTTTTCTTGTCCAGTAATTCCTTCTTGGGCCATCAAAGAAGGATTGGTCGTTACACCATCAAGAACCCCAAGATCATTGGCTTCTTTGATCTCTTGTAAATTAGCGGTATCAATGAAAAATTTCATATTTGAGTGTTTTTAAGTGAAATTTACGCTTTATGTTTGAATGAATAAATCACTCGGCTTCAAAATTTAAAGAAATTGATTTTGAAGATTTTATTGGAAAACTTTCTTTGTAATTTACTTCAAAAAAAGTGGGGTAAGCTACTCACATCGCACCGCTCAACTTCTTACCTTTGCTGCATTCCTGCCCTGGAGGAGTTAGAAGGAGCTGGTCGTACAAGACTTACCCCACCGCAAAAGTAGTCATTTTTTTGTGTTTTTGCAAAGATTATTATCAAATTGAATCAATAAAAAATAGCCACTTAAAAATCATTCTACAACTTCATCTTTTTCAATAGTTTTTATGATTATCTGCTACTTTCCCAAGATTAGTTTTGTCATGGTTTTTAAACAAAAATACACGCCAAAACTGAATCTATCTATATTTATTTTACGACGGATTTACATCCGTCGTTACAAATATTTCACTCCTACGGAGTTATTGGGGAAAGAAACGGATAAGCATAATAGTTTTTAATCTGAAATACCTTGAAATTTTGGGCTAATGATTTTCTTCAAATAGAAAGATAATTGAAGTGTTTTGAACGAATGTTTGCATAAATTAGAAGTGAAAAAAAACGCCCAATCTCGAAAGAATGGGCGTTTTTAATAATGTATTAAATTCTACAATTGATCCGCACGTTTTTTGTATTCTGAAGATTTTTCTGGATTTTTCAAACTTCTGTAAATTTGAGCCAAAATAATCAATACTTGCTTGTCATTTGGATTTTTAGCGATGTAAGCTTCCAAAGGAACAACCGCTTTTTTGTATAATTCGTCCGCTTTGGCCAACATTTTTTCATAATTCGGATCACCTTGTTTTAATTGACTTGCTTCTTGTTTCATGCTAATTGCACTACCTGAAAGCAAGGCGCCCAATTGGTATTGCGCATCCGTGTAATTTGGATCAATTTCAATCGCTTTGTTTAAAGCAACTTCAGCTTTTTCATCTTGTTTCAATTCGATGTAAATTGTTCCGATTGTCAAATACAATTGCTTGTTGTTTGGATCTGCGGCAATGGCATCTGCCAAGCTTTTTTCAGCAGCTGCATTATCACCTGCTTCGATATCAGAATTTACTAATTCAAGCAAAATATCCTTGTCGTTTGGATATTTAGAACGACCAACCATCAAAATTTCCTTCGCTTCTGCCTTTTTGCCATCTTTTCTCAAAGCGTTGGCTGCTATAGCATAAATCAAAGGAGTTTTGTATTGAATCTCTGCTGTTTTTTTGTAACGTGCTGCAGCAGTGACTAAATCGCCTGCTTTTTCGGCACATAAACCTGCGTTAAAAAGAGAAGATGAATCAATTTCACCTACCACATCAGAGAGGCTAACTTGTAAGTCATAAACTTCTCCAGCTTCTTTGAATTTCCCAGCTTTGTAAAGTTGATCACAAGCCATTGAAAAAAGACCTTTCTTCGTGTTGATTGAAGACAAAACTTCTTCTTTGTATTTTTTACTAGGAAAAGCTTTTTTATAACTTTCGATTCCTTGATTTAGAAGAGCTTCACCGTTTTCTTTCATGTAAGTGCTATCATCTGCGCTCACCATTAAAAGTCCAGTATAAATTTCACCTTTGTAAAAAAGCGTTTTTGGACTTTCAATTGTTTCGGGATGCACAGCTGCTAAATCGATGTAATCTTTGGCTTTTAGCAATGCTTTTTTACCAGCTTCCATGTTGTTTTCACCTGTCATCATCATTCTAGCCCAAATATCTGCATACTTGTTGTATTCTAATGCAGCAGAAGTTTCATTCATTTTTTGGGAAAATGAATTGAATGTCAATAAAATACTTCCTGCAAGAAATGAAATTTTGATTAATTTATTTTTCATCGTTCTAAGTTTATTTTTTATGAGATGCTTAAAAAGCAATTATTCCACATCGCTGTTTTCAATATCCGTGCCAGTTTCAGAATCTCCTGTTTTGTCCTCTTCTGAAAGTTCTGGATTTCCGTCAATTAACTCTAATCCTTCAACATCTTCGATTTCTTCTTCATCCTCTGTTCTCGGAACTCTCGCAACTGCAGCAATAGCCGCAGCACCTTTCAAGTTGATTAATCTAACGCCTTGGGCGGCTCTTCCCATCACACGAATAACATCCATGTGCATGCGAATCGTGATTCCAGCTTTGGTGATAATCATCAAATCATCTTCATCGTTCACGCTCTTAATTGCCAATAATGGACCAGTTTTTTCAGTGATGTTCAAAGTTTTCACACCTTTTCCACCTCTGTTTGTTACTCTGTAAACTGGTTCACCGTCCTCAGGATCATTCAAGAAAGAACGTTTTCCGTAACCTTTTTCAGAAACAACTAAAACAGTTTCAGTTGCTTTGTCGATTACACAAACCATTCCAACCACTTCATCGCCTTCGATAGTCATATTGACACCGCGAACACCTGAAGCATTTCTTCCCATCGGACGAACTTTTTCTTCATTGAATCGAATTGCTCTACCAGATTTGGTCGCCATCACGATTTCATTTGTTCCGTCAGTTAACTTAGCTTCCAATAGTTCATCGTTTTCACGAATCGAAATTGCGTTGATTCCGTTAATTCTTGGACGAGAATACGCTTCCAATGAAGTTTTCTTAATGATTCCTTCTTTGGTACACATGATGATGAAATTGTTTTGAACGTATTCTTTGTCCGTCAAATCTTGCACTTTTACGTAAGCTTTCACTTTGTCGTCTTGTTCAATATTCAACAGATTTTGAATCGCTCGTCCTTTGGATAATTTATTTCCTTCAGGAATTTCATAAACACGCATCCAGAAACATCTACCTTTTTCGGTAAATATCAATAGATAATTGTGATTGGTCGCATCAAATAAATGCTCCAAGAAATCTTTGTCACGGGTAGTTGAACCTTTAGAGCCCATTCCACCACGATTTTGAACTTTATATTCAGTTAAACTTGTACGTTTAATATAACCAGCGTGAGAAATAGTGATAATTACTTCTTCATCAGGAATCAAATCTTCCATGCGCATTTCACTGGCAGAATATTCAATTCTTGAGCGACGTGCATCACCATATTTATCTTTCACATATTGCAATTCATCTTTAATGATTTGCATTCTTCTGTCTTCATTTGCTAAAATATCTTTCAAATCAGCAATTAAAGCCATTAAATCGGCGTATTCAGCTCTTAATTTATCTTGTTCAAGACCTGTTAATTGTCTCAAACGCATTTCAACAATTGCGCGAGACTGAATATCACTTAAAGCAAAACGAGCAATCAAATTTTCACGCGCTTCTTCTGGACTTTTTGATGCACGAATGATTTTGATTACTTCATCAATGTTGTCAGATGCAATAATTAATCCTTCTAAAATGTGCGCTCTTTCTTCCGCTTTTCTTAAATCAAATTTAGTTCTTCGGATAATTACTTCGTGACGGAAATTGATGAAGTGCATGATCATGTCACGCAAAGTCAGCATTTGTGGTCTTCCATCAACCAGTGCAATATTATTTACTGAAAATGAAGTTTGTAGAGATGTGAACTTAAACAACTTATTTAAGACAACATTTGAAATTGCATCTCGTTTTAATTCATAAACGATGCGCATTCCGTTTCTATCAGATTCATCTCTAATATCAGAAATTCCTTCGATTTTTTTGTCATTTACTAAATCAGCAGTTTTTTTGATCAACTCTGATTTATTGATTTGATATGGAATTTCAGTGACGATAATTTGCTCGCGACCGTTAGATTCTTCAATCTCAGTTTTGGCGCGCATTACAATTCTTCCGCGACCTGTCAATAAAGCATCGCGAACACCCTCGT
>Ga0114967_10005367_pt1 | contig 10185 bp, 9 predicted proteins | sample M_130628_MF_Meta_FD_92639 | JGI IMG/M metagenome (GOLD analysis project Ga0114967, IMG submission 92639) | Freshwater microbial communities from Lake Montjoie, Canada to study carbon cycling - M_130628_MF_MetaG | ecosystem: Environmental > Aquatic > Freshwater > Lake | place: Lake Montjoie... | reverse complement strand
GTTTGCGGCCGCGCTGCCCCTCAACCTCGAACGGGGTAAAGTCTACGCGATCTCCGGTCCCCTCAGCCAGTTCAACGGCCTGACCCAACTGCTGCTCAGTGCGGCCAACCCGGTGATTGACCTGGGTGCCGGAACCGAACCCACCCCGCTGACGGTCACCCTGGCCGATCTGTTCGCCAATGCAGAACAATATGAGGGCCGCGTGATCAAGGTTCGTGACCTCGGCACTCCGGTGGGATCCTGGGCCTCGGCTTCCACGGTGACACTGTCCGACCCCACTCCCACCACGATCGACATCCGCATCCAGGCAGGTTCCGCCGCCAGCACCCCTCCTGCAAGCTACCCAGCCAATATCACCGGGATTCTCAGCCAGTTCGACAGCAGCAATCCCTTCTCTGCTGGATATCAATTGATGCCCCGGGATGCCGGGGACATCGAAGTCACCATTCCCCCTTCCGGTTACGACGCCTGGGCCGCTGGTTACCCCGGCATCGGAGCCGCCACGGCCGACTTCGACGGTGACGGCCAGTCCAACTACCTGGAATACGCCCTCGGCTCGGATCCAAAAGTGCGCTCCTCCGCCAAACAGGGAGTCCTTGGGCCTGTCGCAGGCAGCCCCGGCATTACCTTTGCCAAAGGCTTCCAAGCTGCCGCTGATGGCGTTCCTTATGTGGTTTATGGTTCCACTGATCTGTCCACCTGGATCCCGGCGACAGCAAATGGTGCGGTCGTGAGAATCGCGACCGAGAACCAGGATGAAATCGCAGTGCAATACCTTGGCACAGCCGACCGCTGTTACTTCCTGATGAAAGTCGGCCAATAACGGACAAAACGGCTACAGCCTGAAACCAACGCCACGCCCTGCCGGACCTTTTAATCCGGCAGGGCGTTCTCATATTCAGCCCACATGAAGATCCCCGGCCTTTTCCTCCTCGGTTTCCTAGCCATGCCATCCGCAACCCTGGCCCAGCAACCTGCTTCCGCACCCATTCCAGGCCACTGGCGGATCGTTCCCGGGTTTTCAGATGAGTTCAACGCCCCCCAGCTCGACTCCGGGAAATGGCAGCCCAAAAATCCCGAGTGGCCTGGCCGCCCGCCCGGACTTTATCTCGAAAAAAATGTCGTCATCAAAGATGGAAAACTCCATCTGAAGCTCAAGGCGGAAAATGTCCCGGACATGCCTGCTGGATACAAGGATTACACCTGCGCCATCGTCCGCAGCCAGAAGCGCATCCGCTACGGATACTTTGAAATCCGCTGCCAGGTGGGAAACTCTGCCGGCACCAGCGCTTTTTGGCTTTACCACAATGAACCGGAACGCTGGACGGAAATTGACATTTTTGAACTCGCCCCCGGCCACCCCAAATACGGGCGCACCCTCTTCACCAACGCGCCCGTTTTCCGCTACCCAGGGTTGAGCACTCCTTTGGACCATAAGCAGGAGTTTCCCCTCCAGGACAATCCAGCCACCACCTGGCACACCTGGGCTCTGCAGTGGGATGCAGACCTCCTTACTTTTTTCCTTGATGGCAAACCCCTGCGCAGCCTGGCCAACACCTACTGGAAAACGCCACTCCGGCTGATTTTTGACACAGAAACCCATCCCGGCTGGATGGGCCTTCCCGACCCCGCTGCCTTACCCGCCACCTTTGTCATCGACTATGTGCGCACCTGGCAGGCCGTCACCCCTGGGAAATAGCTGATCTTCTGCGGCTCCTGGTCGGGGTCCTTCGTTCCTTTCCTGACGGCAAAATCCCCATTTGAACCAACCCGGGGTAAGACCTACAGGGAATGCGTTCTCCACCACCTCCTGTGCCCATCTTTCCTTCCATTTTCCGTGCAGCCCTGCTGCTGCTGGCAGCGCCCATGGCTTCTGTCCGGGGGGAAGCATTGCCCTCCCTGGACTCCGCTCCTGCAGCCCGGCGGGCCATTGCTGCCATGCAGGCCCAGCAATGGAAGCCGGCCCGCAGCGCCTGGGAAGCGGTCCTCAAACTGGAACCGGACAATGCCGCCGCTTTATCCAACCTCGGAAAAGTCCAATACCAACTTGGCGAGCACGAAGCCGCCCGGAAATCCCTCGAAAAGGCCACTCAACTGAAACCGGAATTGACCGATTCCTGGCTGGCCCTCGGTTTGGTTTACCTGGAACTCAAAGCCCCCATGATGGCAGTGTCTGCTACGACCCGGGGAGTCGCTGAAAATCCCGCTGATCCCCGGGCGCACAACTCCCTCGCCATCATTCTGAAAAGGATCGGCTGGACCAATGGAGCCGAAGCTGAACTGCAAAAGGCGCTGGATTTGGATCCCAACTATTCCGAAGCCCATTTCAACCTCGCGGTGATGTATCTGGAAAGGAAGCCGCCCTCCCTGGAAATGGCCGGACGCCATTACCGCAAAGCACGGGCCCTCGGGGCTCCACCGGACGAAGTCATCGAAAAACAAATCCGCGGTGAAGCAGAAATTGAGGAAACAGACAGCGCCCCGGTGGAAGAAGAACCCCCCACGGCCAGCACTCCAGAGCTTCCCTCTCCCTCAAATGGCAAGGATCCCGCTCCAGCCAAGCCTGAAACTTCCCTCCCAAAATCTTCCCCACCCCCTAAAAAGAAGAAATCATCATGAACCGACGCAACCTTTTGCGCAACGCCGCCTTCGCCATCCCCGGCGCAGTATGGCTTCCGCAATCCGCCGGGGCAGCTGCCCTGCCGCCTCCCCCGGCCACCTCCGCCAAAGCCTGTATCGTGCTCGATGCCGTGGGAGGGCAAATCCTCTTCGAACGCAATGCGGACGAACGCCGCCCGGTAGCCAGCACCCAGAAATTGGTCAGCGCCCTGGTTTGTGTCGAAAGCACTCCCCTCGACAAGACGGCCATCGTTACTGCTTACGATGCCGCAGCAGAGCCCCACAAGATGTATCTCAAAGCCGGCGAACAATACCCGCTGAAATCCCTGCTGCAGGCCATGCTGATCGAAAGCTGCAACGACGCCGCCCGCTGCGTCGCCCGCACCTGTGCCGGCAGCGAACCCGCCTTCGCGGTCTGGATGACCCGCCGGGCCCAGCAGCTCGGCATGAAAAATTCCCAATTCAAGAATGCCAGCGGACTTCCTGCCGAAGGTCAATTTTCCACGGCCCGCGACTTGTCCCTCATTGCCCGGACCGTGCTCTACAATAACACCCTCCGGAACATCGTCTGCCGTCACGAACTCACCATCGCCCGCCCTGATGGCCGCTCCAAATTGCTGACCACCACCAACCACCTGCTGCGGCCCAATTCTCCCTTTTATTTGCCGCACTGCATCGGCATGAAAACCGGCTACACCAACCTTGCTGGCAAATGCCTTGTTTCCGCAGCCAACTACCGGGGCCGCACCATCATCTGTGTCATGCTCGGCAATCCTTCCAAGTTCATTTGGAAGGAATCCGCCGCCCTGCTCAACTGGGCTCTTGGGTTGACCTGATGAACCAGCCGCATGCGTAGCTTTGAAGACGACCTGGCCCCGCTTCATGAGGCAGCACTCTACCGTAGCCTGCGCGCCATTGAGTCGCCTCAAGCTCCTGTCGTCCAGATCAATGGGAAGGATGTTCTCAATTTTTCCTCCAATGATTACCTTGGTTTCGCCAATGCAGAACCTATCCGCAACGCCTTCAAGCAGGGGATCGACCTTTATGGAGCGGGCTCCGGAGCATCAAGGCTCGTCTGCGGCACCCTGGCCCCCCATGCCTCCCTGGAAAGAACCCTGGCCAACTTCAAAAAGACCGGGGCGGCTCTGACCTTCTCCAGTGGCTACGCTGCAGCCATGGGCAGCATCCCTGCCCTTTGTGGGCCGGGCGATTTCATCATTCTGGATAAACTCAGCCATGCCTGCCTGATTGATGCGGCTAAGCTCAGCGGCGCGACCCTCCGGGTTTTTCCCCACAACCACATGGAGAAGCTTGAACATCTGCTCAAGTGGGCCCGGGCCAATGGAAAGGCCACCAGCCGGATCCTGGTCATCACTGAGAGCATCTTCAGCATGGATGGAGATTGGGCCGATCTCTGGAACATTGTGCAACTCAAGGATCAACATGGAGCGCTCCTCCTGCTGGATGAAGCCCATGGCTTCGGCATCCACGGTCCAGGTGGACGCGGCCTCGCCGCCAAGTTGGGCCTGGCCTCCCGCATTGACATTCAAATGGGCACCTTCAGCAAAGCCGTCGGACTTTCCGGCGGATACCTTTGTGGCACCCAATCCCTCATTGATCTGCTCATCAACCGGGCCCGCTCCTTCATTTACAGCACCGCTCCCTCCCCTGCCCTCGCCCACGCCACTGAAGAAGTGATCCGCCACTGGCTCCCTACGGCCTACGGCAATGACCGCCGCGCCCGCCTCTGGTCCAACCTGGCCTACCTTCACTCAGCGCTGAAAGCTCGCATCGAAGAACCGGCCAGCGCCATCATTCCCCTCGTCATCGGCTCTGAATCAGAAGCCCTCCGGCTCAGCGCTCAACTCTTCTCTGCTGGCCTGCTCATCCCTGCCATCCGCTATCCCACCGTCGCCAAGGGCAAAGCCCGGCTGAGGATCGCCATTACCGCGCTTCATCGTGAGGAATTCATCGATTCCCTAATTCGCGAGTTGTAATTTATCCTGAAAAGGACGCTGACGGCCCACGGATCGCACAGATATGACGGATAAGCACAGATTTATGGGAATAGCTTCACTCACCTGCAAAGTGACCATCAGATTTGGGCGGGACCTTCGCAAGTTACTGATTTTGTGTCCATTGCGTCCTTCTGTTCAAATCCTGCTGCCGTTTTTAGGCTTATTGCCTTTCCCAGCATCGACTTCCAGATGCAAAAAATTAGGGTAAGCCATTGCTGGCTTACCCTAATTTACGAATTTGAATCCTAAGCTGGATTAGCGCTTGCGGCGGGACAGGAGTCCGATGCCGAGAAGAGCCAAAATAGAGGCGGAGGGCTCAGGAACTGGAGCGGCCAAGCGATAGGCGGAAGCAACGCCTCCTGCAACAGTTGCGGATGCCGCTGCTCCACCGTCAGCGAATGTTCCAAAGGCACTGACGAAACTACCCATGCTGACAGACACCGCAGTCGGCTGGTCCTTGAAGGTGGTGGCAGAACCGAAGACACCTTGAGCAGCGGTTGCAGCGCTTGTTGCACCACTGTAGACCCAGATATACACTGGCTTGGAGGCAAAGAAGCTGTCAGGCTGAGGAGAGGCTGCATCAGCACCACCTGCGATGTTGCTCCGTTGGATACGGCCAGTGTTGGCTCCGCTCGCGTTGTCGGTGCCGCTTCCGGTTGCGATCTTGCCGAATTCCTGGAAGGAAGCAGCAAGCTGAGCAAAAGTAGCACCAGCAGTAGGAACCGCATCAAAGGTTCCTAAACGAACGGTGGAGCCATCTGGAATCAACGCACCGCCAGGGACGGTGAATTGAGGGCCCGTGGTTGGGTTACCCGAGAGGTTGATGGTGACTGCAGCTTGGCTGGCGGCCAAGGAAACAGCAACGAAGGCGAGTGTTAGGTATTTTGTCATGATGGTTTAAGGGAAATGAGGTTATTTATCAGGGAGCGATGGTCACAGCTGGAGCGATCCAGTTGTATTGGGCACCAGTTTTGTGGATCAAATAAGCAGCGCTGCCTTCTTTGAGGACCTTGGTGTCAGCAGAGCTGAAGTCGATGTCATTCCAGCTGGTATCGAAGAAGTGGCTGATACCGGTTGGGCTCACATCGAAGAGGAACACTTCATCAGCAGTGCCGGCATCGCCGCCGCTCGTGACACCAATTCCGTTGGAGTTGGAAGCACCACGCAGGCCAGAGGAGGTCAAAGTGTAACCAACAGCGGAAGGAACAGAAACCACGTTTGGACCGGGGGCGACAGGAATCATGGTTTTGCCAGTCTTGACATAACCGGTGAAGACAAAGGATTTCGGAGAGGCTGTCTTGCGGGCAACCAAGAGACCTTGACCTGGTTCGATAGGCTTCGTGGCGGCTGGGTTGAAGTCCAAGTCAGTCCAGGCAGCACCGTCATAAAACACCTCGGTCGTCAGAGCAGGATTTCCACCGGGCTCGATGAAGAACACTTCATCGGCTGTGCCAGCGTCACCACCAGCACCCAAGCCGGCAGAGTTGGTGGGTCCGAAGAAATCAGCGACGGTCACGTGCTTCCGGATTTTGACGGTCGAGGATCCGGCGGTGATGAAGGATGTCATGCTGTCAACGACGGTGATGGCAGAGGTCGTATTGCCTGTGATGTTGGTCCAAGCACCTTCACCAGCACCATTGGTCACTTCAACATAAAAGCCGGAAGCGAAAGCACCGGCGGTCAAGGGAGTGCCCGTGAATCCAATTGTGGTAGCACTCACAGTCGTTGCGACACCCGCAAACTCAGTCTTGTTGACCAAAGTGGGGGAGATAGCACTGTAGCCGTTGGTGGAAGGCTGAAGTGTGATGGTGATGTAACCAACTGGGTCGGTCACAGCGGATTGTGCCTGGGCTCCGATAAGGGCAGCCAAGGAGGCGAGGCCAACTAGGAGGGGGAGTTTGAATTTCATGGGATTGATGAGGTGTGGATTCTGGTAGGCTGGGGCCATACTAAGCCCACTGAGGCTGGGTGTAAAGCTTTTCTTGTCGTTTTTTTGATTTTTTTTTCGAACGGCCCAAACTTTTCGGGTCTTTCCGCAAGTTGTTTATAATAAGTCAGTTGTAAACCCGTTTGACGACATCTGCGCTGTATTTTCAAGATACTGCAAGCGGCCAAAACCAACATTTCCGTTGGATTTCCAAGCTCAAGCCGCTCCAAAATTGGTTTTGAATTAAGAATATTCGCCCGCACAATTTGGATAGGCTGCCTGATTTGGTTTAAGTGCCTCCCAAAGGCCCCGTTTTTTCCCTCTACCTGCGGGCACATTGTATGCTGTTCCACCATTGACGCCCGGGATGAACTTTTAGGACGGGCCTGCAGGAAGTGGTTTGCAGGAAACTTCTGTTTTTCCGTCGGGTGAACCCTGCATCGCGTGATTTTTTATCGCATCTGGTTATTCTGCGATTTGTCCCAGTGGGTCCCACAGAGGTGAATTCCAACCTTATTGGCGCGGTGCCGGTTTTGAAGGATGCCGCCTATCCCTTTGGCCGTGGTTCAGCATTCCAAGGGAGTTTCTCCTTTTCCGCATCAATCCTAACAGCTGCCGGGCAAATGCACGCCCGGTTTTCCAATGCCCGGCTTTTTTATTTCCCGAGGGAAAGGCGTTCGGCGAGGGCTTCCGGGAGACCAGCGGCACGGATTTTGCGCTGGGTGGTCTCGATATCGTAGGGGAGGCGGCGGATGGAAATCTCCTGATTGTCGTGATCGTATAGGGCGTAGGCGCTGCGCCAGTCCCCGTCGCGGGGCTGACCGACGCTGCCGACGTTGATGAAATACTTACGGCCGGGCTCGAGTCGGGTGTATTCCGTGTTTTCGACGGTCACGGTGGTGCCTTTTTTGTAGACCTTTGGGGTGTGGGTGTGACCGAAGAAACAGACCTGGGTGAACTGATAGGAGAAGCTGGCCATGGCGTCGAATTTATTCATGACGTAGGCCCAGCTGGTGGGGGTATCGAGAGTGCTGTGGACGATGGTGAAGTCGCGGACCTGGCGGACCATGCGCAGGGCGCGCAACCAGGCTTTGTCCTCATCTGACAGAGCCCGGCGGGTCCATTCGAGGGCGGTCTGGGCGAGCGGGTTCAGACCGACGATGTCGGTATCCGCGGAGGCTTCCTCATCATGGTTGCCTTTGACGACGGGGCAGCCGAGTTGCTGGAGGCGGCGGACGCATTCGCTGGGGTTGGCATTGTAGCCGACGACGTCACCAATGCAGACGTAGTCCGTGGCACCTTGCCCGGCGGCGTCTGCCATGACGGCGTCAAAGGCTTCGAGGTTGGCGTGGATGTCGCCGAAAATGGCAAACTTCATCGGTAGGGGTAGGGGCGCAAAGAGTAACTGACTCGTGCCAGAATTCATGAAAGGCAAGAGATCATTCCAACAGAATTCCCGGGAGAGCGGGCCTGCGGGAACCCGGTGCCCGGTTTATTTGGACTTGGCGGTTTTGGCCGCAGGCTTCGCGGCACTTTTGGCGGCAGTTTTTGCCGGGGCCTTGGCGACCGGTTTGGCGGCGGGAGCGGCGGCCTTCACGGGCCCGGGGGCGGGAGCCGGTTTGGCTTCTTCTTTGGCAGGAGCTGCAGCGGCGGCAGCTTTGGCGGCAGGACGCGCGGCGGCTTTGACAACGGGCGGGCCGGCGGCAATGCCGCGTTTCATGACAGCAAAGAGCCGCTGCACTTCCAGTTTCTTTTGCGGGGGAATCTGGTTCCAGTGGGTATCGGTGAGCGCCCCCTCAATGGCGTAGGCGGCGACGAGGGAAACGGGGTGACCGGCGAGCAGCATGCGGCGGCAGACTTCGATGGCACCCAGCTTGGCCATCTCGCTGCGGCTGCGCACTCCAGCATCCACCAGCCAGAGGGCAGTCTTTTCTCCAAGGTTCTTTAAAGCGGCAAGTTCGGTAACGACGGGATCAATAGCAGACATAATTTTAACGTTGGCCGGACGACGGCCTTTTGTCACGGGTAGAAAAGCAGAGTCTTTGGGAAATTTCAGCCAATATTTGCAGGAAAATGCATTTCGCCAGTGAGTGCCTCTCCCATACGTGCCAAAACGACGGATTTTGCCTCCGGAAACTGGCACGGATGGTGCTTTGAGGGAATATGTCTTTGCGGGCTCCAGCAGGTGTGCTGTCCCGCCAACGGATCGGGGGTTGCTGCAAGAAACTGTGCCCGGGCTTGGGAAACCTGCCCGGGCACAGCCATTTCCGCTTCCAAAGGCCAATCCCCTGAAAGCCGGGCGGTGGATAACGCTCAGCCAACACCCACCCGCCACTCCTCCCCGCTTCCTTCTCCCGGCAGCAACGTCCTTTCCAAAATAAACCTAAAAAGGACGCTGACCGGCCACAGCCGGAGCGCAGCGGAGACAGCCGAAGGCAAATGGCACGGATATGACTGATAATCACAGATTTATGAAAATAGACGCCCTCACTTGCAGGGTGACCATCAGATTTGGGCGGGATCTTCGCAAGTTACTGATTTTGTGTCCTTTGCGTCCTTCTGTTCAAATCCTGCTGCCGTTTTTAGGATAAAAGGTGCACCCGGACCGGACCCACGCCACGTTCTCCGCCACACACATCATGGGAATGTCCATCACTACCAAACGCGGCGATGCCGGAGAGACTGATTTATTGTTCGGCGGGCGCGTGGGCAAGGCCCACCCCCGTCTCCACGCGGTGGGGGAGGTGGATGAGCTGAATGCCGCCCTGGGCCTGGTCCGGGTGCATGTGCTGTTGGGGAGCCTCCGCGACACGGTGGCCCGCGCCCAAGGGGACCTCGTGGCGCTGATGGGACTGCTTTCCGCCGGGCCGGAAAATGCCGCCCGCTATGAAAAGCAAGGCTTCCAGGGGCTCGGCGCGGACGCCTTGGAGCGCTTGTCGGACGAGTGCACCGCGATTGAGTCGGTTTTTGTGGGAGGCTTCACGGACTGGTCCATGCCGGGGGCGAAAGGTGGAGCCGGGGCGGCCTGGCTGGAAATGGCGCGCTGCATCTGCCGCCGGGCAGAGCGGGCCGTCGTCGCCCTGCCTCCGGAAGATCTGCCGCTCAATCCCCACCTTGTTCCGTGGCTGAACCGCCTGAGCGATCTCCTCTGGCTGGCGGCCCGTCTGGAAGAGAAACACTGCGAAACCCCGGAGTCATAGCCACTTGTCCTCTAACCAAGGAGCTTCAGGGGTTTGCGGGCATCCGGCGGTAAGTTTTTAAAAATTCCCGTAAAGCCCTGGCCTTGAAAGCTTACTTCACCCGGCCCCGTTCCAAATGGCGGCCCCCCCTGCCACCTCATGTTCCGGAGACCCCACCCCACCTTCCCGGCTTGCGCGTTTCTTTTTCCTCTCGCCATCGCGCTGGCGGTCCCTGCGCCCGCTGCCGATCCTGCGGCCCTTTGGCCGGCTAAAATCCAGCCCCTCCTCGACCTGCATTGCATCAAGTGCCATGGTCCCCTGGAGCAAAAAGGCGGCCTCGAACTCGATACCCCCGCTGCGGTTTTAAAAGGTGGTGATGATGGCCCGGTCCTCATCCCAGGCGACCCCGCTAAAAGTCCCCTCTACGCCCATCTCGCTGCGG
>Ga0114967_10005366_pt1 | contig 10185 bp, 5 predicted proteins | sample M_130628_MF_Meta_FD_92639 | JGI IMG/M metagenome (GOLD analysis project Ga0114967, IMG submission 92639) | Freshwater microbial communities from Lake Montjoie, Canada to study carbon cycling - M_130628_MF_MetaG | ecosystem: Environmental > Aquatic > Freshwater > Lake | place: Lake Montjoie... | reverse complement strand
GATCGCCGGGATCTGGCTCTCGAGCCACTCCCGCCCCAAAAACCTCCGGTCCATCTGCTGTGCCTGCTGCACCCACGCGCCCCCCGACTGGTCGTAGAGCGACCAGAAGACCGCCACGAGGAGATAGAGCGGCACAAGCTTCGCAATCGCCGCCAGGCCGGTGGGGCTGAGCGTTTCGGCGAAGTAGCCCGGCCCGCGCGGGGGAATGTGCACAAAGGTGTTGCGTCCGAGCCAGAAGACGAGCGTCGCCAGGGCCATGAGGATTCCCGGCACACCGAATGCCATCCGGGACCGTAGTGCCGCAGCAGCCAGGGGGTGAGCAGTGTGGAGAAAAACGAACCGAAGTTGATCGCGAAGTAGAACCAGCCGAACACCCGTTGCAGCAGGTGTTTATTGGCAGAGCCAAACTGATCCCCGACGTGCGCCGAAACGCAGGGCTTGATGCCGCCAGAGCCGATCGCCACCAGGGCCAGACCGGCCAGCAGCCAGCCGCGCGGGGCCAGTGTCGCCTCCAGCAGTGGCTGCGGCATATCCATCATCGCCAGGCAGAGATGGCCGAGGCAGTAGACGATCGAGAGCAGGAGAATCGTCAGATATTTTCCCAGGAAGGCATCGGCGATGATGCCGCCGATGACGGGAAAAAAGTAGGCACTGGCCACGAACATGTGCATCCATTCCCGCGCCTCGGTATCGGTCATGCCGTCGGGGCCGCCCGTTGCCGAGTGGAGATACTGCGTCATGAACACGACGAGAATCGTCTTCATGCCGTAGAAGGAAAACCGCTCGGCGGCTTCATTGCCGACGATGTAGGGGATGCCGGGGGGCATTCCCGAGGTGGCGTGCGGATGGGTCGCAAACGAGGAAGGGGTTGCCATGGGAAGCGCCAGCGGGTGACAACGGGGCTCACGGTTCGCACCGGGAGCATGCATGATGGCGGCCGGAATGGCAATCGGTCCGGTTTGGCGTCAGCCCCTGTTGCCGCGCAACAAATGATGGAGAATAGGGCTATGGAGCCACCCCCAAACCTTGATTCCAGCCCGCCCACAGCCCCGGGGATTCTGCTGCTCACGATCGACCGCCTGCCTGCCTGGATGCTCTCCGCGTGGGGCGCTACCTGGGTTTCCACGCCGGCGTGCGACGCGCTGGCCGCCCGGGGAGTTGTGTTTGATCGGCTCGTCGTGCCCACGCTCGATCCGGCTGCTGTGTGCCGTGATCTGCTGGGGGGCGCGGGGCCGGAATCGATTCTCTGCCGGACTGCTGCCGCCGGATGGCGGCCGGTGGTCATTACGGACGACCCCCTGCTCCTGGCCGGAGGGGCGGGGCAGGCTGCCAGCATTCCGCCTGGGTCTGCCAGCGGGGCGGAGGTGCATGTCGTGCCGGTCGTGGCGAGCCGCCGGAGTGCCCGCGAGGAGCCACACACCAATCTGGCGAGATTGTGCGCTGCGGCGGAGCAGATCATCGCCTCTGGTCGGCATCGGTTGGTCTGGGTGCATGCCACCAGCTTGGGCGTCGCCTGGGATGCGCCTGAGTCGTTCCGCGAGGCCTACATCGATCCGGAAGATCCGCCTCCCACGGCGGGAGCCAAAGTTCCCTATCTCGTGGCCGACGCAGCGACCGATCCCGACGCGATCGTGGGAATTCGGCAGGTGTTCGCCGGCCAATTAACCCTGCTCGACCGCTGTCTGGCCCGGCTTTTTGCCGCGCTGCCGCGGCAGGATTCGGGGCAGGAGTGGGGCGTGATGCTGGCTGGGGTGCGGGGCCTCCCGCTGGGGATTCATGGTGTGGTGGGGTGTGCCGCTGGGGCTGCAGAGTTGCCCTGGGGGGAAGTGGTGCATGTGCCCGCTATTCTGGTCGATCCCGCGGGGCGGATGGCGGGACAACGCTACGGCGGACTCGTTGTGCCAGCCGATTTGGGAGCGACGCTGGCGGGAATGGTGGCTCGGCTCGCTGCAGAGTCCGCGGGAAGTGTCGGGGGGCCACTGACCCCAGCCGTGGCGCTACCCGATCGGCCACCGGAGCAGGGGCGGGATCTGGGGGGCCTGTTATCAGCCTGGGCCTGTCCGCAGCGGGATCGGGTGGTGGCGGCCACTCCAGAGGCGTTGGCGCTGATAACGCCTCACTGGCATTGCCTCGTGCAGCGTCCCCAGCCGCCGGAAGAGGCAGCAGCCCCCCGCCTGTACGCCAAGCCGGACGACTCTTTCGAGCTTTCCGATGTGGCCAATCGGTGTCTGGCCGTGACGGAAGAACTCCAAGCCCTCGCCGAGAGAGTGTGGGCGGAGGGGGTCTCTGTTGCCTGGACCGCGCAGCTCTCCCAGGCTGCCGCCGGAAGTTCGGGCCGATTCGATTGATGCCCGGCGGCTCTGTGCCGCCGGATGGGCTCGGCCGCAGGAGCGATTTTTCGCGGCCAAACAGCCTTTGCCGTGGGTTCGCAGGGTCGCTATGCTCCCGCCCCCTCGCCTTCCATCCCGCGCGTGGAGATCAGACGCCGCCGGAATGTTTTCCGGACAAGGCGCTTCTCTGCATGGCCAGTTCCATCCCGATGCATCATCCCAGCGAACCCAATCGTGTTTTCAGCCCAAGCAGGGCAGCGGACCAGCCGCTGCGGCGCTGCGCCTGGCCGCTGGTGGTTGGGGTGGTGGCGTTGGTCCTCGGCGGGCTTGGCGGTCACCATGAATGTGGCATGGCGGCTGACGTTTTGGCCGCGGAGGCGGGAGAGCCTCCGGTAACGCTCCGCGTGGTGTGGGGGGGCGGCCGTCCCCGGATCTGGAGCGGCAGCATCCGCGTGGAGGCAACACCTCGTCAGCCGGAAGGCCTCTCTGCCGACGACGCTTCCGGAATCGGCCCAGCGGAGCAGCGGACAGGCCTCGCGGCATGGCGCCTGCTGTCGCCCGATGCCGACGCCCTGCAGCGGATGCATTCCACGGAGCAGGGCATCGCCATCCATCAGCAGCAGGCCTGCGTTCTCGACGGTGTGGAGGTGTCGGTCGGAAACTGGCGCAGCGCCCGGATCGTCGTCGATCTGGTGCCCGATGAACGGCCTGAGGAGGCCACCCATGTGGAGGTGGCCGTCAGCGAACTGATCAATGCTCCCACCCAGCAGGCGCTCGATGCGGATGCCAACAGGCTGTCGATCAAACGGGCGCCGGGGGACGAACTGCGGGTGGTGCTGGATGGCGGGGCCGTTCGGCGGCCGGGCGAAACTCTGCGGATGGAGCTCCACCCGCTTCTCTCATCGCGGGCCCCCGGGGCCACCACGGTGGAGTTCAAGGTGCATATCAAAAGTGCGCCCGACGGGGAGGAAGTGTTTACCCGGACAATGCTGCTGCAGGAGAAAACGGCCTCTGCAGCGTCTCCCAGCGATGCGGTTGGGGGGCGTCCGGCGCAGGAATTCGGGGTCGTCACCGTGGAGATGCCGCTGCCCGCTCGGGAGGGTGTGTGGGACATCTTCATGGAGGTCGTGGAGCGGGGCGGGCTGCGCTGGTCGCGGCCGTTGGCCACGCGCACCGTGCAGGTGGTGACGGTCACGGCTGCGGCTACCAAGCCAGCGCCGCCGGAGGAGTGGCGAGCCGTCTACGAACTCGATCCTGCCAGCCCCCGCCTGATGGAACGTCTGCGGCGTCTGCCGGGGATGGGCCGACCCGCTACCGTGGCCATGCCCCAGGTGCCGATGCCCACGCTGACGCTTCCCAAGATGTCGCTCTCGACTGCGGCGATGCCGCGGTTGCCGAGTGTCAGTGCCGTGGTGCCACGTCTGACGGGGCTGTTGTCGATGGGGCATTCCTCGCTCGAATCGCATCCCGCTGGACCATTGCTGCGGCTGCCGCCGGCCCGTTCAGTGGAGGAGCCCTCCTGGGAGGGAATCGTGATCGCCGGCGTCCAGCCGGGCCTTCCCTACGCGGTGGAGATTGAATACCCGCTCGACCAGCAGGCGGTGTTGGGAGTGACTGTGCTGGAACAGGTGGGGGCGGAGGTGAAGGCAACGTTCCAGGGTGGTTTCGCCGTTGAGGGAGCGGTGGAACCTGGGACCTCAGCCGATTCGTCACCCACTGCCTTGGGTCGCCATCGTTGCGTTTTCTGGCCGCATACCCGCACGCCGCTGCTGCTGGTGTCAAACGCGTCTCCCCGGACTGCCGCCCTGTTTGGCAGGGTGAGCATCCTCGCCGGCCCCACGCAGTTGGCCCCCCTGCCGGAGAGCGTGGCGCAGCCGCCACACGCGCGGCGGATCTATGCCTACATTCCCGATCCGGAGTTTTCCGGATTTGGGGGAAGTCTGCGGGTCGACCCGGCCACGGGGCGCACCGTGGCCGACTGGCAAACATTTCTGGCCGGCGCGCGGACGCAGGCTGCCTGGCTCGCCGCGCAGGGGGCGGCCGGAGCGATGGTGGGGGTGTATGGCGATGGTGGCGCGATCTGGCCGTCCACACTGACCCACGCCGCTCCCCGCTGGGATAGTGGCGGCTCGTTCGAGGCTGCTCTCGATCCGGCTCCCAAGGATGTGCTCCAGGTGGTGTGCCGAGTGTATGAGCGGCAGGGCCTGCGTCTGGTGCCCGCCATCACCTGCAACGGCCCGCTCGCCCAAGTTGAGAAACAGTTCCATGAGGCGCCGGGTGACGCCGACGGGCTGTTCTGTCTGGGCCGGGATGGCCGTCTGCGCCGCGGGGAACCGGGAGCCAGCGGGCGGCGCTACAACATTCTCGATCCGCGGGTGCAGGAGGCCGTGGGGAACATAGTGGCGGAACTGGCCGACCGGGTGAGCGATTCCCCCGCAGTCGATGGGTTGGCGCTGGTGATGCCCCATGACGGCTGGCTCCATCTTCCCGGCGTGGCCTGGGGGCTGGATGACGTCACGTTTGCCCGCTTTCTGGACGCGGCCGGACCAGCCACCGCAGACTTGGCCAATGCCACTTTGGCGCAGGCTGGCCCGGAACAACGTTTCGCGCTGCGAGCGAATTTGGTGGAGGGCGTGCTGCGGGAACCATGGCTGGCCTGGCGAGTGGGGGTCGTGGCGCGATTTCACGCCCGACTCGCCGACACGCTCGCACAGCGCAATTCCACCTGGACGCTGTCGGTTGTGCCCACGACGCTGTTTTCAGTCGGCGAGTTGGCCGCCCGTTTCCGTCCGGTGCTGAACACCGAACCCTCCGATGCCGGTCTGTACCGTGAAATTGGCATCGATCCACAGCAGTTTACCGCCCATCCGCAGATTGTCTTTGTGGCTCCGCATGTCCACGGCGCGATGGTCGATATGGTCGAACGAAGCTCCTTGCAGGCGGCCAACAAGTCGATCGCCACGGCGGCAGCGGCCGTGCCGGTCGGTCGACGGGCGGTGGTGAGTGTGGAGATACCGAGCGAACTCGACCTCCGCACCGTCATGCCGCACGGCCCATTCGGATCTGCCGCAGCGCCGGCAGCGGTGCGGGTGCATACCTCCCGGCTGGGAGCGGCCCATCGGCGCCTGCTCACCGAGGCCCTTGTGCAGGGAGATGCCGAAACGGCCTACGACATGGGACTTCTGTTTCAGCGCGTCGTGCCCGAGAGTCAACGGGAGGTGCGGGCTTTTCAAGCGATGCTCCCCCAACCGATGCCCCGGGTGGAAGCGGCCGACACTCCCCTGATCGTCCGGGCCGCCATGGGGCCGGAGGGGCTGCGGGTGGTGGTGGCCAATGCCTGCACCGCGCCCTGCCGGGTCATGCTCTCCTTCAAAGGCACACCCAGCGGCATTCTCGACGCCGTCGATCGCCGCTCAGTAGCGCTCGATCCCAGCGGAATGGCCACACTGAAACTGGCGCCGTGGGAGGCCCGCACCCTGGTGGTCGCCGGGGTGCAGCAGGTGGCAACGTCGAAAGTGTCATTTGAACCGGCCGTGGGACTGGCCATTCGGCAGCAGTTGGATGGCCTGCGCCGGCGCCGCTCGAGTCTGGAACTGCCGGTGCCTCTGGCGGTGCTCGATAACCCGAGCTTTGAACTGCCAGAGAATGGCGGGGCAATTCCTGGTTGGGACCTCCTCGAACCGCAGCGGGGCCGGTTAACCTTGGTGGGCGGCAGTCCGCAGGGCGGGGCCCGCGGGGCGGGGCTCTCCTCCACCAACGGCCTCGCCACGCTGCGCAGCAATCCATTCCCCAGCCCGGCCACCGGCCGGATCAGCATCGCGGTGTGGCTGCGAGTGGCAGATGGGGAAGGGCAGCCGCCTCTGCGGATCGCTCTGGAGGGTGTGCAAAACGACCTTGAGTATTATCGCTTTGCTCCGGTCGGGCGCGGAGAGAACGCCATGCCGCTGGGCCCACAGTGGTCGCAGTTTGTGCTGCAGGTCGATGATCTGCCCACGCAGGGAGTCGAGTCGTTGCGGGTGCGACTCGATCTGTTGAGCGGGGGAAGCGTGCAGATCGACGACGTCCGGGTGTTCGATCTCGCCTTCGACGAATCGCAGCGGGTTCAGCTCTCCAAGATGCTGGCGCTGGTCGACCACCATCTGGCGGCCGGCGAATGGGGCGCCTGCCTCGGCGAACTCGACACCCACTGGCCGGAATTCCTGCGGGCATTTGTTCCCGCCGCCCAAAGCCCTGCCTCCGTGGCCGACACGCCACCCACGGCTGAGAAAAACGCAGGCCTGGAAAAGGCGGCTCCGCAGCCAGCCCCGCGCACCAGCGTGCTCGAACGGGTCCGCCGCTGGTGGCAGTAGGCGGGGCACAGCCGTGGCGTCACCGACCCGCTTCAGCCGGGGGGCCAACCCAGTGACCGGCCGCCCAGGAGATGCAGGTGGAGATGGTCGACCGACTGGCCACCATCTCGGCCGCAGTTGAACACCAGCCGGTAGCCCTCGGAAAGGCCGAGTCGGTTGGCCAGTTGCGCGGCCACGAGAACCAAATGGCCAACGGTGTTGGCATCACTTTCTTCCAGATGCGCCACCGAGGGAATCGCCCGCTTGGGGATCACCAGAATATGGACGGGAGCCTGAGGCGACACGTCGTGAAACGCCAGGCAAAGGTCATCCTCGTGTTCGATCCGGGCCGGGATCGTGCGTTCGATGATCCGGGAGAAAATTGTGTCGGCCAAGGTGTGCTCCCTGCTGGCTGGCTACTCTGTGGGCGGGGTCTCAGACGCGGGAACTCCGGCCGGCTTCCGGGTGCGGCGGCGGGGGGTGCGAGGCAGGGCCCACTCCTTGGTGAGCAGTTCAAAGACATCGGGGGTCTCATACCGGATCACATCCTTGCCCTCCGGCATCGGGCCGACGAGGGACCGGAACACCGGCGCTCCGCGCAACTCCAGATCGGTGCTGCAGTCATCGGTGCCGACCTGCAGATGGGTGCGGAGGATCGCCTCTGGTGAATCGAAATCCCGGATGAGCAGTTCGCCGTCGGTGCCCCGGGTCACGATCCGCCACGTGTTCTTCGCCATTGCTGTAGACTCCCCGACGTGAGGGAACGGCCCGCTTGGCGTTCTCTCTCCTCCGTCGCATGAGAGTTCCATCGGCAGCCTGTCGGCCTGGGGTGCAGCCGGGGAAGGGGTGCTGGTCGCCATCGGCACGAGCGCCTCAAGCCTTACGGCTGGCATTTCCCGCGCCGCAGGGTTGGCCACCGCGCGGCCACGGCACTTCGCTGGCTCATGGTCAGGCGGTGGGGGCGGCGGCGCGAAGGGTTTGCTTGGCATCCCCGCTGCGGCTGGGCCCGGCGGCCTGTGCCTGCCGCGGCGTGGGCAGCCGACCAAAATCGGTCTCAATCGCCACCTTTGCCATTCGCAGCAGGCTGGGCATGTCGAGCGTCGGGCAGGGAAGATGACCGGCGAAGGTCTGCGTGTTGGTCGTGTCGAAGGTGGGGTCGTTGCGGAAGTAACTCTGATAGACATCCAGTTGCGTCCGCAGGTTGTCGGCAAACCAGTTCTCGTCGCAGAGATCGGGGTCGTCCGCTGCGGCGGCCTGCGAATAGCGTTCCACAGCCTCCTGGATCAGAGTGCCGACTGTCAGCATCGACAGCGGTTGCGGGTGGGAGAGATGGAGCGTGTGGCCGCGGGCTGCGGGGTTGCGCACGATGGTGCTGATCACCCTTGATACCCAGTCGACAGGGACAAAATTCTTGTGGTCTGCCGGATCGACGCCGAGGAGATGGAGCAGGGCTGGCCCGCTGGTGGAGCCGATCCGCACCCGGGTGAGGAGGGTGTGGCCCAACCGCAGCCCGGCGTAGAGTCCGTGGTAGGTCGAGGTGTATCCGGTGGTTGAATCGCCCACGATAATCGAGGGACGATAGACAGTGGCTGTCTCCAGATGGCTGGCAGACCGCACCATCTTCTCAGCCTCGACCTTGCTCCGTTCGTAGTCGTTGCCAAACTGCTGGCCGACATCGAGATCGGTTTCCCAGGCGGTGCCGGTGCGCAGCCCGCACACGTAGGCGGTCGAGACGTGGTGCAGATGGCGGAGCCCGGTCGCGCGGGCCAGTTCGAGCACGTGCTCGGTACCGCCGACGTTGGTCAACCAGGGTTCAGCGGTTCGGTCGGTGCCGCGGAAGCTCAGGCTGGCGGCATTGTTGAGGAGGGAGCCACAGTGGCGTTCCACCCACTGGCAGGCATCGCTGTTCAACCCGCAGTTCGGCAGCGTGAGGTCGCCTTCGAGCACGACCGGCCGCGGCAGAATCTGGCCGGTGGTGCTCTCCCAATGGCGCAGCACTCCCTCGATGCGGGCCACGGGATCCTGTTTGCGGCTGCGGCGCACAATCACCGCCAGCGGTTGGCCGTCGAGCAGCAGGTCGCGCACCAGATAGGAACCGAGGAGTCCGGTGGCTCCCGTGAGCAGGAGATGGTCGCGGGGGGGCAATGCGGAAACGTTCATGAACCACTCCAGGCTGACGGTGGCGCCCGTGGCCACAGTGGCGACTCTTCCCGAGTGCCAAGGAAACATTCGAATGTAAGGACTGCTTCACTGAAACAGCAATGGGCAGGCTGCCAATCTGCGGGGTTTCATGGGAAAGCACCCACGTCATCTGGTGCGTGCGACAGCGCTTCGGCGTTTTCCAGCACGGCCGCCTGCACAAGGCCCACCACCCGTTGGGAGGCCAGCGGCCCCAAGGCTGCAGAGTCGCAGAGGAACGTCAGGTGGAGTTGGCCGCTGTAGTGTGTCAGTCCCACGGCGAGGCTGGTGCGCGGCCGCAGTGGCGGCACACCCCTCAGCGCGGTGATGCGCAGGTTGCCCGGCAGATCGCAGCCATCCACCTTGGGGACATTGGCCCGCATCCGTGCCCCCACGTTGCCGACACTGGAGACCACAGCCGTCGACAGGCAGATCGGCAGTCGCGTGAGCGTCCACAGGAGGCGCGGAACCCGCGCCATGGCATCGAGTGTGTGCAGGAAGCCCTCGGCCGCCCGCTGCTCCTGGATCCAGCGGCTGGCCGCGCCGATGGAACGCACCAGACCGGCCGCATTCTGGCACTGCTGCGCTGTGCGGTCGAGGAAGGCATACGACATGTCGTTGACTGCCGGCGCCCGCTGGCCGGGAGGTTTGAGGCTGCAGGGCATGGTGATGCGAACGCCCCGGGCGGGCCGGCCAGCTTCGGCGTTCCAAGCCACGATCCCGCGCATCACTGCCGCCACGACAACGTCGTTGACGGTGCAGCCAGCCGTGGCCGCCCGGGCCCTCAAGCTGGCGGTGAGATCACGGCTGAGGGCAACGGAGGTGAAAGGAGGAGAGAGGCCAGCTGGCTGATCGTGGTCGGCGGCGGGGCCGGAGCCAATCGGCTGTGGAAAAAATCTGGCGAATGACAGCGCCTCGCGGGCCAGGCTCTGCGGCGTGGGGGCCTGGGGTGTTGCGGCCGGCTGGCCCCGCTGCCCAACCGACTGCCGAAAGGGGGCCGGGCTCGCGCCGTGGTAACACGACCAGATGTCGCCCATAAATTCGATCGCTGCCAAACCATCGCAGACGGCATGATGCACCTGCAGGGTCACCCGCCACGTCTGCGGTGCCTCCTCGCGGGCCACCAGCCTGACCCCAGATTCCTGTCGCAAGTCGATCGGCCGCCAGGGGAGGAGGGTGGAGGCGCTGGCGGTGTCGCCCGTCCGGCAGGGAAACCATTCCACCCGGGGGAGCCTGTCGGGGGGCAACCAGACCAGCCGGCCGCGCCGCGAGGCGATCCGCGAGCGGACCTGGGGATGGCGGTCGGCGGCCCGCGCGACTGCTGCGGCCAACCGCGGGTGGTCCACCGG
>Ga0114967_10005365_pt1 | contig 10186 bp, 6 predicted proteins | sample M_130628_MF_Meta_FD_92639 | JGI IMG/M metagenome (GOLD analysis project Ga0114967, IMG submission 92639) | Freshwater microbial communities from Lake Montjoie, Canada to study carbon cycling - M_130628_MF_MetaG | ecosystem: Environmental > Aquatic > Freshwater > Lake | place: Lake Montjoie... | reverse complement strand
TAGTATCATGCTATCTGGCCGCGTTTCACATATCAGAAAACACAAGCCTACATGCCTACATACATAGGCCTATTGACTTCAAAAAAAAAACAGAGGCCAGGTCTCCGGCTTCCGAAATTGAACGCACCTCCTCCAAAAAATTGACGCCCGATTTTTTTCTGTCCCCGGGTCAGAAGAACAAGATGCCCTCCCCCTCTGATCAGTTTGAGATGTCTGTGATGTGCGAGCAAGTATTTAACAAGAACAGCCTTGGCTACATTTGGAAGAGGCGCAATGAGATTGACCCTGGCCAGATGGCGATCATCAAAGCACTCTATGATAACCGCAAGAAGGGATCCATTGAGGGATCAGTCCGTGTAGAATACAAGTTGGGTCGTGGTATTATCGGCAAGCTGGGCTATGGTCGGCTCTATGGAACCAGAGGCTCAATGGAGACTTTGGAACGCGAGATCCGAGGCACTCTGTGTGAGGAGTTCTATCATGACATTGATGTCAAAAATGCTCACCCTGTCATCCTTCATCAGTTCGCAAAGAAGAACTTCAATCGTGATTTGGCCGCTGTCAAAAATTACTGCGACAACCGCGATGCTGCTCTACTTCGTATCAGCAACAACAGAGATGAGGCTAAGACCGCATTTCTAAAGGTGATGTATGGTGGAAAATGCGAACACGCACATCTGAGCAACTATGAGAAGGAGGTCAGCTCATTCTCGCATGAACTGGCCAACCATGAAAGACATGCGGAATTGATAAAGCATTTGAGGAAGCAAGATAAGAATATCTACGCATCCGCACTCGCCCTGGTCTTACAGACTGAGGAGCGAAAGATCATGCTCTCAATGAAGGCCTCACTCGAGAAGCAGGGCTGGTCTGTGGATGTCCTGGCCTATGATGGTGTGATGATCCGCAAGAAGACAGAGCTGAAACTGACTGATGAGATGCTACGCCAAGCGGAGAAGGATATCCTCGCCGACACTGACTATGTGGTAGAGCTTGCTGATAAAGCATTTGAGAAGTATGATGTGCCGGCTAATGCTGGAGAGGTCGCACCCAAAGTCGCACATGAGCTTTATGAAGAACGCAAGGAGAAGTTTGAAGAGAACCACTTCTACTTTGCGCCCACAAATACCATTGGAGAAACAAATGACAAAGGACAACTGGCCTTTTACAGCCTGGAACACGCATCAACGCTTTACAAGCCTTTTGACTTCAAGCACTCATTCACTGATATGTGCGACCGCACCTCATTCATCAAGCTCTGGCTCAATGACGATAGGAAACGCACGCACTACGAAATTGACCAGAAGCCGAGTGAGGATCCTAATATCTATTCGCCCCCTGTTGTCTTCGCATATCAACGCACTTGTTGTCATGCTGCTGAGGAAGAAGGCAGATATAACACAATCCTAAGCTTCTTCAGCGAGCTGGTATCACTCGCGGCTGGTGGAGACCACGATATGGAACTCTACATCCTCTACTGGTTCGCCCACATCCTACAAAAGCCCTTTGAGAACCCTGGAACATCTATCATCCTGACAGGCCGTCAGGGATGTGGTAAGGACACCCTTGGTGACTTCTTCTCTGAGTGGATTATGGGTCGCAACTACTCGCACAACTACACCAGCACTGAGCAGTTCTGGGACAGGCACGACTGCGAGCGGATGGGCAAATTCTTCATCAAAATTGAAGAGGCCTCGGGCTTCCTCAATCGTCAGCATATTGGACAGATGAAGGCTATTATTACGTCACACACACTGACTGTCAATCCGAAGGGAACTAAAGCATTGACGACATCTAATTACAATAGGATCTTCATGACGACCAACGAAGCCTCACCCATAAAAAAGGAACAAGACGACCGTCGCTTCGGTGTCTCAGCGTGTAGCCCCAAGCGTGTAGGAGACCACGCATACTGGAAGGCACTCCGTGCTGCTCTGTTCAACGAGGAGGGCGCGGCAGTCGTGGCCAAATTCCTTATGGGCTTGAACCTGGAGAAGTTTAACCCGCAGATTGTGCCTGTTAGTGCCTACGCAAAAGAAGTCATGGAGGCTGACAAGTCAGTAGAGGATCGGTTCCTCGAACAGTGGGATGGCCAGGAGCTGACCGCTTCAGCCTTCTACAGGACTTATCAGTCTTGGTGTAATGAGAACGATCTACGCTACGCACCGAACGCGCAGACGATGGGACACCGTATGCTCACCGCAGTTCGTGATGGGAAACTTCTAAAGAAGCGGAAGGCGGACGGGATGTATTACTCAAAGTAGGTAGCTTCCCCAAAATAATCAATTGATCACCTTCAACCCTCGCACTTTGAAAAATCATTCCTTTTTCAAAATACAACGGCACGGTAATGAAAACACGCTTGTCAATAGTATGAAGAACAGAAACATCCCTGGTGTGAGACATAATCATTCGAACACCATTTTTCAACATCTATTAAGAGATGGACAATATTGCGTCAGGCGGAATTGGCGCATCCGTAGTAATTTGTTTGGGGATATGTTACAAAGTCTATCAAGCAATCAACCATCATAAAGTAAAATCCACATGTATGGGTAAAGAGTTTAGTGCCTCTATTGATATTGATGAAACGACACCAAAAAAAGATCTGAATATCAGAGTAGATGGAGCTTCCAATAGAACCGATCCCGAGCGAAACAAATCGCAAGATAGACCCCCGATTGGCTAAAATGAAATATCACATTTGTAAGCTGCCCGCGACTTTCCAAATCCTTGGTAGGTGCGGATCAGGCAAGTCCTCAGTGCTGTGGTCTCTGCTCACAAAGGCTTTCGTTTATCGGAACAAGAGCATCTTCCACGAAATTGTGGTCTATCTTGGATCTATGGACAGTGTGGAGACTTTCAAAACCTTGCCCTGTAAGAACTTAGTAATCCTCCACGAGTTCATCGCCGCAGACTTTGAGAAGTATCTGGATGACCTAAAGAAGACACAGATGGACAGGATCAATCTCGGAAAGGCTCCTCTCAATATCGCCGTAGTCTTTGACGATTTTGTAGGCCAGGCTTTGATGAAGAAAGACGCGAGAGGCCGAGCTTCACCTCTTGAGCGCCTTGTCCTTACAAGCAGACACGAGTGTAATATGTCATTATTCCTGTGTTCTCAAATTTACAAAAACACAGGCTTCAGCACACCAGCTGTGCGCACCAACACGACCAACTACATCATAGCTAACATGAGCAAGCCAGAGATTGAGAAAATAGCAGAGGAGCATTGTCAGCAATATACGCCCAAAGAGTTTGTCTCTATTTACAACGAGATCATGAAAATCCCCTACAACTTCATGATGCTTGACTACCGCAAGCCACTTGATGACCGCATCACTGAACGCTTCACGGGTAGCTTAAAATCTGCTAAAGTATTAGAGAATGAGACAATCACCGATGGCTGAGGGCTTGGCCTTTTTAATGAGAGACCCACGCACTAATCCGACAACACCGCAAGGCAAGAAAGTGTTTAACGAAATGATTAATGCTTCCGGTCTTCCGATGAGTGAGGTTCTAAAACATGTAGGCAAGAAATCCAAAGCACCCAAAGTGAATGAGGATGAACGCTCTCAGGCTCGTTTAGAGAAACTCGAGGAAAACCAACCCAAGTGAAAATAAAAGAAGGCCTTCTTGTATAGCCAAAATGATGAACACTGGGTTCCAAGGTCTCCCGATCTCCGAGGTTGTCCCCGATGCGATTGCTGGCATGAAGGAAGGCCTCAGCAAGTCGTCACTGCTCGTTTCACGCCGCAAAATTCGTTTCCAGCCGCAGACGGGCACCTCTGCGACGCCTGGCAGCATTGTTCAGTTCGTGCTGGCCGACAGCTCATCTCTCCTCGACGTGAACTCCGCCACCATCTCCTTCACGATCACGACCAGCACGGCAGGCACGGCGGCTGCTCCCGTGTCATTAGATGACGGTGCTTCTTGGTGCCGCCGTCTTCAGGTCTCTCTAAACGGCAACCTGGTTTCTGATGTAGACCACGCTCACCGTCTCGCCAACATGGAGGTCTATTCTTCGGCCGACAAGGCGTGGTATCAGTCAGCTGGCTCATTCGGCGGCTGGTGGAAGTTCAACCCTGACCTGGCCACAGGTGTCTATCCCACGACGACCGCTGCGCCGATGGCGGGCGCATACAACCCCGCCTTTGGTGACATTGCGGGCGACTGTGCGGGCGCAGGCACGGCTGGCTCCACTTGGATCTCTGCGGGCACTCGCCACGCGGCTGGTGAGAACCGCATCGTCCCCCTATCACTCCTTGACGGCTTTTTCCGCTGTAAGCAATACGTTCCCTTGAATTTACTTGGAGAATTAGTGGTCTCCTTCACGCTCGCGAGCAACCAGGAGGCCATCCTCACTCTCTCCGACACGTCGGCCACTTACACGATGACGGACATCTTCATGGAGTGCGACGTTGTCCAGCCGCACTATGCTCTCAATGAGATCATGCTCAAGCAGGCCAACTCAGAGGGCGAGAACGGTATCGTCATCCCTTATGAGAGTGCGGTTGTGTCCCAGGGACAGGCACTCACGAGCGGCACAAGCTCAGTGATTGTGTCTCGTGCGACGAACAACCTCCGCCGCTGCCTCTATGCGCAGCAGCTCACCACGGGTCTCTCGCTCTACACATACCCGTCAGTGTCTTGCTTTGGTTTCAACGCCACCACCAACTGGCAGGTTCGCCGGCTCGCTCTATTTCCCCTCGCAGCCGGCGACGACAGCAGCTCGTATGTATGGCCTCCTGACGTCAAGCTATGGCGACGCGGTCAATGACAAGCCTGGTATCATGAACCGTCTGACCTACACGATGACCAGTGCGACAATCGCCACGACACCGCTCAAGCTTGCCTACACGGACAATTTTATCGTCGGCTACAATTTTGATGCGTATAAAAACACTGCTGGCACCAACGTCCTCGACGCGGACGGCCTGTCTGTTCTTGGAATGGCTGGCTCTCAGGTTGTCTTCCAGGTCAGCCAGACGGGCAGCGTGTCCCCTGTCGTGTCCCTCCACGCCACTCGCTACCTCTCGCTCCAGAACGGCACGCTCAAGATCGTTGGCGTCTAATCATCTACGTGATATTTTTCAAATACATAATAGATGGAAGAACTCCTTGACCAGTTTCCAAAACGAACGCAGGAAGTGGCGATTGATTACAAGTCCTTTTTATTCCAGCCCGAGCGTGTGTCTATAAACTCCCGCATATCAGTTCAGGCCACATCTGCGGCCTATCTTTACCAAACACAGAACTTCAATCGCTTCAGCAATAACTTCAAAACACCTCTGTTTCATGTCAAATCTATGGACTTACTGCGGACGACAATGAGCCTCCCGATCCCATCCATTCCAAACAGCCAGACCATGTTTGCCTACTATAGAATTCCCATCGTCGGTGGTGGTGACTACAGCCCTGACTACGCAGCCCTGACCGTGGCGAATATGAAAATGGTTCGCCTCCTTTCAACCTATGTCTATTCACCGAGCAACTACACTGCCGCAGCGGCCGCAACGTATGGGTTCAATGGAAATTTTCAGGAATACTCTGACCTTGTGGACACGCTAAATAAAAGCTGCGCAGCAGATCCGAATTCTTCAACGCTTGGATCTTATTATGTCGCAGGAGACATCTCGTTTTCGTTAGATGAGGTGAGCCAAAAGATCCGCTTTACAGGCAATAATGCGAGGGATGGAGCAGGCCGCCCTCAATATTACTATGTGCCCGTGGGCTTCGCGGATCCGAACCTTCCGACTTTTCAGGCCGCCCTTCAAGCCATCCTCCCCTTTCCGCTTTTAGAGTTTCAAGCCAACTATACTCTGAACAAACGCCTTGGTTTCCTTTGGAATGGTGTGGATGTTGCGAACGAGGCTATCTCTTTCATGTATCCTGCGCCCAACTTCACGACACTCCCATGGACAGCTTACAGAAATCTTTATTGGGCTGAAACCTTTGCGAATTTAGTCTATACTCAAAACATCTTTTTTTATTGCGACGTGATGGGAGGCAGCACACAAGACACAAACTTACCAGATAATCTTCTCGCAGTAATCCCTGTAGATAAAGCACAGCTTGGAGTTCAAACCTACCAGAGTTCAATGTCTTGCCCTCTCACGAAAATGGTAAAAAACATGTATGAGATGACTATCAGCATGAAGACAGACACAGGTGAAGATTTGTGGATCCCTATCTCCGGTTTCGTAAACATTGAATTTGCTCTAACATATTAACTCTCCTAATTAGAATGCTACGACAAGCCATTCAGAGCGGTGTCCGATCAGCTGTGAATTGCCCTGAACGTCTGAGCCTTAATTCAGATGACGATGTGGTGAATGCGAACCAAGCACAATTCAGCCAGTTCCAAATCAATCTCCAAACACCTGTCTTAGACCCCAGGCGGTGTCAGCTTATCCGCGCGACTATTCCCAACATTCAGCTTCAGCTTCCCGACTGGGGCGGCCTATGCTTCTTCTATTGGGCTTTAGCGACTGCTTCAACTGTGCCGAGTATCTCAAATCTCCGCTGTGTTCGCCTCTATCCTTCTTATTACATTCCTCCTTCAAGCTTCACCACCTACATTCGTAACCGCTACATCGTAGACCCCAGCGACTTTGTGACGCTGCTAAACCAAGCGGCGGGGGTAGCTGGCGACATTGCGACATACAATCCCTACTGGGTCGTTTCTGATGTGACTTTCGCGTATGATGCCACTCTGAAGCAAATCACATTCAAGGGTAACACGGCCAGCACCTTCTACGCGCCTGTTGGCTACAACGACCCTATTCTCGCGACAGTGCTGAACGGCACGGCGGCCTCGCTCATCACCATGCCGAACGCCAACAACGTCTCAAACACGACCTTCCAGCCGCAAGTTCCGCAATACACACTCAATCTCAAAGTAGGCTATGCTATGTCTGGTAATGCTCGAGGCATACAGAGTTTTGGAGCAGGCCTCTCAGCTTATGCTGACATAACGAATGTCGCCTTCGCAAACACAGTGACCGTCCCTGTTGATAGTTTCCCCAATTTGGTTTATACAAACACAGTCTCCATTTATCTATCATTTGTATCAGGAGCTTCTCTCACGAGCAACAACAGACACAATCTGCTCGCAGTGATCCCTGTTCAGGCAGGTTCTCTGGCCGTGAATAATTACATCGCAGCCACCAGCAATCTTCTCACACGGCTAAGCCAGACTATCAATAACATTACGGTGGAGCTCGTTGATGATGCTAATCAGCCCTATCTACTTCCCGATAGTGCGCTGGTAACATTAGAGATTTCGTTCTCGTATCAGGATAAGAACTTCTAATGCTATAGAAGTAGCATGTCCGCAAATCCTCATTTAACAGTAGGCGGCAGTAGTTGGTCAGGAAATCCACCACTGGCGACTTTGAGACAACTTACATCATCTTCAACTGCTCTATACAATTACACCACAACGACAAGCAATGTTCTTCAAACAGAAATCAATGCTATAGTAGCAGGAGGAACTACCGCATTATGGGCGAACTACCCAGCTATTAATACAGTGGATCTTTCAGGCCATAATTTAACAAAGGCTCTTGGAATTACTGCTACAGGGACGGTGACTGCTCCCAATTTCGTTGGAGCCTTGACAGGCAACGTAACAGGCAATCTTACAGGAAATGTAACAGGATCTGTTACAGGCAACACTTCAGGGACACATACAGGTCAGCAGAATGGTAATGTATCAGGTGACGTGACGGGTAATATTTATAACACAAACTTGACAGTAGGCGCACAATACAGCATCACAGAGACCGCAGATGTAGGGAGTGCTTTATCAAACTATGGAAACTATGGAACTGTAAATATTAGTGGCAAGGGAGGTCTTGGAGGCATAGTGAATATCACAGCCGATGTCGCCACGCCTCTAAATCCTGCTGTGACGGTGTCTCAAATGACACTTGAAGCAAAGGGCAACTATGGTCTTATAACGCTGGGAACTCCTGTTGGCTACATTCCTCGTGGAGGATTGGTAAGCATTATCGCACGACAGGGATTAACCCCTACGCCGCCCGCAGAGGCTACGTCGGCCTTATTTGCGAATGGTGAGATAGATCTAACAGCCTATTCGTATGGCGTAGTTCCAGGTCTCATCAAATTGTCCGCAGGGGCAAACTTCATGTATGCTGGTCTTTTTTCACCTATTTCAGGTATTTATGGTAATAACTACATTGCCGCCACAATTGCGAATACAATGACCGCAGGTCTTCCACCTGGTGGTATTCCAACGCTCGTAGGGACTAACTATTTCTACGCTGTTTTGGGTGTTGGTGGCTCTGGAAGCCAGATTGTAGGCAACCGCTTCCAAGGTGGTGTCGGCATTGATTTCCTACAGCCTTATCCCAATGGTGATCTCATTATACAGAGCAACGCGAACGGCACGGATACTGTCGTGATTTCTGGCGTCAAATCTCTGGCCATGAGCAATGGAGGCAATATTACAGGCGTTGGTAATATCAATCTAACGACTATCAATTCCAACGCATACCCGCCCCCTACTGTAACAGATCCAACGTTCAACAGCGTATCAACAAACCGTATCAGCACAGGATCCGCTCTGATTTCAAGCATCAATGGACTGCCCATGTCGGCCTACACCAACGTGGGTGACGCTGTTTTCAACAGCATATCAACTAATCAAATTAGCACAGGTGCCTCTTTTATTTCGAGTATTAATGGGCTGCCTATGAGTGCCTACACCAACGTCGGCGATGCGACATTTAACAGCATATCCGCGAGCAAAATCTCAAGTGCGAGAGTTTCCATGAGTTCTATCAATGACAGTATTTATTTTGGAAATCTACCGATTGGAAATAACATAGCAGGAATAAATGATTTACAAGCCGCTACTGGAACATTCAATACATCTCTCACTACAAATGGCTCTCTTACTGCTGGTTCTGCTACTTTGGGCGCAACCACCATTGCTGGCGCTGATTTTAGAGTTACTAACGGAGGCATAAATGTTGCGACAATAAACACGAGTGGAAATATTGCGGGCGCAACAATAGCAGTTTTAGGTCTGGCGACCTCTGGAACGCTCCAAGTTACAAACTCGGCGACGGTCGGAAACGGCCTCACAGTTACAGGTGGCACGACGCTAAACGGCACTACTACGACGGGACTTATTCAGGGAACCACTATGAACTATGCGAATGCGAATGGTGTAAATGCGAACTTTACAAACGCTAATCTTGTAAATACAAACACAGGTGTAATAAATGCTGGAGCTGGCGCATTAGCGCTCACGTATGGCTCTATCTCATTTAACGGAAGTCCTTACGCGCCCACAGCAGGAACGAGTTCAGATCCTACTTTCAACAGCATCTCGTCTGGCAAGATTTCAACAGGAACTATTAAAGCAGGGCTTATTTCTGCTGATACAGTCTCGACGGCCACTTTATTAGGTGCGGGTTATTTGGGATTATTACAGATTGGTGATAATACTAATAACGGGATCCAAATCAATACTGGCGCCACCATCCGAAACACGGCAAAATCAGGAACTGGTCAGTTCATCATTGATGCGACACAAGTATCTATCGGCTGGGACACAACGATTGATTTCAATGGAAGTCCATGGGCGCCTATCAATCCTAATGGCGCCTTTACAAGCCTCACCGCACCCATAGCCACATTTGGTGGCCTGTCCTCCTTCACAGTAAGCACAGGGAACATCTACCTCAGTTCCATTAATGGCGTGGCCTATTCTCCAGGTGGAGGTTCAGATCCTACCTTCAATAGCATCTCAACAAACCAGATCTCAACAGGCCGCGCATTTATAAGTTCTATAAATGGATTTGCTTACAACCCATGTCCTTCTAATGTATTATCAACCTTTGTAAGTTCTTTTGTCAATTTCAACATTAGCTCTCTTATCGTTAGTTCTATACTGGCAAGAGGAGGACTAAACTTTTCCACTCCCATGTATGCGCAAGGTGGATCCTATGATATTAACAAGACTTACAATCTCGTAAGTTCATCTTATGACGCAGTCTCTACTCTACAAAATAATATTTTGAACTACACCTACATATTAGGATTGCCCGCAGGCGCCCTTGTATCATGGCCTTTTCCACCGTCGGCAAACCTAACTCTATTATGGGATGAAGTCGGCACGTGGGGAAACAACGTAAACACACTTGCGACGGCC
>Ga0114967_10005363_pt1 | contig 10188 bp, 7 predicted proteins | sample M_130628_MF_Meta_FD_92639 | JGI IMG/M metagenome (GOLD analysis project Ga0114967, IMG submission 92639) | Freshwater microbial communities from Lake Montjoie, Canada to study carbon cycling - M_130628_MF_MetaG | ecosystem: Environmental > Aquatic > Freshwater > Lake | place: Lake Montjoie... | reverse complement strand
TTTTTGCGCAACTTTAGCGCTGTCTTTGTAGTTTTTTAATGAATGAGAATTATCCACTAAAGTGATTAAAATTGGTTTTTCTTTTCTGTAAGTGAAAGATTCGAATAGAATTCCAAGGAGTAAAATTCCAATAAAGAATAAGCTTAAAAATCTGAGGGCGAAAAGTGATTTTTTAGTCCAATTAGGAATATCATTCAACCAGGATTCTTTTCTGTAAAATAAATAGGTAAGAAAAAATGCAATTGCGCCAATTGGAATTAGCCAAAAAAGAGATATGTCGGAAATGAATTTCATAGATGTCACGAAATTAAGAATAAAATGGAAATTGGGGTTTATAAAGTTAATAATTGACTAGAAGAAAGTTGTTTTATATTTCCTACTGAAATTGCGGGCATAAGTGATTCTAACGGATAAAAACACTTAATAATTTTGAAAAAAATTCAAATTTGAAGTTACAAAGAATCATTCAAAAATCAAAATTGCTTTAATTCTGGTCTCTTAAATTTGAGAAGTAAATGCAACTTTTACATCAGCTTGGTAACCTAAATTCTATTTAGATCCTTTCTCTCACCATCTTTTGATTTTAAGATTCAATTTATGGTTTTTCTTCCTTTTTAGGTCAAACACTTTGCTTATTTTACTAATTTCGTAGCGTTGTTAGAATTCGAAAAAAAGTAAACATTATAAAATGAAAAAAGAAGTTTTTATCATTTCCGCTGTGAGAACGCCAATTGGTTCTTTTATGGGTGGATTATCAACAGTTTCGGCTACTCAATTAGGTGCCATTGCAATCAAAGGTGCATTGGTGAAATCTGGTTTGAAAGCGGAACAAATTGATGAAGTTTTTATGGGAAATGTACTTCAAGCTGGTGTTGGCCAGGCTCCTGCTCGACAAGCGGCTTTAGGTGCAGGTTTGACAAATGAAGTTCCTTGTACAACAGTAAATAAAGTTTGTGCATCAGGAATGAAAGCAATTATGTTGGGCGCTCAAACTATTTTAGCTGGTGACAATGAAATAGTTGTTGCTGGAGGAATGGAAAATATGTCTCAAACTCCTCATTATATCGATGGTCGCAATGGTGTCAAATTTGGAAATATTACCATGTTAGATGGTATTACGAAGGATGGTTTATTGGACGTTTACAGTAAAGTTCCAATGGGAAATTGTGCTGAGTTGTGTGCCAAAGAATATGAATTCTCAAGAGAAGATCAAGATAATTTCGCAATCACTTCTTACAAACGTGCCGCTGCTGCCTGGGAAGCTGGTCGTTTTGATGAAGAAGTGGTTCCAGTGGCTGTTCTGCAAAGAAAAGGTGATCCTGTAATTATCTCCAAGGACGAAGAATATACCAATGTTTTCTTGGATAAAATTCCAGGTTTAAGACCTGCTTTTGACAAAGACGGAACCATTACTGCAGCAAATGCATCAACTTTAAATGATGGCGCTTCTGCATTGATTTTAGCTTCTGCGGAAGCTGTTGCAAAATACGGTTTGAAACCGATTGCAAAAATTGTAAGTTACGCAGATGCTGCGCAAGCGCCAGAATGGTTCACAACAGCGCCTTCTAAAGCAGTTCCGATTGCACTCAAAAAAGCTGGTTTGGAAACTTCTGATGTTGATTTTTGGGAATTAAACCAAGCTTTTTCAGTGGTTGGTTTGGCTAACATGAAAATCTTAGGATTAAATCCTGAAAAAGTGGATGTTAACGGTGGTGCTGTCGCGTTAGGTCACCCACTTGGAAATTCTGGGTCAAGAGTGATTGTTACTTTAATAAATGTCTTGAAACAAAATAATGCCAAAATTGGCGCAGCCGCAATTTGCAATGGTGGTGGTGGTGCTTCTGCATTAATTATTGAAAATATCTAGTACTTAAGTAAGTTTTTTATTAATGGGATTTCGAATTTTGAAGTCCCATTTTTTTGCCTCAAAAATACAATAGTTTATTTTTATAATATATACTATTACATTTTTATAATATTTATTATTGTATTTTAAAGAAATATATTTGAATCATCTGAAAATAAATTATAACTTTTTTTTTTAGTAAAGAAATAAGTTAAATGATACTCAAATCAGACATAGAAAAAGCATTGAAAATGCAGCTTCAGATTCTTAAAATGGAGTCTAAATTATCTGTAAGAGAGGATTTAGCAACTGTTAATAGAGGTGAGTCTCACATCTTAGTTGTAAGTGGAATCAGAAGATCTGGTAAAAGTTCATTGTTAAAACTTTTAATGAATGAAACAAAAGGAAAATGGCTTTTTCTCAATTTTGAAGATTTAAGAATATTTCAATTTCAACTTGAAGATTTTAATAGACTAGAAGAAATAGTTGGAGATAATGTCGATACTTATTTTTTTGATGAGATACAAAATGTTGAAAATTGGGAAATCTATATCCACCAGTTACATGATAGAGGCAAAAAAATATTTATCACAGGTTCGAATGCCTCTCTTTTAAGCAAAGAACCTGGAATAAGATTGACAGGTCGATACCTGAATAAAGAACTATTTCCATTTTCATACACCGAATTTTTGAGTTATAAAAGATTGGCAGATAATCTTTCTTCTTTCGAGAAATACATCCAATTTGGTGGATTTCCTGAATTTTTGGATTCTAAAAATCCTGAGATATTACAAAATTTAGTAAAAGACGTCGTTTTTAGAGACGTTGCAATTCGATATGGAATAAAGAATTCTAAAACCTTGATGGATATTACTTTGTATTTACTCTCAAATATAGGCAAGGAAACAACTTTCAATAGCCTGAAGAAAACGTTTGAAGTTGGTTCCGCAAATTCTGTTTCTGATTATTTAAAATGGTTAGAAGATTGCTATTTACTTTTCTTCTTGAATAAGTTTAGTTGGTCGGCTAAAAGTGTAGCAATAAATCCAAGAAAAGTGTATGGCATCGATACCGCTTTAGTTCAGTCTAATTCATTGAGTTTTACAAAAGACAAAGGCAGGTTATTTGAAAATGCGGTATTTTTATTTTTGAGACGCAAAAACTTGGATTTATTCTATTTCAGGGAAAACAAAGAATGTGATTTTGTGGTTTTTGAAAAGGGTAAATGTAAAATGTTGGTGCAAGTTTGTGAAGAAATTCACTCAGACAATCAAGATCGAGAAGTAAATGGATTACTGGAAGCAATGAGTTATTTTGGTCTTTCAATAGGATACATCGTTACCAAAAGTCAAGATGATTATTTAGAATTTGACGACAAGAAAGTTGTTTTTTTGCCAATTAATCAATGGATGAAAATAGAATTCTAGTGCTTTTCGCCTCGATATTTGATAAATATATGCGCCCAAATTGATCTTCCTAATCTTACCATCAGCGGAAAAAACACACCAAATGCAGCGATCATTAATCCGTAAGTGTACCAGATGTTCAATGATTCAGATGCAATCGCTGTAAAGATAAATGGCGTTTCAATAAGCACTACAATTGGATAACTTGCCCATAAAGCACCAATCCAAAAACCGGGTTCAATTTCGTATTTCTGTCCACAATTGGAGCAGTTGTCATGCATATCGAGCGGATTGTTATAAACAAATAATCCGCTCTTTTTGAACATGTTTTCTTGCCTACAACTTGGACATTTCAAAGTGAATATTGAGCGATAAAATCCGATTTCTTTGTGTCTTTTCAAAATTGTTTGTCTACTTTTAAAACACTTTCATACAGTGCTTCATAAAGAGGTAGAATTTTTTCTAAAGTAAAATCCTTGGCTCTGTTTAATGCATTTATTCTGAAATTTTGTAAATTTTCATTGGTTGACAGAATTTTTAATGCATTGGAAGCCATTTCTTCTACATCGCCTACATTGGACAAATATCCTGAAAAACCTTCGAGATTGACTTCTGGAATTCCGCCTGTGTTGGATGAAATAACAGGAACGCCTTCTGCCATAGCTTCCAATGCGGCAAGTCCAAAACTTTCTGTTTCAGAGGGTAAAATGAATAAATCACTGATTTCTAAAACATGACTTGTGTCTCTTACTTTTCCTAGAAAAATAATTCGATCACAGATTTTCAGTTCTCGCGCCAAAAATTCTACCATGCCTCTTTCAGGTCCATCTCCAGCCAAGAGCAATTTGCAAGGGATTTGCTCATTTACTTTGGCGAAAACCTTAACGACATCGTCAATTCTTTTGACCCTTCTAAAATTGGAAATATGCGTCAAAATCCGTTCGTTATCATTCGCATAGCGTCTTCGTTTTTCTAAATCAATTACTGGCAAATTTTCATTCGAATTGATAAAGTTGGGAATGACATGAATTTCTCTTCTTGTGCCGAAATGCTTGTAAGTATCGTCTTTCAAACTTTGTGAAACTGCAGTCACAGCATTAGATTGATTTAAACAAAATGTAATCACGGGTTCGAAAGATGGGTCTTTTCCTACCAAAGTAATATCTGTTCCGTGCAAAGTGGTAATAAAAGGTATTTCTATTCCTTGAGATTTCAAAATTTGTTGCGCCATGAATGCTGCCGATGCATGTGGAATCGCATAATGAACATGCAATAAATCCAATTTTTCATATTTCACAACGTCAACCATTTTCGATGCTAAAACAGTTTCATAAGGCTGAAATTCAAACAATGGATAATCTGTGAGCGAAACTTCGTGATAATAAATATTTTCACGAAAACTGCCGAGTCTCACCGGTTGAGAATAAGTGATAAAATGGATTTCATGACCTTTCAAAGCCAATGCTTTACCGAGTTCTGTGGCTACAACACCACTTCCACCATAAGTTGGATATAATACGATACCGATTTTCATTTGTAGTTTTTTTCTGAAGAAATTTGAATTTATGGAGCTATTATTTTTTCACTGCTTGATATATTACCCGTTGTATTTCCGTTCTGATATTCATATCTCTGATTTTCCAGTTTTCTGCACTCGGATATACGCGATTTGAAAGAAACACATAATTTATTCCATACGCAGGATCTACCCAAGTAAAAGTTCCTGTAAATCCTGAATGTCCATAACTTTCTTGCGATACCAATTCACACGTTGATCCTCCTTTGGCGCTTGATGTTGGTCTGTCAAAACCTGAACCGCGGCGATTGCCAGTAAATTGTGCCTTGGTATACGAAGAAATAACATTTGGATCAATTAATTGTTTTCCCATATAATTTCCTTTGTTCAAAAATAATTGCATAATCGCAGCCAAATCTGCTGAATTAGCAAAAACGCCTGCGTGTCCTCCAACTCCGCCCAACATGGCTGCACCTGGGTCGTGCACGTGACCTCGGATGATTTGACCACGGAAATCCTTGTCATTTTCAGTTGGCACAATTCTCTCAAAAGCGAAATAATTCAAAGGAGTATATCGAATATTTTGAAGTCCCATTGGGTCGTAAAGTTCTGAATACAAGTATTTATCTAAAGTCTGATTTGTTTGTTTTTCAATGATTTTCTTGATAAAATAGTATCCTAAATCAGAATATTCGTATTTTTTTGCTGAATTCAATCCACTATTTAGTATGCGTTTATAAATTGTGTCTGGATATGAATTAGAAATCCAAATGTCTTTGGCAACTTGCAATTCAAATCCTTCTTTTTTCTCAGTTGAATAAATCGCAGGATTTAATTTTCCATTCGCTAACGTTTTTTTGTAAAATGGAATCCAAGCTGTTAATCCGGCTTGATGCGCCATCATATCTTTGATTAAAATTTTTCCAAAAGCGCCTTTTCCTGTCACATCTGGAATATAATCTTCCAGCTTTTTATTCAAAGTAAATTTCCCTTGCGTTTCCAATTTCATCAATGCGGCGGTAGATCCAGCAATTTTTGAAACGGAGGCAATATCATAAATATCTTTATTATTGACAGAATCATTTCCTTCGTATGTTTTGGTGCCGAAACTTTTTTGGTAAATGATTTTTCCTTCAACGGCAACCAGAATTTGACAACCAGGAAATGCGCCTTTTTCAACACCATTCAATGCAATTTGATCAATTTCCTCCAGTTTACTCGCATCAATTCCCAGTTCTTCTGGCTGAGAATATTTCAATCGATTTACTGATTTCACAGTCAAACCTTTTCCTTTTTTGAGAAAATCAGAAATTTGAAAATGCATTTTACCATTGGCGCCATTTGCTCCGAATAAAAATTGAGCAGTTCTATCTTGCGCCAAGGGATGATTTTCATAAGCCACAACAACTGCGTCTTGCTTTTCTATAATAGGGCTATTGGCAAATGCAAATGGATTTCCGAATAGTATCAATATACTTTTAGATTTTGCGGGCAATTGATTCAACCAATCTTGCCATTTGTCAGGCATTCCATATCCTTTTACACTTCGAACAGAAGAAGAATGAATGGAAGTTACAATTACATCATATCGGTCTAATTTTGATCCCAAGCTTTTAATTGCATCGTCAGCATTTTCAAACTGAAATTGGTCGTGCGGATTAAAATTTTGAGCCATTTTTTGGTAAGTGATTGTATTTGAACCCAAACAAACCAACGCAACTTTTTGCTCAGTATTAATTAATGGCAAAATTGCATCTTCATTTTTGACCACTGTCAATGATTTTTCATAAACTTGTTTTTTAATCCAATTTACTTCACTTTCAGTATATTTTGGTGCTGTTTTAGCTCTGAAAATTGCACGATGTTTCGCTTTCAAAACTTTCAAGCATCTTTCATTGATTTCTTTTTGTGATATTTTGCCGGATTTAACTTTGCTTATAATAGCATCGATTGATTCAGAAACACTTTCAGGATACAAAAGAATGTCGCAACCAGCTTCAAATGCTTTGACAACAACCTCTGTTTTTCCATATTTATCTGCAACTGCTTTCATGTTTAAGGCATCGCTAATTACCAATCCCTTGAAACCCAAAGAATCTTTCAAATAACCTTGAATTACTTTTTTTGAAAGCGAGCTTGGCGTTCCTGAATTGTCTAATGATGGAACATTCAAATGGCCAATCATCACGGTAGATGTGCCGGCCTTTATTCCAGCTCTAAAAGGAGGGAAGTCCGTTGAGAAAAATTGTGCTTTGGTATGAGAAACGGTTGGCAATTCAAAATGAGAATCTTTGTCTGTATCGCCGTGACCGGGGAAATGTTTTACACTGGTCATCACGCCTTCTGTTTCCATTCCTTTTACGAAAGCAGCAACATGTTCAGCAACATTTTTTTGATCTTCGCCAAAAGACCGAAAACCAATCACAGGATTATTTGGATTACTATTTACATCTGCATCAGGCGCAAAATTGATATGAATTCCAAAATCTTTGCACTCTTGAGCCATGGATTCCGCAATTTTTTCTGTCAATGCAACATCGTTTGCTGCGCCAATTGTATAAGTAAAAGGAAAGCTTTCTACTTTTTCCAGCCTCATTGCAACGCCCCATTCTGCATCCATTCCAATCAGCAAGGGCACTTTGGAAGCGTTTTGCATTCTTGAAATCGAAGTTTTTAAATTTAATTTGTCGCCTTGAAAGTAAATTAATCCACCAATTTTATTTTCACGAATGATTTTTTCAATTTCAGCTTGATGCGTTTCATCTTTTTCAGACCAAGTTGCAACCATGAAAAATTGGCCTACTTTTTCTTCTAAAGTCATACTGCTGAGCACTTTTTCAGCCCATAAATCTCCAGAGTCAATAAAGGCAGCTTTTGGATTTATTTTGATTTTGGAAATTGTTCCTGATTTCGACTTCAAACTCACTAGTAAACCCAAGCAAATAAAGACAAAAGTTAATTTTGAAAGTTGATTTTTGAACATTGAATTGATGTATTAAAACTTTGTAAATTTAATGAAATAAATCAAGGCGAAATATCGAAATAAATCAAGAATACTGAAATACTCATTTTCATTCACAAATCAGAATAATCATGCATTTTTATGAATTTTAAAAATATTAAACATTGTATTATCATCGAGAATAAAAGAATAATTCAAATGTTTATATTTGTGGGCGATGATTTTAAAAAACGATCTAATTTTAAGAGCAGCTAGGGGAGAATCTATAGAAAGATATCCGGTTTGGCTGATGCGACAAGCGGGTAGAATTTTACCAGAATACCGCGCGGTTCGCAATTCATTGAGTGGATTTAAGGAATTAGTTGAAACACCTCAATTTGCCGCAGAAGTAACCATTCAGCCCGTGGATATTTTAGGCGTGGATGCTGCCATCATTTTTTCTGATATTTTAGTTGTTCCCGAAGCAATGGGACTTGAGTATCAAATGATAGAAAAAAGAGGTCCGTGGTTTGAAAAAACCATCAAAACTGCCGATGATTTAAAATATGCCGAAATTGACTTCGACATCGAAGACCGGTTGGGATACGTTTTGGACGCAATTAAATTGACCAATAAAGAATTGGATGGTCGAGTTCCGCTGATCGGTTTCGCTGGTGCACCTTGGACAATTTTTTGTTACATGGTGGAAGGTTCTGGTTCAAAAACTTTCTCAGAAGCGAGAAAAATGTTGTACACGAATCCAAAATTGGCACACGACTTGTTAGGTAGAATTACGAAAGTAACAATTCAGTATTTGAAAGCTCAGATTCAAGCAGGTGCGCACATGGTTCAAGTTTTTGATTCTTGGGCAGGAGTTCTTGGAACAGCTCAATATGCTGAGTTTAGTTTGCACTATTTGAATGAAATTGCAAATGCAATCAATGAAGCGCCCCTTACAATCTTTTCAAAAGGAGCGATTTCTTCTGTTGGGGCTATTGCAAAATTAAATTGTAATACTGTTGGCTTAGATTGGAACATGGATATTCAAGCAATTAGAGCTGAAATTGGTGAATCAAGAACGCTGCAAGGAAATTTAGATCCTTGTGCTTTGTATGCTTCTCATGAAAAAGTTTCGGATTTAACAAATAAAATGTTAAATTCGTTTCAAAGTAAACGACATATTGTCAATTTAGGTCACGGAGTTTATCCTGATATTGACCCGGAAAAAGTGAAAACATTTATCAATACAGTAAAAGAATATAAAATAAAGCATTAAAAATTAATAAGATAAGTTTTGTTTTATTTCAAAAATTAAAAACTAATATTTATGAATATGAAATCGAATACCAAAACAATTGCTGCGGTTTTAGCTCTTATTCCAATGAGCTTGTTCTCATTCATTTTTGCACAAGGTGAAAATTTAGTGGAAAATGGAAGTTTTGAATCATCTACCGGTAAAACTAAAAAACTGGGTGGAATTGAAGCTGCAACAGGATGGGTTTCTCCAACTGGAGTGAGAGCAGATTTGTTTACACCTGCTGCTAAACTCCCAGAGATTAGTACTCCTTTAAATGTTTACGGTTCCGAAGAGCCTAAAGATGGCGCTAATTATGCTGGAATTGTGGCCTACTCCTACAACGACAAAATACCAAGATCTTACGTTTCAACAAAGTTGACTTCTCCTTTAAAAAAAGGATTGACTTATTGCATTCAAGTAAATGTTTCCTTGGCGGAATTGTCTAAATATTCTTGCAATCAATTGGGTGTTCACGTTTCAAAAAAACAATTTGCGACGGAGGAAAAGTCTAGTATTATCGATAAAACACATATTTTAATTAAAGACAATAAAGTGTTGAATGCAATGTATGGCTGGGACAGAGTTTGTGGTTCATTCGTTGCTGAAGGTGGTGAAAAATACATCACAATCGGAAATTTCACCAATAACGATAAAGTACTAACTGAAAAAAATAAAAAACCTGACAATATTAAAGGATCTATTTTAATTGCGTCTTATTATTATGTTGATGACGTTTCAGTTACGTTGGTAGAGGCAGGTTCGTCTTGCGATTGCGGAACGGAAGATGCCCAAGAAGTTGTTTCAAATACTGTATACCAAAAATCAGTTGTTTTAAACGAAAAAATGACTTCAATCCAAAAAATCGAAGTACAAGCGAACTATTTTGGATTTGGAAAAAATGTTTTACAACCAGCTGGAATGGCTTCTTTGGATTTAATTGCGACAGAGTTAAAAGCAAATCCAACATATAAATTAGAGGTTATTGGTTATTCTGACGAAATCGAAATTTCCAAAAGTTTAGAAAAACCAATCTATGCTGATATGGATAAAAAGCGTATTGCCAGTGTTATACAATACTTAAAAGACAAGGGAATCGCTGAAACAAGAATTGTGGAATCACCAAAAGCTAATTCAGAACAAAATCCTGATATTAATGAAGGTGATGAAGAAGATTTGAAAATG
>Ga0114967_10005361_pt1 | contig 10190 bp, 6 predicted proteins | sample M_130628_MF_Meta_FD_92639 | JGI IMG/M metagenome (GOLD analysis project Ga0114967, IMG submission 92639) | Freshwater microbial communities from Lake Montjoie, Canada to study carbon cycling - M_130628_MF_MetaG | ecosystem: Environmental > Aquatic > Freshwater > Lake | place: Lake Montjoie... | reverse complement strand
TTTCCTGTCTGCTGGCTGGGGCGGGGATCCGCGGGGGAGTCGTGCATGGGTCCTCCGACGAACGGGGCCGCTCTCCCGCCAGCGATGGAGTCTCGGTGGCCGATTTCAACACCACCGTGGCGGCGGCGGCAGGGCTGCCTTACACGCGGGAATTCATGGCTCCCAACGGCCGGCCCTTCAAAATCGGCGGCGGCGGCCAGCCAATCGCGGCCGTGCTGAGCTAGCTGTCCGTGCACCAATTGCGGCAAGGCTGGAGACCGGGGGCAGCTGGGCAAGGGGGCAACTTCAGGGCAACTCTGCTGGCGGCCAACGGCCGCTGTGGACTCTCTCCGACCGATCGGTCGATCGCCACAGAAGACGGTGGTCCGCCCCACAGGGCAGGTGCCTCAGTTTCCCGATCCACCAGCAGGATACCCTTCCATGAGCAGCCGCAAGAAGCAAACGTACGCCCAGCAAGCCGTTGGCCTGGCCACGATGGGCCTGCCTCTGCCTTCCCCCGTGCAGAAATTCTTTACCACTCGGCTGGGGGCACTGCTGTTTGTGGTGGCTGTGCCGGCCCTGATTGCCACCGGCGTGATCACCGTCACGTTCAACAATGGCATGCCGTCGGTGCAGTTCAATCAGCAGCGGGCAGCTGTGGTGGAGCAGCAGGTGCAAGCCGAGGCGATCAAGGCAGCCCAAGCCGCAGAAAACTACCGGGCCCAGCGGCAGCAGCAAAACAGTTTCCGCTGATACCGGAAGGGAGCGGGGCCTGACAGCCACTCAGGCCCGCCGCCACTGTCCGTCAAACTGCCGCCAGGGAGAGCCTGCAGGGGGCGCATCGCGGAGAGCCTCCGGCAGAATCTGCTGTGAGGCTCCGTCATAGCAGACGCGCCTCGCGAAGCGCAGGATCGACAGCGGCAGGCCGACCGCCGAATAAAATGGCGGGCTCGCCGCTGGCCAGGGGCCTCCATGCTGCATGGCGGGGCTGAGCGTCATGCCGGTGGTCATTCGATTTTCCACCAGCCTGCCGGCCCGCTCCAGGAGGATGGCGGCAAAGCGGCTGGCCACTTCGGCCTCATTCGGCGTGCTGTGGAGTCCTGCGACGAGGGCTCCTGGTACCGCTTCCAGCACTCTGGCGAGTTCCTCGAGATCGGTGCAGCGCACCAGCAACGTCGCATTGCCAAAGGCCTCGCGAATCAACTGCTCAGGTGCCGCGATTACGTCGGCCGCCGTCACCTCCAGCAGCGTGGCGGCATACTCGCAGGGGCCGCTCCCCACCTCTCCTCCCACATGCAGCCGGGCACCAGCCCTCTGCAGACCAGCCACGGCTGCTGCCAGCCGCTCGCGCCCCGTGATTCCCAGCAGCACCTGCACCCCCACTGCGCGCAGGTGCCCAGCGAGCGCGTTCACAAAAGCCCCGGCTGAGTTCGCCGCCTGAAAGTCGTCAATAAAAAAGACCAGACCGGGCTTGGTGCATAACTGGCCAGCGGAGCCGGTCACACTCGCCGCCAGTTCTGTTGCGAGCTGATCGGCACGATCCGCCAAGGCACCCGGCAGCAGCACGACCGGATTGATGCTCCCCATCTCCAACCAGATCACTCTTCCGGTTGCCGCCGCCGCGAGGTGCAGACGCCGGCCCACCTCCTGACTGCCGGTGAATCCGGTGGCTCCCACCCGGCGATCGGCCACGAGCCGCTCGCCGTCGGCGGGGGAGAGTCCATGCAGCAGCTGCACGGTCGCCGCGGGCAGGCCGGTGGTGGCCAGGGCCGCGAGGGCCTCTTCGGCAGCCAGCCGAGACACTCCCGGATGGCCGGGATGGGCCTTGGCGATCACCGGATTACCGGCGGCGATGGCCGATGCAAAATCATTGCCGGTGACGGCGCCATAGGCCAACGGAAAATTAGCCGGAGGGAGCACCACCACCGGCCCCAGCCCCACTGCCAGCGAGCGGATGTTGTGCTGTGAGTCGATCACGGCCGTGCGCCAGGAGCCCTCGCGGGCTGCTGCGGCTGCCTGCCGGAGTTGGGTGAGCATTCTCGGGAGTTCGTTGTCCATAAGCCGCGGATGGAGCGGCAGCCCCGTTTCGGCCTGGGCCACCGCCACCAGCTCCGCGCTGCGGGCCTCCAGCCGCTCGGCATAACACTCCAGAAAACTGGCCAGAGCGCCGCCCGAAACCTGTCGCAAGGCCGCCGCCGCCGCTCCGGCCGCCTCGAGCGCAGCATCGGCGTCGCTCCAGGCGCTCACCGGCCAGAGCGTCGGATGCGGGGCACCGGACCGCGGATCGAGCGCTTGAAACGTGTCGGCCACAGCGGCTGGCTGCCAGCGGCCGGCGACGAGGATCGGGGCGGGGGTCATGCAACACTCCTCACGAGCGCCGCCGGAGGGAATCCCGGGGGCAGAAAGCTCAAAAAAGAGTGTACAACGGGGGCTTTGGTCCGCCCTGCCTCACGTCCGTCTGCCACCGCGAGGGGGAGCGGAAAGAGCATCCTCCCGGGAAGAGGTTTTCATGCGCCACGCGCCAATTGATGCCGCCCTGTTTGTTTCCCACCGCCAGCAACTCTCTGCCCTGCTCCCCCCGCGCAGCGTGGCCATCGTGCATGCGGCCGACCAGCTTCCGACCACCGGCGACGGCACGCTGCGACTCCATCCGGCGGCCGATCTGTTTCATCTCACCGGCATCGAGCAGGAGGAGAGCGTGCTGGTGCTCTGCCCCGATGCCGCCGAACCGAACCAGCGCGAGATGCTCTTCATCCGCCAGCCCAACGAACACCTTTTGATGTGGGAAGGTGCCAAACTCTCCCAGGATGAGGCGCGGAGCGTGTCGGGGGTGGCCCGGGTGCGTTGGCTGAGCGAACTTCAAGGCGCTCTGCACACAATGCTGTGCGAACAGGACCAGGTCTTTCTGAATGCCAACGAACACGAGCGCAGCAGCAGCGACCTCGAGCCCCGCGATCTGCGGCTGGCCCGGCAATTGATGCACCGCTATCCCCTCCATCACTACCGCCGGCTGGCCCCCTTGATGCGTTCCCTGCGGGCAGTGAAGGGGCCGGCCGAGGTGGAACTGATCCGGCAGGCGATCGCCATCACCAGCGGAGGCCTCAGCCGCCTGCTCGAGGCCCTCAAGCCGGGCGTCATGGAATATGAACTGGAGGCGGAACTGATCGGTGAGTTCACCCGCAGGCGCGCCCGGATGGCCTATGAGCCGATCATCGCCTCAGGCAAACATGCCTGTGTCCTTCATTACACCAGCAACGATGCCCAGTGCCGGGCGGGGGAACTGATGCTGGTCGATGTGGGGGCCAGCTATGCCAACTACAACGCCGATCTCACCCGCACCTATCCGGTCAGCGGTCGGTTCACCCCCCGGCAACGGGCCGTTTACGACGCCGTGCTGCGCGTGCTGCGGGGGTCGATCACCCGTACGACCGTCGGCATCTCCCTCCGCGACTGGAAGCGGGCAGCGCAACTGGAGATGAACGAGGAACTGCTCCAACTGGGGCTCCTGTCAGCGGCCGAAGTGGAGCGGGATTCACCCGAGGAGCCTGCCTGCCGAAAGTATTTTCCGCACGGCTTGGGCCACTCGCTGGGGCTGGGGGTGCATGATCTGGCCCCGGTCAACGGCCCGCTGCAGGCCGGCTGGGTGATGACGGTCGAGCCGGGAATCTATATTCCGGAGGAGGGGTTGGGAATTCGTCTGGAAAACAACGTGCTGGTCACGGCAGCGGGGCCGGTCGATCTCTGCGCGGAAGTGCCGCTGGAGGCCGACGAGATCGAGGGGCTGCTGGCCGGCCGGCGCCGCGGGGAGATTCGTGGCTGATTTTTTGGTTCTTTTTCGCTTCTGAGCCACTTTTTTCTTGCCCCGCCGGGCTGCCCATGGCAGTGTTGGGCTGCGGTAAAGGGGGTAGAATAGTGGCGGATCGCATCTGCCTGCGATCTCCTGCCGGCTGCGTGAACGGCGGGCCGCAACGCAACGTCGGCGGTGGGATGCCTGCGAATTTTTCTGCTGGAGTATGTTTCATGCCTGCCACCTCCTCGCGAAACGCCTGCTGGCTGGCAGCGGTTGTGGCCTTGGTATGGGCAAGCGGGCTGGGTTCAGCGGGTGCCAACGACGCCGCCCCACTGCGGTTTGATCGCGACATCCGGCCGATCCTGGCGGAAAACTGCCTCAGTTGCCACGGTCCCGGGAAGCAGGAAGCGGGCCTCCGCCTCGACACCGCCGCCGGGTCAACGGCCTCGCTCGACAGCGGTATGCGAGGAATCGTGCCGGGTGAACCAGCCGCCAGCGAACTGCTGGCGCGGATCCATTCGACCGACGCCGACACGCAGATGCCCCCACCCCATTCCCGCAAAACGCTCTCGGACGAAGAGAAACAGCGGCTCCAGCAGTGGATCGCTTCCGGCGCCCCCTACGAGCAGCACTGGTCGTTTCGGCCGCTCGAGCGGCCGGCCGTACCGGTGGCCCCAGCGTCGGGGACGCCCCATCCGGTCGATGCCTTTCTCGCCGGGCCTCTGGCGGCCGCAGGCCTGCCGGTCAATCCAGCAACCGACCGGGGGACGCTGATCCGCCGGCTGAGCTTCACGCTCACCGGCCTGCCCCCCACGCCGGCCGAGGTCGATGCCTTTCTCACCGATCCCGCTCCCGATGCCTATGAAAAACTGGTGGAGCGGTTGCTCTCCAGCCCACGGCATGGCGAGGAGATGGCCCGCCACTGGCTCGACGTGGCCCGCTATGGCGACACGCACGGGCTCCATCTCGACAACGAACGGAAGATGTGGGCCTATCGCGACTGGGTCGTCAAAGCCTTCAACGACAACCTGCCATTCGACCAGTTCACGATTGGGCAAATCGCCGGCGACCTGCTGCCCGACGCCACCCGCGACCAACAGACGGCGACCGGCTTCTGCCGGGCCAATGTCACCACCGGCGAAGGCGGATCGATCGATCAGGAGAGCCTGTTTCGCTATGCGGTGGATCGCACCGCCACCATGACTCAGGCCTGGCTGGGGCTGACCGGGCAGTGCGCCGTCTGCCACGATCATAAATTTGATCCGCTCTCGCAGCGCGAGTTCTATGCGCTCTACGCCTTCTTCAACTCGGCCGCCGATCCCGGCAACGACGGCAACACCTCCACCACTACGCCTGCGCTTCCGCTCCCTACTCCTGAGCAGGAGACGCAACTGGCAACGCTCAAGGCCCGGGCGCCCGAGTTGCAAAAAGCCTACGACGATCTGCTGGAAGCTGTGGCCTACACCGATCCGGCAACGCTCGAGCCCCGGCCTGAACAGACACGCACAGAAACGGTGTGGGTTGATGATGAGTTTCCGCCGGGAGCGAACATGCAGTCGAATCCCGGGCCGACGCAGTGGTTTTCCGGCACCGCTCCCGGGGAGGTTCTCTCCGGCCAGCGGAGCGTGGAGCGGTCTGCCAGCGGCATCGGGCAGGAGGTGTATGAGGGGGGCGCTGAGCCGCTGGTGATTCCTTCTGGCGCCGAGATCTTTGCCCATGTCTGGCTCGATCCCGCCGCTGCGCCACAGGCGATCATGCTGCAGTTCCATGTGGGAGGCTGGCACCACCGGGCGGTGTGGGGGGATGCCGGCGCCATTCCCTGGGGGGAGCCGGGCACGCCCTCGCGGTATGTCGTCGGCCCGCTGCCCGAGGCGGGAAAATGGGTGCGCATTGCCGTACCGGCCGAGGCCCTGGGACTTGGTGCTGACAAAAAAGTGACAGGCCTGGCGCTGACGCAGTGTGATGGCCACGTGCGCTGGGATCTGGTGGGCAGCGTTGTCACCAGCGACCCGGCCACCAACCCCACGCAGTCGTTTCTGGCCTGGTGGCAGGCGCGCGGCGGCAAAGACAGCCTCGATGACGTGCCGCAGGATCTTCGCGAACTCGTCAAACAGGGGCCTGAAAAAACAACCGATGCCGGTGAGATCGGCCGCATTCGCAGGCATTGGCTGGCAAAGGTGTGGAGCAGTCGGCCGGAATCGCTCACCACCGCTGAACGGGCGCAGGAGGACAATCAAAAGGCCATCGTGGCGCTCGACAAGGCACTGGTGCGAACGCTGGTGTTCAACGATCAGCCGCAGATGCGCGAGAGCTTCGTCATGATCCGCGGTGCCTACGACAAGCCGGGAGAGAAGGTGCAGCGCGCAACCCCCGCCTTCCTGCCGGCGCTGAAGGTGCCGGAGGGAACCACGCCCAACCGACTCGATCTGGCCCGCTGGCTGGTGGGGCCTGAGCAACCGCTCACTCCCCGCGTGGCGGCCAACCGGCTCTGGCAGCAGGTTTTTGGCACGGGGCTGGTGAAGACCAGCGAAGACTTCGGTCTGCAGGGGGAACAGCCAAGCCACCCCGAGCTCCTCGACTGGCTGGCCGCCGAATACCGCGCCAGCGGCTGGAACACCAAACAACTGCTGCGGCTCCTGGTGACCAGCGCCGCATTTACGCGCGATGCGACCGTGCAACCAGAGCAGCTCGCCCGCGATCCGGCCAACCGGCTCTTGGCCCGTGGGCCGCGGATCAGGCTCGATGCCGAACAGCTCCGCGACAATGCGCTGGCGGTGGCGGGGCTGCTCTCGCCGACAGTCGGCGGCCGCGGCTCCAGACCCTACCAGCCCGACAACATCTGGGAACCGGTCGGCTTTGATTCCTCCGACACGCGGAAGTATGTCCGCGACTCTGGCGACGGCCTCTACCGCCGCAGCATCTATGTCTTCTTCAAGCGCACGGCCCCCCCTCCCTTCATGGCCAATTTCGATGCTCCCAACAGAGAGCAGCTCTGCACCCGCCGTGAGCGGAGCAACACGCCGCTGCAGAGCCTGCAATTGATGAACGACACGCAGCATATCGAGGCGGCCAGAGTGCTTGCCGCGCGGGTGCTCTCCACTCCCGGCAGCGATGCCGAGCGGATCGCCTGGGCCTTCCGCACCGTGCTCTCCCGGGTGCCCCGCCCTGAGGAAACGCTGATCCTTGCGCAGAATCTCGCCGCCCACCGGGCCCGCTACGCAGCCGACGCCGAGGCCGCCGGCCTCCTCATTCGCCAAGGGGATGCGCCGGTGCCGGAGGGCGTCCCCCCCGGAGAACTCGCCGCCTGGACGCTCGTGGGAAATCTTCTCCTCAATCTCGATGAAACCCTGACAAGGAACTGACCATCATGGCCAGCCTCCCCGGAGTGAGCTTTTCCGTGGCCCAGGCACTCGCCGGCCGCCGGGCGTTTCTGCGCTCTGGCGGCGTCAGCTTGGGGGGGATGGCGCTGGGGCTGCTCGAATCGCAGCGCAGCCGCGGGGCTGCGTTCGACCCCGCGGCCCACCCTGCTGCGCCACAGCGGGTGCACCCGGCCATTGCTGGCCTGCCGCACCACGCCCCGCGGGCCAAGAGCGTGATCTACATCCACCTCAATGGCGGCCCCTCGCAGATCGATCTGTGGGACTACAAACCGCAACTCCACGATTATTTCGACAAAGACATCCCGGCGAGCGTGCGGGGCGATCAGCGGCTCACCGGCATGACCAGCGGCCAGGCCCGGTTTCCGGTGGCTCCTTCCAAATTCAAATTTCAGCAGCGGGGCCGCTGCGGCCGCTGGATCAACAGCGAACTCCTCCCCTTCACGGCGGATGTTGTTGATGAGATCGCGCTGGTGAAAACAATCCACACCAACGCCATCAACCATGATCCCGCCTGCACGTTCCTGATGACCGGCAGTGAGGTGCCCGGCAAGCCGAGCCTGGGGAGCTGGGTGTCGTATGGCCTGGGGAGCGAGAGCAATGATCTCCCCGCCTTTGTGGTTTTCACGCCGCTGCCCGACATCAATCCCTCGCAGGCCCTTTTCACGCGCATGTGGTCGAGCGGGTTCCTTCCCACCCGGCACAGCGGGGTGGCGCTGCGTGGCTCAGGCGACCCTGTGCTCTATCTGGCCAATCCTCCGGGAGTCACCGCTGCCGATCGCCGGCAGATGCTCGATGGGCTCGGCCAGCTCAACAGCCTGGGGTTTGACCGGCTCCACGATCCCGAGATCCAAACCCGCATTGCCCAATATGAGATGGCCTTCCGGATGCAATCGAGTGTGCCGGAGCTGACCGATCTTTCCAGCGAAACCGCCGCGACGCTGGAGATGTATGGCGATGACGTGAAAAAATCGGGGTCGTTCACGCACAGCCTGCTGCTGGCCCGCCGGTTGGTGGAGCGGGGGGTGCGGGCGGTGCAGATTCTCCATCGGGGGTGGGATCAGCATGGCAATCTGCCCAATGATCTCAAAGCGCAGTGCCTCGACACCGATCAGGCCACGGCGGCGCTTATCAAGGATCTCAAGCAGCGGGGCATGCTCGATGAGACGCTGGTGGTGTGGGGTGGGGAGTTTGGCCGCACCGTCTATTCGCAGGGCACGCTCACCAAAGACACCTACGGCCGCGACCACCACCCGCGCAATTTCTGAATGTGGCTGCCCGTCGGCGGGGCGAAGGGGGGCGTTTCCTACGGGGAGACCGACGACTTCAGCTACAACATCGCCGAGAATCCAGTGCACGTGAACGATTTCAACGCCACGATCCTCCACCTGCTGGGGATCGACCACGAGCGGTTCACGTTCAAGTTCCAGGGCCTCGACCAGCGGCTCAGCGGCGTGGAGCCGCAGCGGGTGATCCGCGAACTACTCGCCTGACGCGTTGGGCATTTTCCTTCACCCCATCAGGTTCCATGCCCACACCAACCACACCGCGCCCGCTCTGCACCCCGACAGCCCTTGCCCTTTGGCTCGTCTGTCTGCTCGGGGCTTTTCCCAGCCTCGCGGCAGAGCCGGGCGGGAAGGCCGGGCCGAATATCCTCTACGTGCTCGCCGACGACCTCGGCCGCGGCGATCTCTCCTGCTACAACCCCCGCAGCGCCTGGCAAACTCCGCGGCTCGACCGCCTTGCCGCCGAGGGGATGCTGTTCACCGATGCACACTCTGCCTCCGGTGTCTGCACGCCAAGTCGCTATGCCCTCATGACGGGCCGCTACTCCTGGCGTGGAAAGCTCAAGGCGCAGACGCTGCGGGGATATAGCGAGTCGCTCCTTGAGCCGGGGCGAATGACCGTCGCCGATTTTCTGCGGAGCCGGGGCTACACGACGGCGGTCTTTGGCAAGTGGCACCTTGGCGTCGATTGGCCCCGCACTGGCCCCAACGAGGAAGAGGTCGATCTGTCGCAGCCGTTTGGCGGCGGCCCGCTGGCCCATGGCTTCGACCGGTTCCTCGGCATCAGTGCCTCGCTCGACATGCCCCCCTACGTCTGGCTCGCGCAGGACCGGGTCGTGACACTGCCGACCGGCCAGATCGCCGACAGCCCGCTGCCGAAATACTTTCGCGGTGGCCCGATCAGCCCCGACTTCACGATGGAAGGTGTCGAGCCGAAGCTCATCGACACCGCGGCTGAGTATCTCGCCGAGCGGGCCGCAGCGACCGACGGCAAGCCCTTCTTTCTCTATCTGCCGCTGGCAGCCCCCCACACGCCGATCGTGCCGAATCAAGAGTTCGTTGGCCGCACGCAGTCGACAGACTATGGCGATTTCGTGGCGCAGGTCGATGCCGACGTCGGCCGGTTGCTCGACGTGCTCGAGCGCACAGGCCTCGCCCGCAACACGCTGGTGGTCTTCTCCGCCGACAACGGTTTTTCACCCTCCGCCGACCTGCCGGCACTTCAGGCCCTCGGCCACGATCCAAGCGCCGGTCTGCGCGGCTATAAGTCAGATCTCTACGAAGGGGGCCATCGCGTGCCGCTGGTCGTGCGCTGGCCGGGGCAGACGCCGGCGGGGAGCCGCTCCGATCGGCTCGTCTGCCATGCCGATCTGCTGGCGACCTGCGCCGATCTTTTTGCCGTCTCGCTCCCGGCAGATGCGGCGGAGGACAGCTTCAGTATGCTCCCGCTGCTTCGGGGCCAAGCCGAAGGGACCCGCAAGTCGTGCATCGGGCATTCTTCGGAGGGACGGTTTGCGATCCGGGAGGGGCGCTGGAAGCTGCTTCTCTGGCCCGGCTCAGGGGGCTGGAGCCCGCCCACACCGGCACCTAGCTTGTGGCTCGAAGCCCCAGTGGCCGATCTGAGCCAGTTGCCCCCCTTTCAGCTGTTTGACCTGGAGGCCGATCCTGCCGAAACCACCAATCTGGCGGCCGTTCATCCGGAGATCGTGACCCGGTTGGGAAAGCTGCTGCGGGCCCAGATCGATGCCGGCCGGAGCA
>Ga0114967_10005359_pt1 | contig 10191 bp, 10 predicted proteins | sample M_130628_MF_Meta_FD_92639 | JGI IMG/M metagenome (GOLD analysis project Ga0114967, IMG submission 92639) | Freshwater microbial communities from Lake Montjoie, Canada to study carbon cycling - M_130628_MF_MetaG | ecosystem: Environmental > Aquatic > Freshwater > Lake | place: Lake Montjoie... | reverse complement strand
ATGTCTGAGCCATCGGCGACAGACAAAGCGATATAACCTGCTGAATTAATAATAACAACTTGACCATAAAACAAGTTGCTAGAAAGTCCTGCTGGGTTAATCAAGAACTGACTCGTAGCGCCAGCATAGGGCATGCCGTCGATACGATTGATGGGACGTAGCCCATAGGGTGCTGCTGTTAGTGCCATTTAAGACTCCTAAAAATTAAGATCCAGAACCGAAACCGGCACCTTTAGTCACTGTCGTGCGTTTATCGCTAAACAGGGGCATCCGGGCGTCGTTTTCGCGCATGAAGCTGTTGTCTACTGATTGCATCTGCGATTCAGCCAAATTACGGTAGTACGCAGCGCGTTGGTCAATAAACTCAGCCGGTGTTTTGCAAAGAATAAGTCCACCGATTTCAATCGCATCTTTAAATCGAGAATTAGGATCGATATAAGTTTGCGCTTCAGGGTGTTGTGAAGCCTTTACGGGCTCCCATCCTTCACGGAGTTTTGCAGAAATATTTTTGGCGTCACCTACACCACCCATACTGGTGCGAATCCATCTCATTGCATAACCGGGTTCTTCATCAACGTGCGGGAGTAATTCGGCAGGAGCCCACTTTGCAACGGGTCTTGCTTCTTTTTCACGAGTCTCTAAAGCGCGGTTCATTCGATTTTGTTCAGCCATTTTTATTCCTCTCTTGTTCAGCAACTTTCTCGGCATAGAGTTTTAGTGGGACTCCAAGCCTATTTGCCATGCGCACTTGGTCCGGTGAAAGTACGATTTTTCGTGGTGCAGTACTTCTCGTCGCAGGTGCAACTACGTTTGATTTACTTGAGCGCTGAGATGTTTGTGCATCAGCGGAATCCCCAGAGTTAAACTTCTCTGGAAACACTTGGCGAATCCGTCCGTTGAGTTTCCGGTAATACTCATCCGAACTAGGATCAATGCCATCCTCTACGACCAGTTTTTCATGCAACGCAAACGCATAACCGGTCATTTCCCTATCTTTGCCAAACCACGGATTGGAATCTTTCCAAGCCTCGGCTTTGCGGTCCACAGGGGGTGCTTGCGTGAATTGTGTGTTTTGTACCTCATTTTTTTCCTCTTGTAAAGGGGTAGGCTTAAAACTATTTACGCGCTCGACTTTCATCCGGGCTACGGTTAGCTCTTCCTGCGCCTCAACCATGGCCTCGGAGTCTCCTGACTCATACGCCGCCTTGTATTTGATTTTGGCTTTGTCGAGGTCATTGGCTACAACTTTTTTAGCCTGTTCTAAGAGAACTTCTTGGTTTGTGTTTAGCGAACCTTTTAGCTTCTTGTTCTCCTCAACAACCGACTGCGTCATGCGGATAGCCTCTTCCTTTTCCCGGAAGGCGGCTTCTTTGGCGCGGCGTTCGTCGTGATACCCCTTACCCAGTTTGGCTAGACGTTCTTTGAGCTTGACATCAGTGTATTTATCAAGTTCCTCGTCTGTAACCTCTTCGGGAGGAGTATCCAAGGGAGCGCGATTGCGGTCTGACGGAGGCGTGTTGTCGACAATTTCAATCTCGATATCGTCGTCTTTTAGAAGCTGATTTGCATTTTTCTCAGCCTCTTCCTTCTCATCTGGGAATGTAAACTCAGTTTTTTCAAATGTGGCCATGATTTCTCCTTATGGACGTTGAATACCGCGAGGGTCTTGCACAACAGCTTCAATCGAGTCGTCACTAATCAAACGCCATTCTGTACCGTGTATTTTCATACGGGTACCAGTATTTGGGCGGGTGATAATGAAATCCCCAACTTGGCATGAAGGTCCAGAAGGAAAACGCTTTTCATCTTTAAACGAGTCGGGTCCAAGCTTTGCAACGAATAACACAGGGGAGAGGAGCTCCTCGTGATACATGGCAGTTGCTGACTTAAGAATACCGGTTTCGGTAAATTCTTCTGCTGCTTTAGGGAGCATACAAAGAATGTGAAAAGTAACAGGATCAGGAACCTGTTTTGCTTTCTCTTCAGCCGTCGCGGGAAGTACAGTGGCTGTGGCACCGTCTTGGCTTACTAGGATTTCACTCATCATTTAATCTTTCCATACGTTGTTTGAGGTCTTGAAGGTTGTAATTGGCATGGTCAAGACCCCTAATAACACCAACCAATTCTCTGTATTCAGGATAGTCTTTAACTGCCCCGGATATCAGTTTGTTAATCGCCTGCTGGCGAAACTCGTCGTTCTGTTTCTTTAGTACATCTGCTTCTGTCATGTTAAGCTCCAGTGATAGAACACATACACTGCTCTTTGCGCTTCTCCGCAGAGCAGCTCATCCCGCCAATGAGGGTGTTTGCGCCCCTCCATCATTGCCCCCTGCCCCGGCGGGCACACTACGCCAAGAAACTCTTTCTTAAACCGCGTATGGTCTGCGTGATGATCCCACTCCTCACCATCTATCGTGCTTGTACTAATAAACAGCGGCCACTCAAGATTGTTTCTATCTTCAAGACATACACTTAACGTAACGTCTAAACCCCGACGATCTGTATGAATGCCAAGGTAACTGCCCCGCGTGTACACGCGTGCGTAGGTACTATCAAATTTAGCGCCGGGGTAACGCTGTTGAATCCGTTTGGTTATGCGATCAACGTACGCCAACGAAGCAGGTAAGTTATAAACTCCCTTGCTATTCTTGTAAAAAACTTCTTTCTCTTCGTTCTTATCTTCTACAGCATCAAACGCTGCGGTAAGCGAAGCGCACTCCTCAGGGCTAAATATAGTGATCATTTACCTTGGCGGGCCTTTCGATGTAGATGTTGGTTTGTTCATAGTCTTGACGAGGTCAACCTTGAGCTTATGCGCAACCTGACGATCTTGTGCAGATACTCGTTCCGTGCTCTGACGTTCTTGCGAGGCTACACGCTGTTGTTCCTTCTGCATATCAATCTGCATGCGCTGTGCATCCAGTTTGAGTTTTTCTTGCGCTAACTGAATATCGGCCTGAGTTTTCTGCGCACGAGTCTGAGCATCTTGCGCCTTGATCTGGAGCTCCGCTTGCTGCATCTGAATCAGCGGGTCTTGCTGCAACTGTTGGGCTTTCTGCTGCTGAGCCATAGACATGTTCTGCTGCAAGAGCTGAGCGGACGCTTGCGCAACAAGTTGAGACAACTGCACCTCGGTCTCTTCAGGTAACTCCTCGTTCGGAGCGGGCAGTGCTACACCTAACTGCTCTTCAATTTTCTTGCGATACAGGAACGCTAAGTGCTCTGCAATATGCGCTTGAATCGCGCCCATCATCTGCTGCGCCATGGGGTTCTGTCCCATCTGCTGTGCAATCATGGGGTCCTGCATGAACGTCGAGTGCACCGCAATGTGCGCATCGTGATCTTGGTAGATAAACGCTTTTGTTGGCTCACCATTGAGAAACGCCATGTTCTCGCTGATCGGGTCTCTGGGCTTCTGATCATCATCAACCGGCACAAGCTTATCGGCGTTCTTTACACCCAGCACCTCAATCATCTGTCTATGTAAAACAGGCAAGTTGTAAATCTGCGGAGCCTGCTGCGCAAGCTGCATCACAGCCTGATACTGCATGATGCGCTGAGCCATTGTTGAACTGTTGGGATCACTGACCGGAATCACTTCAACGATGTCGTAGTCTTCGCGCTTGGCTGTGCGATCTCCACCAACGGGCTCGTAATCATAATCCTCTGGCATGTTGTCTCTGATGATGCTCTTAAGAAGTTTAAACTCCTCTTTCATCGAGTTGTGCACGCGGGCTTGGACTGCACCCATGATCTTGAGTTGTCTTTCAAGCAGCGCAAGTGTTGTACCCACGGGAGCCTGCGCACTCATGTCCGACATCTTCATGTCAGCAATAGAGCCCAGTCGTCTACCTTCTTCAGTAATCTGATTCAATAGCGCCAGCAACACCTGCGACGGCTCCTTGTACGGGAGCGTCATGATGTTGTCTTTGATAGACCCGCTTGGGATATCTACGTCGCGGAACTCGCCCGGTGCAATCGGTGTATCGTCACCCTTAACACGCAGACCCCGAGACTTCAAGCCACCCGGCAGATTAGCTAGAGTACCCGCGTCAACGAGTTGCCTAATAAGAGAAGTGCCAGCGCGAGCATAGCCGCCGATGATATGGATAAGACCCATACCATAAGCACCAAAGCCCGGGATATAGTCGTACTGAACCAAGTGCTGACGCTTCGCATATGTTGAGTCATCTTCATTCCAGTTTCTGTAAATGGCAAGAACTTCGTCTGTTCCGCGATCAATGGTAATAATGTAAGGAACTGCGATCTCGTCTTCGGTCTCATCACCCGGCATCACATAATCTACTTGAATTTCCGCTAATTGATAGCGGTCATCATCTGTTATAGAGTAGCCCTGCTCTTCGGCTTTTTTCTTCTCAACATCGTTATAAATGCTAACCGGATCACCCATGTCAACATCACGGTAGAAACCTGCAACTTGCAGCTTCTTAATGTCGTTTTTTGTCTTACGCATTAAGTGTGTGACGCGCTCAGCGGTACGTGCGCCCGACGACCCATAAGGGATGATCACATCTTCAGCGGGCAAGAAGATCGCGGTCTGCCTTTTAAGGCCCGGATCGTAATAAACTTTCTTGAAGGCCGCGCCCGCGAGACCTAGGTTAAACAACATGCGCTCATGCTCGGGACGATACTCAGGCATCTCCTCAGTCAAGCGGTAATTCATATCATCTTTTACGCGCTCCGCAGCCTCCTCTTTAAGACGATCAATGGCCCCAATAATTTCTGTTTTAACAGGCCCCGCAGCTGGGAACGTTTCCGTGATAGTCTCACTCTGAAACCTAATTGCCGCTTCCGTGAGTACAGTAGAAAACACTCCACAAGCGCCGTTCCACGGCTCAGTTCTCTCTTCATATTTCATCCCCAAAACTTCAAGACCTTTAACGTACGCATCTGTCCAATCTTTGCGACTGGCAATATCCGCATCCACTAATCCCATCAGCTCAGACGCAAGCTTACCCAGCTCACCCTCGTCCATATCTTCTGCAAGGTTGGCATCAAACTTTTCACTTGCTTTTTTGCTTTCAGGCGATAGGTCAATTTCTATACCGCCCATGCTAATACTCATAGATTCTGGGTCCTCGACCTCAATCTCAATTGCGTCTTCTGGAACCATACTTTGATCATCCATTCCGGGGATCAAAGAATACAGAGCTTTATCAATATTAGTAGCCATAGATCATCCTCAATAGAACACCGCATTACGGCGTTTAAAAAACTTTTGTTCTTCCGGTTCGTCGGAAGGCAAGCGAAGGAAACCCCCCTGCCTGAACCGCATCAGTGCAAGAGTGGTCGCGTCCACCAAGTCGTCGTGCTCGCCAGACGGAAATGCGGCAATCTCATCAACTGCCTCTTCCGCCCAAGAGGTACGGGGAACCCATACTTTCCCTGACGCAATTATGTCCGAGACCGAGTTCAAACGGGCAATTTTGTCTTGACCCCTACTCGGCGTGTATTCCTGAACTGGAATACCCATCGCCCTTAACTCATAGATAAGTGGTGCGCCGGTGGCTTTCTTCTCAATGATTACACCGTCCGGCTCCCACTCGTTGTACTCTTCAAATACGTCCTTCTTGAGCTGCACCCACTCTACGCGTTTCCTGTACACATTGAGCAAAATGATGTTTGGCAAGCTGTGGTCTTCGTCGTTGTAGAAAACCCCCCACGTCATGCCCACTGAATAGTCAGCACGATTGGACTTTTCAAACGCTGTGTCCCATGACTGCAAAATGTAGTCACATGCCGGTGGTCTTTCGAGTTCCCACCATTTCCACCAGTCCCGTTTAATGATCGCACTCTCATTACCCACGGGGTTCTGTTGGTACTGCGCTTGCCACTTACTATTAGGCAATTCTTGCCGCAGGGCTTCCAACTCCTCCAAAGACCAAAACTCTGGCCATAAGGGTTTACCCGAGGGCATGATGGCGGGAAACTCAATGACTTCCCACTGCTCTCCACCACGGGCAGCAGCAGCTTTAAGTACTTGGCCTGTTAAATCCCGCTGTGCCCAACGAGTCATCACGACTACGATTGACCCGCCCGGCTGTAGACGTTGGCGCGGACCAGACGTATACCACTCGGTTACTTTATCGTACACATCTGGGTTACTTGCGGCCATTGCTGCCTCTTGCTCGGAGTGCGGGTCGTCAATAATCAGGATATCAGCACCTTTACCGGTCACCGTACCGCCCACACCAATCGCAAAATAGTCGCCGCCTTTGTTGGTATTCCACCTTCCAGCGGCTTTTGAGTCCTGTTGGAGCTCAAAATCGGGAAAAATCGCCTTATAAACGTCGGAATCGACTAAATTTCGCACTTTTCGGCCAAATCCAACCGCTAATTCGCCTGTATTTGAGCTCTGAATGATCTTTTTGCTAGGGTATTTACCTAAAAACCACGCTGGAAGCAGGTAAGACGCAAATTCCGACTTCGTGTGACGTGGCGGCATGTTGATAATCAGTCTTTTGCACTGCCCGTTAGCCACTCGCTCAAACGCCTTGGCCATAATCTTGTGATGCCTGCCCGAAATAAAGGTTGGCCAGCACTTATGCACAAACCCCAAGAAAGTATCTTTGGCTAACTGCTTCTCTAGCATGATCTCTTTGTGGGAGAGGTCTGCAAGAATGGCATCTTTCTGATTCTTTGTTAACAGGTGAAGATTAGCCAGCAGCGCCTTGGTCTCTGGGTCTAGTTTCTCCAACTCGTCCACATCGTCAGACATTCTCTTCCTCCTCGGGCGGCTCTTTAGGCGTTACGTCCTCAATCACCTCGGGGTCTTCAAATTCTTTACGCATGTCCAAGTCCACAGACGGCACATCAATCGCGTTCAGCTTCATCATCTTACGAATCTTGTCTTTGATGGCCTCATCAATATCTGAGATGTTGTTGTACGTCACGGTGATTTCTGTTTTCTCGGTGAACAGGCCCACATCGCTGATCTTGCCCAGCATCTCCGTTGCTTTTATTTCGATGCGGGGGTCGCCGCATCCGGCTAAGTCGAGTAGCTTGTTGGTTACAACTAAACGCAGCTCTGCTGCGTCGGCAACGAGTGGGTTGTTGTATTCGCGCAACATTGTACTAATGCGCTGGGCGACTGGCACCTTCTCCAGTAGCGCTGGAGTGTCGGGCCGCGTGCGTGGCCTGCCCCGTTTGGGTTTGTCAGACATTGCGTCTTCAAACTGTTTCTTTGCAATTTCCGAGAACTGAGCAAATACCTCGTCAGCTTCTTCTTGTGCAATCGGGGAGTCTTCAATATCAGCGCCCAGTCCTTTTAAGACGGCGGCTGTGTTGGCGGCCAGTTGCATGTCTTCACGCAAGGTCGCTGCTTTGTCTGATTCGGTACTTTTAGGGTACGGAACCGTTTTATCAATATCAAGTTTTATCATGGAGGAAAGGGGTGCACTCCAAAAGGTGTTTGGATTCTACATGCATGGAACCAAATTATGCAAGGGGGGTTTAAAAAATATATGGGGGTGGGTATTTAGGGGGACCCGAATTAACACCCGGGGGGTGTTTTTAAATTTTGCTCTCCCAGTGCGCGGAACACTGTGTATGTATGCGTGATGGTACCTACTACCAATACTGCCCCTACCCACCATGGTGGTGTTCTCCTCCTGGTCCTACGAACAGCCTAGGGTCTAGCCGGAGAAGATTTTTTTTGAACTGCCAATGATCTAGCCGGAGACAAGTCGATTTTTTTTTGAGGGATTTGTCCATCACAAAGAATAGATTGTCCGTGTGGAGTTTCACCCTTTATCTGACCCATCCCTTATATTAGATCATCGGTTGGTTGATGTCCACCGATAACACTGCCTGCCAATTAGAACAGCGGGCAGTGCGGACAGATCGACATTCTGTCGATGTGTCCACGGCAATATTGCCAACTTCTTTTATAAGGAATACATCATGTCTGTTGCTACTTCTGCTATCGCTGTGCCCGTTGTCATTTCTGACGCTGACACAAACACTTTGTTCGACATTGGTTTTCAATCCACCAAAGCCGAGCAAGCCATGGAACAGGGCAAAGCCCGCCTCGATACCCTCGATGCTAACCTGTTCGATTTCATCAAGGGTGCATCTTATGCGGTCTTTATGAAAATGCGTGAGGTTATCATCACGGGCGCTGTTGATGCCGGTCGGACTGCTGAAGCATCACAAAAACAGTTCGAACGTCAGATTGGTCGTATCAGTGCCAACTTCACTGTCGAGAATGAGCAAGGCGTCAAGGTCGCATACAAGAAACCTGTCGCTGAGTCACCTGACGCAAAGCGCAAAGCCGATGCTCGTGCGGCTGAGATCAAGCGTCTTGAGGCGTTAGATGACGAAGGACTCTTGAATAAAAAGACTGAACTGTTGCGCAAAGGCGACAACAAGTCTGTGAACGAAGTCAAGAAAATCAATGCCGAGATTACTCGGCGTGATGCTGACGGCATTGCTGAGCGCAAAGCCGAGATCAAGGTAATTGTCGACAAGATCAATGCCCGTGTCAAAGAATTGGTCAAAGACAATGACATCGATTCGTTGACCTCTGGCTTGCTTGCAATGGAGTAATCCACCACGGACAGATCGACATTGTGTCGGTTTGTCCGCTTTTAACCTTTATTGGGAGATATCATGGATAAGTTTTATAAGTTCTTTGCTTTCAAGGCATTGATTTGCTTTGTGGCTTTCATTGTGTCGGTGCTTGCGCTTGGCGATGAGTCGCTGACTTTCTTTTGGGTTGCCATGCTTTCGACTGTGTCATCGCTTGGCTTTTATTTCGTTGGTGAATAACCATGGAAATTGAAACTCGTGTATGTATGTATGACACGGCTGAGTTATTGGACAATGACATTCGGTTGTTGGCTCCCGTGAACCCGCTTCACCCGTTATGGGATGATGTGCGCGACGATTGGTTGCGTGATTGGCAAGTAGAGTAAAACTCCGCCCGCTGTGCTTCGTGCATGGCGGGCGTTTTTTTTTCGCCCAAAACGCGTCGTTCGCGTCGCATCTGCGATGCCAGTTCCGTTAGCAACGGTGGAGGTTTCGACATTTTGTCGATTTTTCCGCCCGCTGGTCGGGTCGACTCGTCGGCAAGTGTAGCAACGGTCTAGTTCGCACGCACATACCCTGGTGACTTATTCTATGATCTATTCGCTCTTATTAGTTGTGTTTGAGCAACGGTTTAGGAGTTTGATAAGGTTATCCTCGGAGTGTTATCTTTACGCACTTGAACTTATCTTATTCTGCACCACCGACGTTCGTAAGTCCTTGTTTTTACTTGTCTATCTATCTTTAAAATAATAAATAAATAAACCCCTCAGGGAAACCCGAGGAAATTATAAAGCAAAACCTTTTTTCTTTCTTTCTTAGTGGGCGAGGCTAAACCGAAAAAACTTACCTCTCGTATACAATACTCCAATTTACCGGAAGAGACTGTTTATTTATTGTTTAATGAGCCCGCAAGCCACATAAATAGGTAAAACACCCCTTGAATAAGATAAGATCAGCCCCTATAATGCTATACTGCGGGCGACGTTTTTATCCGAATTTCGCCCGTAGTGTTATTCGTTATTAATTACATTATCCAAAGGAGCCAAACATGGCACGTACAGCAAAATACAAAACAGCAGACGATTTGATAAATAATACACTTACGAAAGACATGTGCATGGTGTGGCCTGTCAACGAATCTGCCAGCACAAATCAGTCACCGGTTCTTTCTCCCTACGCACCCCTGACCAAGGCCATGCTGACCAATTCGGTCTCGCGTATCTTGTTCATCACCTGCCGATACATCCCCGCATCGCGTCGGCTTGTGAAGTGGTGCAAAACACCGCATTGCGTCAACCCATACCATTACTCAGAGAACACGGCAACTGTCGCTCGTCGCTTTGCTATTTCAGTCAAAGAGGGCAAGGCGGGCGGATTCTTTACTGGCCTTCTGCCCGAGCAGGAACGCATAGTTAGCTCACTGCCCAAGCCCGAAGATATTGAAGCGGCCCGCCCTGTTGAACTCGATGTGCTAAAGCTATTACAGGAAAGCGCCATGCTCAGCGGTGTTGACGCCCGTGGTTTACCGCCCGCATTGCGTCAGCATAAGGAGTTGCCGACCGAGCGTATGCCCGACTTCAAGCCCGTACTGATGATGCGCGGTGTCACCGACCGCCTAATTGAAAAGAAGAACACACCAGT
>Ga0114967_10005358_pt1 | contig 10191 bp, 9 predicted proteins | sample M_130628_MF_Meta_FD_92639 | JGI IMG/M metagenome (GOLD analysis project Ga0114967, IMG submission 92639) | Freshwater microbial communities from Lake Montjoie, Canada to study carbon cycling - M_130628_MF_MetaG | ecosystem: Environmental > Aquatic > Freshwater > Lake | place: Lake Montjoie... | reverse complement strand
GGCTCCGTTGCAAGGGCTGTCGCAACCATTAACAAACGTTGCTGTGCTGATGAAATCGCTGAAGCAGGCGCATGCGCGACGCCCAGCAACCCCATAAACTCAAGCAAGTCTGCGGCACGCTCTCGCTGAGCCGCGTCTTCTTGGCGATAGGGTTTCGTGCGAAAAATTGCTTGCGCCGCTTTGGTTTCGAAGCGAGTATGCGCCCCTAACAGCACCTGCTCTAGCAAGCTAAATTCTGGAAAAAGACTCGTCGTTTGAAACGTACGGGCAAGGCCGAGGGCCACACGCTCACCGATCGTCGCAGTCGAAATGTCGTGGCCATCCAATAAAATCTGCCCGCGTGTCGCGCGCATCGTGCCCGAAATCAAATTCACGCTGGTTGATTTGCCCGAACCATTTGGGCCGATTAGCCCAACAATTTCACCCGCAGCGATCTCAAGCGACAAGCCCTTGACAGCTTGAACACCACCAAAATTTTTATCGAGCTCACGTACAACGAGCAAAGGCTCAGTCATACATCACACTCTTGGACTTGATTGCACCGATCAACCCGCATACACATCTTTGTTTCACTTCAGACAAGACTCGCCCTCAACATTGAGGACGACGCACGATTCAGTCGTAACGAGAGTGATATTAGACCGATCGTCTATAAAATCGATTGGTATTTACCCTCAATGAATGTCTATTACAAAAAAGTGTTATACATCAAGCGAATAGAATATATATTCGTGTGATTTTTTTATCTTTTTGTTTACTTTTTAAATATTAGTTAATCAAAATTTATGGGTACCCTCCACGCCATCGCACCACCTGACGGCGCTCGCAAAGACAATGCGTCAGACGCAGATATGCAGTTCAGGCACACCCGTTCGTTGGCTGCCAAGCAACGCGGCGATACCCGCTCGGCAATCATCTGGTGCGGCACCGAATTGCTAACAGAGCGTGGCTTTCAAATTACGGGCATCGATGAAATTTTGTCTATCGTCGGCGTCCCGAAAGGCTCTTTTTATTATTACTTCAAGAGCAAACGCGAATTCGGTGTCGCCGTGGTGGATAACTACGTTCAGTTTTATGCCCAGAAGATGGCTCTACTCTTTGACAACCCCGAGCGCACTCCGCTGCAGCGCTTGCAGGATTTTGTCGACGACGGCAAGCTCGGGATGGCGAAATATGATTTCAAGCGTGGCTGCCTGATCGGCAATATGGGGCAAGAGCTTGCGGCGCTAAACGACGAATTCAGAGAGCGGCTTGAGCAAGTGATGCAGACGTGGGAAGCTCGCGTGACAACTTTGTTTGCACTCGCCCGTGACACTGGTGAAATCGCACAAAGTCACGACCCTGAAAGTCTGTCTCAGTTTTTTTGGATTGGCTGGGAGGGCGCAATTTTGCGCTCGAAGCTCACCCGCAGCGTCGCACCACTTGATCGCTTTGCGCAAATCTTTTTTAGTAAAGTGCTGGTACGATGAAAATCAACCGCCCCTCGGGTAGGTGAACATTATCGGCACGTTCGTTGGAGACAACGGTTTAGTCATTTTCTTCGGGTATTTCAAACGCCAACCGAAGCGATCGAGCCATCTCAGACCCTTGCGCTCACGCCACTTGAGCAGCAAGGTCAAGGCTTTGAGTTCGAGCACGAACTCGTCTAGAACGTGCGCAAAGACTACCTCACCTGCCAAGGAGCGGATTGTTTCATTAAGTAATTCTTTTTGTAGTATTCTCCGAAAATTAGCCATATCATTGGGAAACGCTTTGTTTAAAGTACTTTTTGCGTCCATGGCAAGTACAACTGAAACCCAAAGATCAATTTGTGAAGCTTTAACCATAGCTAAGGAATCATTATGGCGGCAACAGATTCAGACAACAAACTTCGGTTTGAATTAAAGATTCAGTCTAGGCAAGAAGACAAATTTTTCGTGACTGACGTTCAAGGGTCGGAAGCTATCTCTGAGCCGTATTGGTTCAAAATCATTTTTGCAAGCAACAACTCCAATCTGCAAGCAGATGATCTTTTGTTGCAATCGGTCATGTTGAAAATTTTTACTTCAGACGCGGATCAATATACGCAATATTCGGGATTGATTTTTGAGTTTTCAATGATAAAGCGCCTCAATGATTATGTGCTTTATCAAATTGAATTCAGACCAAAGTTGTGGAAACTTTCTTTCAATCGCATTACTGATATTTACTGCGAAGAAAAAACAATTACAGAAATAATTGCAAAAAAACTCCTTGAATCAGGCATTACCACCGAGCATTTTGAACAACGTTTAAAAGATCCCTCTGTTTATCGTAAACGTTCATTTATTTGTCAATTCTACGAGACAGATCTGAACTTCATTTCACGATACATGGAAGCCGAGGGGATTTATTACTTTTTTGATCAAACCACAGAATTTAATGAAAAGCTCGTCATGTTGGATTACCGGCTTGGTGGGCCAGATTCAAAAAAGAAACTTTATTTTTTTGATGCTCAAGATATGCCCACAGCAATGCAGGACAATCGCGTCACGAATTTATCGTCAAGCAAAAAAGTCATTCAAGCCAAAAGCGTCATGCAAGATTTTAATTTTCGTAAAGCCAACCTTGAGGAGTCATTCAAAAGTGAGGTTGATGTTGACACCAAGGGGATTGGTACGTCGATGTTTTGGGGTTACAACTTGAGAACGACTAGCGAGTTAGACCGCTTAATAGAGGTCAGAAAAGAGGAACTACTTAGCGACCAATCCACCGTCAGTGGCTTGAGCACTGCTACCGGGTTAAGAAGCGGTCACTTGATTTCTGTTGAAAGGCACTTCCAGGACTCTTTGAACAAAGATCTTCTCCTCATATCGATTAAGCATCGGGGTGTGCAGTCATTTTCATGGCTGAACGACCAAAATGGAGCCGCGGGTTCAGAGGCATCAAGAGGCACCACATATACCAACGAGTTTTATGCCTGTGACGGCAATCTTCAATACCGAGCTAAACGCAAGTCCAAATGGCCTTTTGTTGCCGGCACTTTAAACGGGATTGTGGATGACGAGGGCAGTGGCAAGTACGCTCAACTCAATGAGCACGGCCAATACAAAGTACAACTTTTATTTGATTTAACCAGTAAAGAGACGAATCGTGGCTCTGCGTGGATGCGTATGATGAGCCCCTATGTCGGGCAAGGGCATGGAATGGCATGGCCATTACTGAAAGGGACTGAGGTGATGATCGGGTTTATGGGGGGTGATCCAGATCAGCCATTCATCCTGGGGGCCGTACCGAACTCCGAAAATAAGAATGTGCTCAATGCCAACAACTCACATTTAGGCGGGTTTGAATCAAGCTCCGGCAACTACATGGTGGTCAACGATAAGGATGGAGAGCAGGGGGTTCATATGTGGACTCCAAGCGGCAATACTCATTTTTACATTGGTAAGTTTTAAGAACTTAACTTTAAGGACTGTATTATGGAATTTGCACCAGCGAAGAGTTATGGCGGTGGTATTTTTCAATGGACTTTAGGTCAGTCTTACAAAACCAGTCTGGGTGGAAGCTTCTCAACGTCCCTTGGACAGACTTCAGCCGTTTCTGTAGCCGCTGATTCTAAGTTTATGTTAGGTACGACCAATAGTGTGAAGTATGCTTGGGAAACTTCGGTCTCGTTTGGTAAATCCTTTTCATACAAAGATGTTGATGAAATTGAGTTCAAGCCGTCAGGGATATCCATTGCAGAATACTCTGGTGCAAGGTGTACTGAACTTTTCCAAGCCTCTGCAGGATTGGGGCCGATTCAACGGGGACAATTTGAGGCTCAACGCAGTGCCGCAAGAACAGCCATGAAAATTTTGGTTATTTGCAATGGAGCGAGCGCAATTGCAAACATTTTAATGAGTGGATTTGGGCAGGGGTTTGCCGAACAAGGCAAAACCGATCAGGAAAGTCATTACGCATTAGAAGTTGGCATTGCTGTTACCGCAGCGCAAGCGTTGACAGCAATCATTCCCGTTGTGATGCTTCTGTGCAATTCATTCTTAACCGCAGCAAAAGCAGGTACAAAGCCTACAACTTGGCAACCAAATGCCATCTTACAAGCATCTTCGACAAAAGGTGTTTTTATGGGTTACAACCCAGAAAAAGTTGGAATGAAAGAAGTTTCTATGATTGCAATGAGCGAAGAGGGTACAAAGGTAACTGTTTTTAGGTCGGCTAACACCTTCTTGACCGGAGAGAACGTTGGACTTTTAGAAAAGAGAGAGCACGTTGGTTCCTTTTTAACTTTTCCAGGTGATGCAAAAAGTACGATGCAAATGACAGGTAAGTCTTTAGACATCGAAACAGGTAGTCTTTCTCTTAACGGGAAAACACCTGAAATAAATTTGGTTAACCCCGAATCAACTTTAAAAGCCGTTTTTTCGAATGTTGATCTAACCGCACAAACCATACCAGGGTCAAAGGCGGCTATAAACGCCACTCTGGTGTTAAATGATAAAGGCCCTAAAGCTATCTTAGCTGCTCAGGCGGGTCCCGCCAGTTCAAGCGTTGATATCATTCCGACCGCCTTAAAACTTAAATCAGGTGTACCGACCGAATTAGTTCTTAATTCAACGAGTTTGAATATGAAAGCACCCGCCTTAAAATTAGAGGCTGTAGGTGCAGTTGAAATAAACTGTACTCAATTTAAAGTTAACGGAGCAGGCGGCTTTTCTGTTCTCTCCGCACTTATTAGGTTAGGTTAGTCTCACTTAAGATGCGTATCAGCCAACCCTCTCAGTGTGAAGCGACTACAAAAATCCTGAACCGATTTCCCGGGCAGTTTGAAGTTTCTGTGGCCCTTTGGCATGTCTTTTCAATCGAGTCAGACCAGCCTGATCCAGAGGACTCTCGAATCATTTGGGCACTTGCCAAGCAATACCAGGTTCAGCAACTCGACGAAGGATACCCAAAGTCAAGGGGTGAGTTTCTATGCTTCGGTCTGGGTTATCCGCAAAGCGATCTGCGTTCTGGCCCATTTTCAGTCGCAGTGCGCGTGGATGTTCAGAAACGAAGCTTGGCTGTTTTTGGTCCGAGACAATACAGCATGTTAGGAAGTCCGCACGAAACAGGCGGTGAACGATCGCCGGTTGCCGTTAGTTCTAGCAATGCCTTTGGTGGCCGCGGGTTTTTAGACAATCCTGATGGGGTTGGCTGGCAAGCCAAAGCAGGGGACAGAGCCCCTGAAATTGAAGATCCAGACGACTTGATCATTGCGACGCGTCAGACGGTGACACCCGCTGGGTTTTGGCCTCTGTCACCGGCCTCTAGCTTGCGTAAAAAACATCTGGGTGCGTTTGATGAAAGTTGGCTAAAAAGTCATTGGCCGTGTTTTCCACCAGATACGCACCTTGAATTTTTCCAAACAGCACCAGAAAAACAACGTTTATCCGCATATTTCAAAGGAAATGAAACTTGTGAAATCATTAATATGCACCCCTTGAAACAACGATTGATCTTTAAACTTCCTAATAAGCGTGCACGCTGCATTTATAGACGTGGTTCAGACGTGGGTATATTTAATGGGTGGTACGAGTCCCCGATGGTCGCAGAGACTTTATATTTATTTCCAAATGAAGGGGTTGCCGCTTTGTTGCATCGTGCAGTCATTTTGGTGCAACAAGCTGATGCTTTAGACCTGCGGGATGTTCTGCTGTCGCTTGAAGAGCCAAATACCGACATACCTGCACAAAACAAAATTAAACAGCACTTCCAAACTCAATTGTTCGATGTGATCAACCCTGTAGAAGACGCAATTAATCCCCAGGTCCCAGACTCTCAAGCATCATTAACATCATGAGCGAGAAACCACCTAATTTCTCTAACGAGAACACCCAAGCCCAAAAACGAATTACAAAATCCGGTGTTGTAAAGTTATCTCCCGATTTTGAGTACATTTTGTCTCAAACCGGTTTTAGTCAAGAGTCCGCCGCAGCGATTCGCTCGGCAGCAGATCCATTTTCTGCCCTCAGCCAGGCTTTAAAACAACAAATTCAGTTAGCAAAGAAAGAATACGACAAGGCAATCTCTGTAAGTGGACTAAGTGAAGCCGAATATCTCGAGGCGTTAAAAAAGTTTCCGGAAGTGGGCGCTGCGTTGAAAAAAGCAGAGTTTTCATCTGGACTGAGCGTTCAGATGGGGGTCATGGGGGACTTTATTGACACGTTAATTGACTCTCTCAGAGCCAATTCAACTCAGCAAACACCGCCGATGTCGTCTACACAATTGACGCACAACACAGCTACGCCAATTATTAAAGCTGTTGAAAAACAGGCTGTCAGTTCGACAAGTTTGGCTTCTCTAGAAATGCAGGATTTTTTAAAAGAACGACAGCTTAGCGAAACACAGTTTTCCGGCATGAATCTTTCTGGCCTTTGTTTGGCGGGTTTGTGCATGACTGGCATGGATTTTACCGGTGCGATTTGTGAAGCAACAGACTTTACCAATTGTGACCTGAGTCAAGCGTGCTTTAAGGACGCCATTCTGACTAGCGCGGTATTTACCGACGCCAAAATGGTAGCAGCCAATCTGAGTGGTTCGAGCGCATCGGATGCTTTTTTTAATGATACCGACTTGAGCCAAGCAAACCTTAACGAAGCAGTGCTAGTAAATTGTGAGTGCAAGTCAGCACGGTTTGATCAAGCGAGTCTTGAGCAAACGCAGTTAGATCATAGCGACTTGACTGGAGCAACTTTTTCCGCAGCCAATATGCAAAAAGTATCGGCTTGTGAGTCACTGTTTGAGGGTTGTACTTTTATTGATGTACAAATTGATCATGCTGATTTTATGCGGTCAACACTGACTAACTGCCGGTTCGACAAGGCTGTTGGGAAACGTGTTGAATTAAGTGGCGCACGATTACAGGCATGTCATTTTTCTGCTTGCAGCCTGATAGACTGTACTGCCATGCTAAAGGCAAGTTTTGATTCTTGTACCTTTGATCAGTGTAAGCTTCAGAGTATGAACTGGGTTACGGCCTGTCTTTCCAATGTTAAATTCAATGACTGTGTTTTAACTGGCAGTGATTTTAGTTCGGGCGAATTGACACAGACGACTTTTTCAAAGTCAAAAGCGCAACAGGTATCATTTTTCAGTAGCCAACTCAAAGCCGTCGCTTTTACTCAAAACAATTTGATGGAAGCCAGCTTTCATGGTTCTAAGCTTCAAGCATGTTCTTTAACAGGAAACAATTTGTTTGGTGCTGACTTTATCGAAACACAACTGGACGACAAGACCACCCTTCAGGGCAACGTCATGTTAAAGACTATTTTGGTACAGCGCGGCCAATCGTCAACGTAGTAGGAGATTGTTGTGAGCAAATTAATTGAGGCACTCCTAGACACAAAACAGTGCCGAGGCACAAAATTCGATGGCGTGAGTCTTGCCGGTTTGGATCTCTCGGATTGTCAGTTTTTTGAGTGCTCATTTACCAATGTAGACTTTTCTAATGCGTTGATGGAAAGATCTGTCTTTATTGGGTGTGATCTAACTGGTATGAATTTTTCTTCTGCCCAGATGATCGAAACAATATTTCAGGGCTGTGCGTTGGAGAATGCTCGATTTTTTGGCATGACGGTCACAGATGCTATTTTTAGCAAGACTTCTCTTGTTTCGGTGGATTTTAGCAACGCAATCTTGCATAAAACGGCCTTTGACTCGTGCGATCTCACCCGGGCAAACTTTTCGGAAGCTGACCTCACATTAGTTGCTTTTATGAATTCGACAGTCGTGTATACAAACTTTATGAAAGCCAATCTAAGAAGAGCCACGATGGCTGGACTAGATTTATCAACCGCTATTTTCCAAGCGAGTTCTTTGATAGAAACCTACTTTGAGGGCTCTAATTTAAGCGGTCAAGCATTTAAGGATTGTGATTTAACTTCAACCATCTTTCACAAGGCAATTTTGGTCAACACAGACTTTTCTGACAGAGATTTGTCCGGAGCCTTCTTTTCCCAAGCAGATCTTTCAAATTCAAATTTTAAGGGCTCCAAGCTTAAGTTTGTATCCTTTGAAAAAGCCACGGTCAATAAAGCTGATCTGTCCGGTACTGTGATTGAAAATTCAATATTTCAGGAAGCTAGCCTGCAAGGAACATCGTTTGAAGAGGCGCAAATTAGTCAATGCGCATTTGGAAAAGCTGTTGCAACGCACGGCGTTTGGCGCAATGTCACTTTAGAGAAATCTGAGTTATCGGGTGCCTCACTAGATGGAAGTGATTTTTCAAGTGCAAAATTGACGCAAATCAATATGCATGATGTTTCGCAAGAAAAGACACTTTGGGACAAATCTATATTTGTCGATGTCAAGGGAACGGATCCTGAAAGACTGGCCGCAGAGAATTGGCAACCAAAAACCTAGCAAATCACACAACCTAAAGGAGTCAGTATGTTCGTTTGTACTGCAGGAGGTGGCAGCACAATGGCAATGCCGGATGTATGTAAAACTCCGGCACCTCCAGCACCGCCTATACCCATTCCTTATCCCAATATGGCACAGCTTGCGATGGGATTACCGCCTGTAGCAAACGTACTGATTGGTGGCGCTCCTTCCCTGAACAAAGCCTCAAAGATTCCAATTTCAAGTGGTGATGAAGCAGGAGTAGCCGGCGGCGTTGTAAGCGGCTCTTTTATTCAAGAGGTTGAATGCATCATGGGTAGTATGATCGTCATGATTGCTGGTAAAGCAGCGGTTCGCGTTGGCGACCCAGTTAAGGCCAATAAAGGCAATACCGTTGGTTCCGTCGTGGCTCCCAGTCAGACAATTGTTATGGCTAATTAAGGAGTTGAGATGCCATCCAGATCAGCATTAAACGTGTCAGGATTTCGAAATGCGTCTTCACTCAAGCAGTTGAACTTTCCATCCTCAGAGAATGGATTATCACGCCTGATCGTGACGGATGTTACAGACGATGTCATCCTTGTTGAAGGGCAAGACGGTGGACCATCGTTAAGAACAAGTCTTAGTGCGAGTTGCATTCTCAATCCACAGCTCGGCGATCAAGTTCTTGTTTATCTAGATCATGACAGTCACGAGCATTTTGTACTGGCTGTACTAAAGCAATCCGTACAAAATTCTAGTAGTTACTCTCTTGGCAAAGAGGTCAGTCTTATCGCTGAAGGTAACCAAGTACACCTTAAAGCACACTCCATCAATCTTACGGCGACTGAAAGTGAGTTTCGAATAGAGCGATTTCAGGGCGTCTATGATGATAAGTCTGAACGAGCAAATACAATGACGGTGGTTGCCAACCAGGTTCGACATCAAATCGATCGTATGATTGCAAGAATAAAAAATAGCTTCAGAATCATCGACGGTTTAGACCGAACGCAAGCTGCCAATATTCAACAAACAGCAGAGCATCAAATGTTGTTGAAGTCCAGTTATACAAGACTCAGTTCGCAGTACGCAGTTAAAGTTGACGCAAAGAAAATTGACCTTGGGTAAAAGGCAATGTACTTGGCTTATGAATTTAACGGCGCTATGATTACGGCAATTAACACCGGCTCGTGCACTTTATAAAATGAAACATTCCGGAATCGCTGCGCAGCGGCGATGCCAACTTATCGATGAATTGACATTTGTATGCCACTCACATTCAAAAAAACTCTTCTCGCTGCCTCAATCGCTAGCACCCTTCTTGCTGGCCAAGCACTCGCCGCTGATCCACCAAACATCCTGATCATCTGGGGTGACGATATTGGTCAGTTCAATATCAGCGCCTATAACAACGGCATGATGGGTTACAAAACTCCCAACATCGATCGCATCGGTAAAGAGGGCGCGCTGTTTACTGACTGGTACGGTCAGCAAAGCAGCACAGCCGGTCGCGCTGCGTTTATTACTGGGCAGTCACCGATTCGCACGGGTTTGACCAAGGTTGGTTTGCCAGGCACGCCCGAGGGCATGAAAAAAGAAGATCCAACCTTGGCCACGCTACTGAAAGCGAAAGGTTACAAAACCGGTCAATTTGGTAAAAATCACTTAGGTGACCGTGACGACATGCTGCCTACGGCGCACGGCTTTGATGAGTTTTTTGGCAATCTGTATCACCTCAATGCCGAAGAAGAACCCGAAAACCCTGATTACCCAAAAAATCCAGAATTTAAAAAGAAATTTGGTCCGCGCGGCGTCATCCACAGCTTTGCGGGCGGCAAGATCACCGACACTGGGCCACTCACCCGCAAG
>Ga0114967_10005357_pt1 | contig 10191 bp, 9 predicted proteins | sample M_130628_MF_Meta_FD_92639 | JGI IMG/M metagenome (GOLD analysis project Ga0114967, IMG submission 92639) | Freshwater microbial communities from Lake Montjoie, Canada to study carbon cycling - M_130628_MF_MetaG | ecosystem: Environmental > Aquatic > Freshwater > Lake | place: Lake Montjoie... | reverse complement strand
GCCATGGCGTGGTTGCCAAACTGAATCACCGTCAGCGGCGTGCGGATTTCATGCACCAGCATCGCCAGAAACTGCTGCTGCGTGGTGTGCCATTGCGCATCGATACGCTGCCTCACATCGGCTTCGGTAGCCTGCTTTGCACGGCGCAAGTGCTGCAAATAGTCTTGCCGCGACATGATCCCCAAGCCGAACAAACAAAAAATCGCCTGATGAAACACGAATTGGTAAATCATCTTGTGGTTACCACCAGAAACCCAAAACGAGGCAATAAAGGTCGCATTGACAACGACCGCAAAAGCAATAAAGAGCAACGCCCACAGCTTTTCCTCGCGCAGCTGCCAGGGCCAAAACGGCGCATTGCCTTTGGTTTGGTAGCGCCTCCACACCAAATGGGCAGTTAGCACCTGAGCCCATAGCAACGCAGATGGAATCATCCAGCCACGCCAGGCATACGGTGTGAGCGCCAACATCACCAATCCCACCCCCAGGTACCAACGCAACGCGCGCGCGCTGGGTATCAAATTCACCGGTGCGCTCAAGATGGCAGCCCCAAACAAGGGCGCAGCCAAGACGGCGGCGACCGTACAAAAGGTCGTTAGCGTCACAAAAGCGTGCGGCCCCAGATCCAGCAATTGGACAAAAAAGCCCTGCAGGTTCAGGGCCCATACCGTCATGGTGAAACTCAGCACCGCCAGCGCCGCATAAGCCAATCGTCGCTTCAGGATCCATTGAATGATCGCGCCCACGATCGCAAGCAGGCCCAAACTTATCTCGGCGCTGCGTGTAAGCAAGTCGTATTCGAGGCGCTCGGTAGAGTCGCTTTGTGTCAGCACCTGCGGCTCTATCCAATGCATGCCCTCGCTTTTCAGGCGCACATAGAAGGTCTGGGGCAGCGGGTTCCGATTTTGGCTCAAGCCTGCTAGGCTGTTGCCGGCTTGTAATTCGCGGGCCGAGAGCTTGCGCTCGAGCCAGACACCGCCTTGGCTACTGGTCGCAGCGCTGGGCAGGTAGACAGTAACGTCCTTGCTGCTGGCGCGAAACCACCGCAAAAAAAGCGGCTCGCTGCCGTCGTAGACGAGCGTGACCTTGAGCCACAGCGTCCCGGGTGTGGCATTCCACTGCATGTAGGGGCTGGACGGCGCGAAGGACATTTGTTGCGCCTCTGGCAGCTCCAACGCGCCGGTTTTATCAAAGTACGTCTCCCAATGCACTTGGGGCCCAGCCCAGCAGGCAGGGGCGGAAAGCCCGAGAAAATAGGCTATTGCAAGGAGTAATATGGTACGCACAAGAAATTCTATCGTCAAAAACGATACAAAATTAACGACTTCATAAAAAACGGCAAAATCGCAAAATTCATTTCAAGGTAGCACGTTTCCATGAGCCTTCTCTTTTCTCCACTGGCCCTGCCCTCGCCCCAGGGCGGCCTGGCGCTACCGAATCGCATTGTTGTGGCGCCTATGTGCCAGTATGCAGCCAAAGATGGCCAGGCGACCGACTGGCATCTGATGCACTGGGGCAATTTGCTCAACAGTGGCGCGGGGCTATTCACCACCGAAGCTACCGCTGTGCTCAGCGAGGGCCGCATCACCCCGGGCTGCCTGGGCCTGTGGGACGATGCCACCGAGGCCGCACTGCTCGACCACCTGCACCGCGCCCGGGCGCTGGCGCCGCACACTGCGGTGTGCATTCAGCTGGCACACGCCGGGCGCAAGGCGTCCAGCGCCCTGCCCTGGCAGGGAGGACAACTGCTGTCGCCGGAACAAGGCGGCTGGCACACCATGGGGCCCTCGGCCCTGGCACAACTGCCCCACGAGCCCGCACCCCACGCCATGACCGAGGCCGACCTGGCGCGCGTGCGCGACGCTTTTGTGGCTGCGGCCCTGCGCTCGGTACGCATCGGCGTGGACGCCATTGAGCTGCACGCGGCACATGGCTATTTGCTGCACGAGTTTTTGTCACCCCTGGCCAACCAGCGCAGTGATGCCTACGGCGGCAGTCTGGAAAACCGCATGCGCTTTCCACTGGAGGTGTTTGCCGCCGTGCGCCAGGCGTACAACGGCTGCCTGGGCCTGCGCCTGTCAGCCACCGACTGGGTGGAAGGCGGCTGGGACATCGCGCAAAGTACCGCGTTTTGCACTGCGCTCAAAGCGGCGGGCTGCGACTTTATCCACGTGTCCTCAGGCGGCGTGTCGCCACAGCAAAAAATTCCTCTGGCGACCGGCTACCAGGTGCCCTTTGCCCGCGCTATCCGTGCCGTCACGGGCATGGCGACCACGGCCGTGGGCCTGATCACCGAACCGGCCGAGGCTGAGGCGCTGCTGCAAGCCGGTGACGCCGACCTGGTGGCACTGGCGCGCGCCTTTTTGTACCAGCCACGTTGGGGCTGGCAGGCAGCCGTGGCACTGGGCGGCCAGGTGCAAGCCACCCCCGCCTATTGGCGCTGCCTGCCGCGCGGCGCCCAGGCGGCGTTTGTGGGCGCCAGCGTGGGCACGCGCTAGGCTTGTCTATGGCGCCGCGCCCGGCCACCGCCCTGTTGCTGGCCGCTGGCCGGGGCGAGCGCATGCGCCCGCTCACCGACACCTGCCCCAAGCCGCTGCTGCAAGTGCGCGGCAAACCGCTGCTGCAATGGCACCTGGAAGCGCTGGCGCGCGCAGGCTGCGGGGCGGCGGTGGTGAACACTGCCTGGTTGGGGGAGCAGATTGAGGCGCGCTTTGGCGAACATTTCCACCCGGCGCCCCGCTCTGAAGCCGTGCCTGCGACGCCCCAGGGTGCGGGCAGCGGCGTAGCGCTGCGGTATTCCCACGAGGGGCGGGACTTTGGCGGCGCCCTAGAGACCGCCGGTGGAATCGTCCGCGCGCTGCCCCACCTGGCCAATGTGTTTTGGGTGGCGGCAGGCGATGTGTTTGCGCCCGACTTTGTGTTTGACCCCACAGCCGTGGCCGCATTTGCCGCCAGCGGTTTGCTGGCGCACATTTGGCTGGTGCCCAACCCGGCGCACAACCCCGGCGGCGACTTTGGCTTGTCTGCGCAGGGGCTTGCCCTGAATCTGCCCAAAATCGCAGCGCCCACCAGCACGGGCACGCCACAGCGCTACACCTTCAGCACCATCGCGCTCTACCGGCGCGCTTTCTTTGAAGCCGCCTGGTGCGGCATTTCGCCGGGCAACCCGGCTGGTGTGAAAGCGCCGCTCGCGCCACTGCTGCGCGCGGCCATGGATTCGGGCAAGGTGAGTGCGAGCTTGTACACCGGGCAGTGGACGGATGTGGGGACGCCGGAGAGACTCGCGGCGCTCCAGTTCAAGTAATCCGCACGCGCGGTTTTTCGCAATGGCTTCTTATTGACACGCCAGCGATAGGCTGCTGATCAGATTTTCAACAAGCGCTTCATCAAAAGCGTCGGAAAATCCTGCCGATGCGCCGCAATGGCGTAGACATACACATCAGTGTTGATACGCCGATAAACCAATTTGTGACTTGAAGTAAAGACATTTTGGTATTCAAAAATTCCGACCAAAGCAAGCTCTTGGACGGGCGCCCCGGTCAAAAAACCCGAATCTACCAACACCAGCTTTTCAAATATCTCATCCTCCGCCTTGAGCCAGTCAGCCTCGCTCCACTTGTCAAGCATGTACTCTTGAAGTGAAAACAAGTCATCCTGCGCATCTGGAAGAATGATGACAGCCATTATTTGCGACCTTGACGGGCAGCCAACAACTGCGCCCGGGAGTCCGCAGCCGAAATGCCTTTGCCTTGAACGCGGTCTTTCTCACCCAAGGCCATGATCTTCAGGGCGGCAATAAGCGCCTCCTTTTCCTGGTACTGCTTGACGCTTTCAATGACCATGCTAGCCTCCCCGTTTTGGGTAATGACGTACGGATTGCCATTCATCTCCAGGTCGTCGGAAATCTGGGCTGCATGGCTCTTAAGGTAGGAAATGGACTTTATGTTGGTCGTGGATGGCATGGTGAACCCGGTGCAATAAAAAGACTGAATGTAGGTCTGAATTTAGGCATCGTCAATCGGCTTTCAGAACGCCACTCCCCATTTAAATCAAAGCCAGGCGCAGGGTTTTGATTTTTAAACTTGGTGTGAAGGCTATTGCATATTGCTTTTGCTTAAACGCGCTATCGGGGCCAAGACCACAAGGTCTCACGCCAACGAGCCGGCTGTTCCTAAAATGCTCCCATGATGCTCCAATCCCCCCCTTATTCCACCCGCCGCGCCCGCTTGACCGCCCACATAGGCAGCCACGGTATCGCCCTCATTCCCACCGCGCCCGAGCAGCAGCGCAACCGGGACGCGGACTTTTTGTACCGCTTTGACAGCTACTTTCATTACCTGAGCGGCTTTACCGAGCCGAAAGCCTGGTTGGTGATTACCGGCAGCGGCAAGACGGTGCTGTTTTGCCTGCCCAAGGACCTGGAGCGCGAAACCTGGGACGGCATTCGTCTGGGGCCGCAGGCCGCGCCCGCCGCGCTGGGGGTGGACGAGGCCTACGCGATTGACGAGCTTGACACCCGCATGCCGCTCTTGATGGACGGCTGCGACACCGTCTGGTACCCGTTTGCCACCCACAAGGGGTTGGAGGCGCGCGTCAACGGCTGGCTGCAGCCGCTGCGCGACCGGGTGCGCTATGGCACTTTGTGCCCATCGGCGCAGCGCGACCTGTGCGAGCCGCTGGACGAGATGCGCCTGGTCAAAGACGCGTTTGAGCAAGCCACCATGCGCCGCGCCGCGCAGATCAGCGCCGGGGGTCACGTCCGCGCCATGCAACTCAGCGCGCGCATGCTGCGCGAGGGTAAAGAGGTGCGCGAATACCACTTGGACGCCGAGCTGCTGCACGAGTTTCGCCGCCACGGCTCGCAATGCCCGGCCTATGGCTCCATCGTCGCGGCTGGCGAGAACGCTTGCGTGCTGCACTACCGCGCCGACGCCGGCCTGGTGCGCGACGGCGAACTGGTGCTGATTGACGCCGGTTGCGAACTCGACGGCTACGCCTCAGACATTACCCGCACTTTTCCGGCCAACGGCAAGTTCACCGGGCCGCAGCGCGCGCTCTACGAGCTGGTGCTGGCCTCGCAGCAAGCGGCGGTGGACGCCACCCGCGCTGGCGCCCGCTTTACCGATCCGCACGAGGCCACCGTCAAAGTGCTGGCCCAAGGCATGCTGGACCTGGGGCTGCTGGACGCCAACAAGGTGGGCAGCCTGCAAGACGTGATTGAGAAGCGCGCCTACTTTCCGTTCTATATGCACCGCACCGGCCATTGGTTGGGCATGGACGTGCACGACTGCGGCGCCTACACCGAGCCCAGCGAAATCGGCCAGGCCACCACCCGGCGCGACGCGCTGACCGACCAGACCATTGTCAACCGCCCGGCGCGCGTGCTGCGCGCGGGAATGGTGCTGACGATCGAGCCAGGCATTTACGTGCGCGCAGCGCCTGGTGTGCCCGAGCAGTTTCACGGCATTGGCATCCGCATCGAAGACGACGCCATCGTCACCGAGACCGGCTGCGAGCTCATCAGCCGGGGCGTACCAGTGGAGGCGGATGCGATTGAGGCGCTCATGCGCGGCTAAGGTTGACGGGGGCGCGTGGCGCTCCATGTGACGTACGAACGACTACCCGGCGCAGCTGGGCGACAGTGCAACGCGCATATGCTTGCTGACCCTGGGCGTCACCAGGGCTTTACAAGTTGCGGTTACCGTTGGCATATTTCTGTCTGAACCATGAAATTCATTTCCCAACCTCGGCGTTTTGGCGTGACCGTACTGGCGCTCGGTCTGGCTGTTGGCGCGTTGCATGCACAAGAAGCGGGCACGTCGGCTGCGCCCAACTCGGCCACGGAAAACCCGGCGCCAGCGCCAACTGCATCTCCCACTCCGGCCTCAGTGCCAGCGCCGGCCGACCCTACGGCGCTCAAACCCGTGGAAATCCGCGCCAACCGCGAGACTGAGGAGCGGCGGCAGTCTACGGCGGCCAAGATCGTGGTCGGGCGCGAAGAGATTGAGCGCTATGGGGACTCCACCCTGGGCGAACTGTTCAAACGCCTTCCCGGCGTGACCACCGGCGGGCGCCCCGGCCATGGCGGCGCGCCGCGCATGCGCGGCATGGGCAGCGGCTACACCCAGATTCTGATCGACGGCCAACCGGCGGCGCGCGGCTTTTCCACCGACGACATTGCGCCCGAGCAGGTAGAACGCATCGAGATATTTCGCGCGCCCACGGCCGAGACGGGCGCACGCGCCATTGCGGGCACCATCAACATCGTCACGCGCGGCGGCTACACCAAGACCTTGAACAACGCCACGGCGGGCGTGGGCTTGGAAAACGGCCGTGCCACGCCGGGCGCATCCTGGTCGCGCAACGACACCGTGGACGGGGTGGTTTACAACGTGTCGGTCTCGGTGATGCACAGCGAGCGCAACAACGACCAACACAAAGCCACCACAAGCGAAAACCTGGATACCGGCGCACTGCAAAACCTGGCTGAAACCACCAGCGCCAGCAGCGAGCGCAATGTGCTGCACGCCAACGGGCGGCTGCAATGGAGCAGCGCTGCGGGCGACGCCTTTACGCTCTCGCCCATGCTGATCGTGTCGCAGGGCACGGGCCAGTCCAGTAGCCTGCTGTCCCAAACGGGTGGCGACCTGGCCTACGCCAGCAGCTTGGGCAGCAGCGCCAGCCGTTTCCAGCTGCTGCGCTCGGCGGGCACTTGGGCGCGCAAGCTCGAGGGCGGCTCCAAGCTGCTGCTCAGCGCCACCCTTGGACAGGCCCAATGGCGTTACGAGTCGCAAAGCGCTAACAGCGGCGGCAGCACGGCGGGCGTGGACCGCACCGCCAGCCTGCTGTCGCAGCGGTCTGACCAGCAAGACACCACGGTCTCGGGCAGCGCGAAACTCACCCAGTCGATCGCCGACAAGCACAGTCTGGTCAGCGGAGTAGAAATCGAGTCCAGCCAGCGCGACGAGAGCGCCAGCACGCTGCAAAACGGCCAAAGCCCTCTAAGCGACTACGACGGCAATCTACTCGCCAGCAGCCAGCGCCTGGCTTTCTATAGCCAGGACGAATGGGAAATTAACCCGCACTGGGCGGCACACGCTGGCCTGCGCTGGGAAGGCATTCGCACCGTGGGCAGCACCGCCGTGGGAGCGGAGCAGATCAGCAACCAAAGCGAAGTGCTCACGCCGCTGCTGCACGCGGTGTGGCGGCCCGACCTGGCGGTCAAAGACCAGTGGCGCCTAAGCCTGACGCGCAGCTACCGCGCGCCCAGCCTCGGCAACCTGATTGCCCGCCCCACCCTAAACACTGTCTACCCCAGCGGTAGCAACACGGCGCTGCAGCCCGACACGGCGGGCAACCCCAACCTGCTGCCCGAACTGGCTGTGGGCGTGGACCTGGCGTTTGAGCACTACCTGCCCAAGGGTGGCTTGCTCAGCGCGAATGTGTTTGTGCGCCAGATTAGCAACACCATGCGCACCCAAACCGCCTTGGAGACCGTGTCCTGGTCCGACGTGCAGCGCTGGGTGTCGCGCACGCAAAACGTGGGCAACGCCACCAGCCAGGGCCTGGAAATCGAAGCCAAGCTGCGTCTGACCGAGTGGCTGCCCCAGGCCCCGGCCGTAGACCTGCGCGCCAATCTGAGCCTGTTTCGCTCCAGTGTGGACGGCGTGCCAGGCCCCTACAACCGCATCGACCAGCAGCCCGACGGCACCGCCAACCTGGGCGCGGACTATGCGGTGCGTGGTTGGCCGCTCAGACTCAGCTCTAACCTGGCTTACACCCCGGGCTACACGACGCAAGTCAACGCCACCGACCAGGTGTTCCAAAGCGACAAATTGGTGGCCGACGCCTCGGTGCTGTGGATCTGGAGCCCGCGTGCCCAGCTGCGTCTGAGCGCGAGCAACCTGACCGCGCGCAACTACCTCAGCGGCACCCGGCTACTTAGCAGCAACAGCGCAGGCCAATCCCTGCGCGACGCCACGCTGAGCACGGCGCCCACGGCGACCAACCTACAAGCCAAACTCGAACTCAAACTCTAAGGCAGGCAACGCAGGCGACTTGCCTATCGAGGCATTAGCCATTTGCAATTGGCTTGTTAAATAGATTAAATCTATGATTCAACGCATGTCGATTGAAACCGTTCAATTGGCACTTTGAAACTGCTAACCGGAGTAAAAACCATGAGCAACCCAAGCCGCCCCGAGATCAAGACGATTGCCAGCCTCGAATCTGCCTTTGCCGGCGAGTCGATGGCGCATATCAAGTACCGCTACTTCGCCAAACTGGCTCGTGAAATGGGGGACGAACTGACGGCCCGCACTTTTGAAGAGACCGCAGCCCAAGAGGTGATGCACGCCTTTGGCCACCTGGATTTGCTTTACCCCAGAGCCAGCATGACGCCGGCCAAGGCCTTGCAAATTGCCATCGACGGCGAAACCTACGAATACACCGAGATGTACCCCAGCTTTCGCAAAATCGCCGAGGCAGAAGGTAACGCCGCCGCGGTAACCGAAATCGAGGCACAAATCTCGGAGAGCAAAGAGCACGCCCAAGCCTTCCAGGCCGCCCTGGACGCCGCTGCCGCCCTCAAAGCCACGCTGGACAAGGCGCAAAAACGTTTCGCCGCACTGGCCAAAGTCGAAGAGCGGCACGCCAAGCACTACCAGTCGGTTCTGGATACAGTCAAAGCCAAGTAGTTGGTACCTTTTTGCACTGAGCAAACCCTACTTACTTCTTTTTTTAGAGACAAACCATGAAAACCTATATCTGCATCGTGTGTGGCTTTGTGTACGACGAGGCCGCCGGCCGCCCCGAAGACGGCATTGCACCCGGAACCCTGTGGGCCGATGTGCCTGAGACCTGGGCCTGTCCGGACTGCGGCGTAGCCAAGGCCGATTTTGAAGTCGTGGCGATCTGAATGAGCGCCGTGTCCACCCTCCACGCCGCGCAAAACGCGGGCGCCCTGGTCATCATTGGCGCCGGTTTGGCGGGTTGGACTACGGCCCGCGAATTTCGCAAACTCGACACCGCCACGTCCATCGTGCTGATCACGTCAGACAGCGGTGACTTTTACGCCAAACCCACGCTGTCCAACGCCTGCGCGCAAAAGCGCAGCGCGGAGCAGTTGGTCACCACGCCAGCGGCCAAAATGGCAGAGACCCTGAACGTGTCGCTACGCGCCCACAGCCAGGTGCGCAGCATCGACACTTTGGCAAAAAGCCTGACATTGAGCGACGCGAATGGCGCCACCCACACCCAGCACTACGGCCAACTGGTACTGGCCACTGGCGCGCACCCGATCCGCATCGGCTTGCAAGGCGACGCCAGCGCCGACGTGCAGTCCATCAACCAGCTCGCCGACCTGGCGCACTTTCAACGCACACTGGGCGCTGCGCCTAAAACCGTGCTGATCATGGGCGCCGGCCTGATTGGCTGCGAATTTGCTAATGATCTGCTGTTGGGCGGCTACCGTGTGCACGTGGTAGATCCGACCGAGCGCCCCCTGGCCGCCTTGCTGCCCGCAGCCGCAGGCGAGCAATTGCGCGCCGCATTGCAGGCGCTGGGCGTGGTGTGGCACTTTGGCGCCACGGTGCAAGCCGTCAACCACAGCATGGACGCCCCGCTGCTGGCGGTCACCCTGTCCACCGGTGATGTGGTGGGCGCCGACTTGGTACTCAGCGCCATCGGCCTGCGCGCCGACACAGCGCTGGCCAACGCAGCGGGCATTGCCTGCGAGCGAGGCGTGGTGGTGGACGATCAACTCCAGACCAGTGCTCCATACGTTTTTGCCTTAGGCGACTGCGCGCAATATGCCAGCGCCGGTGGGCGCACCCTGCCTTACGTCATGCCCGTCATGAACGCCGCCCGTGCACTGGCCGCCACACTGTCAGGTACTGCCACGGCGCTGGTCTTTCCGCTGATGCCGGTGTCCATCAAAACCCCGGCGCTGCCCACGGTCGTGGCGGCTCCTCACCCGGCACAGGCGGGCGCCTGGGTGGCCGAGGCGTTGGACGCTGCAATGGACCAAGCTGGGGGAATCTGGCGCTTCGTGGACCCGGCAGGTCAGCAACGCGGCTTTGTGCTGACCGGCGGGCAAACTACAAGACGAATGGAACTGGCCAAAGCCACCGTGCTTTAGCGTGAAAGAACTTTCATAATGGTGGCGCTGCGCAGCTTCATGAAAGTTAGCAG
>Ga0114967_10005354_pt1 | contig 10193 bp, 9 predicted proteins | sample M_130628_MF_Meta_FD_92639 | JGI IMG/M metagenome (GOLD analysis project Ga0114967, IMG submission 92639) | Freshwater microbial communities from Lake Montjoie, Canada to study carbon cycling - M_130628_MF_MetaG | ecosystem: Environmental > Aquatic > Freshwater > Lake | place: Lake Montjoie... | reverse complement strand
GTTCTCGATACTTATTTTTGCTTTAGCTAGAATTGAAAAATCGAGACCACTGAGGATTCCCAAAAGTCTCGCCTACTGGGCAGCGACACTTTCTTTCGGAATTTATGCATGGCATGTCCCATTGGCAGGCATTGTTGAACGCTACTCACCTGTGAATGTCCAATCAAATATAGCCCTACGTTTCCTTTTGCTTTCAGCGATATCATGTTTGACGGGTCTGGTGGTCACTAAATATTTCGAAAGACCAATCCAGGGGTATTTGCAGAGAATTGCAAGATCTAAGTTAGGATAAGTGAGAGAGAAAAAGGTGCGGACGTGAGAATTCTTGTCGCAGGTGGTGCTGGTTTTCTTGGCTCACATCTTTCTGAAAGATTGTTGAGCTTAGGCCACGAAGTCTTGGTCGTGGACAATTTTTATACGGGAAACAGGTCCAACCTCTCTGGGTTTATGAACCATAAGAATTTTGAGCTTATTCGACACGACGTAACGTTACCGATTTTTCTAGAAGTTGATGCGATTTGCAATCTTGCAAGCCCCGCTTCACCAAAGCACTATCAAAAATTTCCAGTGCAGACACTCAAGACCAATTTGATGGGTTCTATAAATTTGCTGGGTCTAGCGAGAAGAACTGGAGCTCGAATATTACAAGCCTCGACAAGTGAAGTTTACGGTGACCCACAAGTATCACCGCAACCTGAAGAATATTGGGGAAATGTAAATCCGATTGGTATTAGATCATGCTATGACGAGGGCAAGCGAGCCGCAGAAAGTCTCTTCTTCGATTATCACCGTCAGTATGGTGTCGAGATTAAAGTAGCCAGAATATTTAATACTTATGGACCTCGGATGGATCTTGACGATGGCCGGGTAGTTAGTAATTTCATCGTGCAGGCGCTACTGAATAAACCTGTCACAATTTATGGTGACGGTTCGCAAACGCGGTCTTTTTGCTATGTTTCAGATTTGGTTGAGGGACTAATATCTCTCTTAATGTCAAATGCTGAGGTGACAGGACCTGTGAATTTAGGCAATCCTTTAGAATTCTCAATGCTGGAATTGGCAGATTTGGTTATCAAGAAAACTCAATCTAGTTCTCCAATTGTATTTGGAACTTTGCCGTTTGATGATCCACGTCAAAGGAAACCTGACATACAGAAAGCATTTAATTTGATGAACTGGGCCCCATCAATTTCCCTGCAAGAGGGTCTAGATCTATCGATACCAGATTTTAAGCGCAGATTAGAAGTTATTTGATTCTCGGGGATATGACTAACTCCATAATTTATCAGCAACTTTCCGGACGGCTCGGAAATCAACTGTTTCAATGGGCTTACTGCCACCAACTTAATTCGAAGTATCGATGTAAAGTTATTCCCTTTCATGACAATAGCCATTCCCAATTTGAGTATGCTCACAATCTTGAATCTTTAATAATGGAGTGCTCGCATTTAAAGGAAACGAAGTCTATCCACTCCTTTGGACTTCTTCTGAAGGGATTCGACAAACTTAGGGCCCATTACCCAAAATTGGCAAAAAGATCTGAAAAAATCTTTGGCATTCTACGAACAACTAACCATTTTGAAATTCCATCACTTGGACGAAAGAGACCGAAAATAGTAACCGGATTTTTTGCTAATTGGGAATCAGTTTGCGGTATTGAAGAAATACTATTCAACGAACTCACCCAAGGGTTCAAAGATGTGAGGACACCCTCAGATATACCCGAAAAATATCAAGTTATTCACGTACGCAGAGGCGACTTTCTAGAACTCAAAGATACCTACGGAGTCCTTCATCCAGAATACTACTTGGCGAATTTAGATTCAAATTTGATAACATTTATTTGCACAGATGACAAAGGCATGGCCCAAGATATTCAAAGTCGAGTCGAAGTTGAAAAAGTCTTTGGCCCAGATGACATGAGTCCAGCTGAAGCAATGAAACTGATGGCTAATGCGAGTTTACTCCTGATGGCCAATTCAACTCTTTCTTGGTGGTCTGGTTTTTACTGTTCGAGGAAGGGCGGTAAAGTCATAATCCCAAAACCATTTTACAAAATTGAAGCGAATGGATCGCTTCATCACCCAGACTTCATAGCTGCTCCTTCAGTTTTTTACTGATTTTTTTTGAGGAAACGATCGCCTTCCCATTTAGCAAACGGAGCTTGAGTCACAAGACTCTTCCGAGCACGGATAGATTTAAAGGTTCTCATCTGAGAAAATGCAGTGAAAAAATCATCGATGCTTAGGAATTGAGGGTTATTTAGTTCAATTACAGTCTTAGCTAGGTCGCGTGAGACCAAATAGCAGTGGGCTCCAGGTTGAAAATCATCTGCGGTAAACCCCCAAGGCATTTGTTGAGCTTCCTTTACCCGCAGTCGGTTCTGGATGTTCCCCATTTGGAAAATTGAAAACTTTGAGAGCGAGGCCAAGATTCGAAAGATGGATGTTTCCAAATTTGCAACTGATATTTTAACTTTAGTATCAAAGCCAGGAGCAAGAAAACCAAATTGGACCAAATCGTAATCTAATACTCGAGGATTTCGAAGGAAGCTTTTCAATTTCTCAATATCAAGAATTTCGAAGTCGTCTTCCATAATTAGGGCATACCGGGAACTTGAATTCAAAAGACTCCGCATGCACTTCATATGCGACTCCCACACTGCTCTAACGCCATCAGTCACATAGCATTGCGAGCTAGCGGACAGCGAAGTTGGTGTAAAAGCAGGAATCCTAGTCAATTCTAATCCGTGATTTTTCCCCTGTTGTAGACAACTTTGCCACCGCTCAACTTGTGAATCCACATTGATTACAAGAATCAAAATTTCTCTATCCGATTTAGGCATCTTTCATTGTCCCATCAAAGGCTGGCATGCTTTTCGTAAAACTTCAATAACGTGATCAAGTGATGGCCGGGATTGTAGAAGAGGCTGAGAGGCAATCTTCATCCAAAGCGCATCATCTTCATCAACCACCCGTACTCTTTCCGTAAAATCTTCTAAAGTCTTGAAATTCGCAAGATTTATGAAGGAATCTTGGTTAAGCAAATTGGCTGGATCTGAACCCCAGTACAAGGGAACCGCGCCCGTTGCCCAAGCCTCAGGGACTTTTTCTGTTACATAACCAGGAAACAAGTCATTTTCAAAAGCAAAAACAAATTTATATTTTTGAGAGATGTCATATTTTTCCTCTGCCCGAGTTTGCCTGGTATCCCGAGCTATTCCACCGAATACGTCAACCTTACCAATTTTAGAAATCGCACTTATTGCGTGCATGCGAAAGGGGTACGCCTTACCAATAAATGCAACGCAAAACTTTTCTCTCCCCTCCAAGCTTGGAGTTCGTGAAGCTAGCATCTGATCAATCGTTATTGGCTTGCCCAAATAGGGGGAGATGGTCGGAACTAAAATATCGGAACTAGTTATCCACCAAAGCGGGAGGTATGCATTACGTCCGTCAAAAGAGTGCATATCAAATGAAAGGTAGGCATCCCATCGTCCTTCCGGAGGTCTCTCATTTTCACCCGTATAGAAAATTTTCACCCTACCATTTCCTGTAGGTTGTTGGTTTGGCGTGTGACTACGTTTAGAGAAATCAATTCCCCCAGGCAAATGTGAATTCAAAAATCTGTAAAGTCGGGAATTTAGGGAGGGAATCTGGCGTTCACCGTAAACGGATTCGATTTCAATATCGACGTCACCAATTTCAGATTCAACAATCACAATATTGCGATTTGTAACAATTTCGAAAAGCTTCGTAAAAAAGTGTACTTCTTCTCCGACAGGACCAGCCCATTTTCTGAAGCGGACTGAGATTGGACTTGTATTCAATTCAACCATCCTTTCTCAATTGAAGAACTCTCTGATGCAGTGCTTTCATTATCGATACGTCATTCCTAGTTGAACCTTGAATAGATTTTAACCTAAAGTGATATGTGTTACTTATAAAAGAGTCTGAGGTACCTGATAATTTTGCAATTGAATCTATATTAACGATTGGGAAAGACTTGATTTTGTTTTGGTTCGAAATAACTAGCCTACTAAATTCTACATCTTCAATAATCCCTGGCTTCCATTTTTTTCTAGTTTGAAGAGTCTGTAAGGCTATTTCCCTTGAAATTATTCTATTGCTTCCTGAAATGAAACCAGCCCCATCATAAGGCTCGGCGCCAGCTAAAGTTGATTGGTCAGGAATTTCTCTCACGAATTTCAAGACCAGATCGGGTTGTATGTATGAAGCGGTTGACGTAACAAAAAGAAACTCCGAATCCGTTTCGTAGAGAAAATATTCAAGCAGAGACAAGAATTTCCAACGGTACGTCAGGTAGGTGTCTGGAAACTTGATATGTATTGCGCTTTCAGAAGTGGTGAGTAGTTTCGACTTCTCACTCTTTGGAATGTAGTTAACCAAAAGCGCCAGAGAACAGTTATCAATTAATCTTAATATTGACCCAAAGTATCTATTTTTCCATCTAATTCTTTCATGCAATCTGTCCATTCCTTGAACGAACTTTCCGACTGGTGTTCCATGATAGTGAACAACCTCAAAATTCTCCGGGAATGCGAGAGTCAGCCAAGTTGCTTGCTGGCCTTCTCTAAGGATTGTGAGCCACGGTTCATACAATCCATGACTCACCGCACAGAGTACCTTTGGTGAAGTTATTGAATTTGTCGTCATGCTGCCGGAATTAAACGGTTTAAAAGAAAGCACGTGTATGCGATATCAATTCTAGGTTCTAGATTCCGCATAGCCTCCCAGCCGCGAGTTCGGTCCCTAAGGCTGGAAACGTGGATCTTCATGGAGCTAGAATACCTACTGTCTAGGTTTTTTGAATAGACTCATGAGCGTGGTGAATGAATCCAATAACCTCTGTTTACTTAGCGTGATAATTCCCATTTCCAAAATGGCTGGCCGGCTACAAAACCTAAACCGCACCATCTTGAATATAGGCCTGGAAAATGGAATACAAATTATTCTGATACACGATGTACAAGACGCAAATACAGGTCCAGAATTAGACCAATTAGTTAAGTCTCATCAGAACCGACAGATCACCTTGGTTGAGAAATACATAGGCTCACCAGGTGGAGCCAGAAATTTGGGGCTGGAATATGCGAGAGGATCTTGGGTAAATTTCGTAGACTCGGACGATGTCTATTTTCCATCTAATCTCGTCAAAATGCTCAGAAGTATAGAATCTACAAATGCTTCAGCCGTGATTTCAAATTACGAAACGGTCGATTCAGTGACAAAATCAGTTGTCCTGTATGAACACCAAAAAAGCTTGACAAGAGTTGCGGTTAGACCAGGTATTTGGCGGTGGACCTTCAATGCAGAATTCATTAGCAATACTAGATTTTCTAATTTGAGTATGGGGGAGGATCAGAAGTTTCTCTACGAGTTTTGTAAAGAAAAGCAAAAAATCCTTTTTGACAATCAAATAGTTTATCAATACACAATAAACCAAGAACTTCAGTTGACTAATCAGAAAAGACCAAAGCACGACTTATCTCAAGTATTTTCTGAGGTGTTAAAAATTCGAAAATCCACTCAGACAAATTTTGATGAATTCACCGAAACCATGCTTATTAAACTATTTGTCTCAAGTATGATTCACTCAAAATTCCAGGAAAAAGTGAAAATTCTATTCACTTTCACTCCAGTTCTCAACCCAGCCAAAAAAATGAGACTCCGATTAAGGAAACTAAAATTGAGAAATTGGTTCTGACTATGTATTTTAGAAATGAATCTAAGTCAACCTTAGTATTAAATTTAACGGGCGGCCTTGGAAATCAGCTATTTCAAATAGCAGCAGCTTTGTATTCAACAGAGTCAAAGACAGTTTCAGTCGAGTGGGTATTCGGAAGGCCTCGAGTGAATCACTCCAATTTACCCCAGATTGAGTGCTTTGAACTTCCGGCGCAAATTCACTTGTTGAGAAAGAGTAGGGATTCATGGGTCGCACGGAAAACTCTTGGATACTTACTTAGATCGAGTGTTGAACCGAAGTGGTTTGAAAAATCTCATAAGATGTTGGTATTGGCAAAACTGATTGGTTCACTGGTCTTGTTAGTTAAAACTGGCAAATATAGATCGATAACTACTGGGAATAACATTGGATTTTATCCTTTGAGTGTTAATAGTAAAAGAAGATATTTGCTTGGATATTTCCAATCGTATAAGTATTCCGACAATAAATTTGTAATGGACACACTCAAGAATTTTAGAGTTAAAAACTTTCAAAACTATACTAAATATTTAGAGATGGCTAAGTTAGAAGAACCACTCGTTGTCCATGTTCGTCTCTCAGATTATCGAGAGGAAGATAAGTTTGGGATTCCCGAGAAACAGTATTACCATGAATCTATAACTAATCTTTGGGAAACAGGTAAATACAAAAGTATTTGGCTTTTTTCTGATGAGCCCGAGAATGCGCTGGATAGGATCCCATTAGAGTTGCAGGCGTTTATAAGGTCCTTCGGAGATATAGAGAATTGCATAGCTAAAACTCTCGAGGTTATGCGTTTAGGTAAGGGGTATGTAATCGCAAATTCATCTTTTAGCTGGTGGGGCGCACGTCTTTCGAGGACTATCGAACCAGTTGTTGTGGCTCCAAGACCCTGGTTCCGCCATTTAATTGAGCCTGAAGACTTGATTCCTCCAGGTTGGATCCGGAAAAATGCGTGGGACTTTATTGAATGAGCTCGAGAGAAGACCTCGACCTCTTGCTGAATGTTACAACTATGCTTTGCAGCCGAGAGACTTCCATGAATAGTGAGGAAAAAATTTGAACATTAAGCCCATGCGCACAAAATGGCGGAAAACTACAGTAGCCAGATCTTTGAGTGTCCTCACTCGCCAAGATCAGCGCAAGGTGATGCTTGTGGTGCTTTTCCAAATTAGTTTGTCAATTTTGGATTTAATTGGCGTAACCTTAGTTGGTCTACTCGGAAGTCTTGCAATTTCCGGAGTTCAATCTCAGAAACCAAACGGGCGTATTTCAGCATTTTTGGAATTCTTACATTTGCACGATGCGAGTCTCCAAACACAAGCTAGTGTTTTGGGACTAGGAGCGGCCTTTTTCCTGATTTCTAGGTCGCTATTTTCTGTAGTTATTTCAAGGCGGATTTTATTTTTTCTTAGCCGTAGGTCAGCTCTAATTTCATCAAGGCTCATCTCAAAACTCTTGACACAGTCATTATTGGAGATCCAAGAGAAAACAACTCAACAAACCATCTATTCCGTTACCCAGGGAGTAGTGACAATCACTGTAGGAGTTTTGGGAACCACTATTTCCCTGATTGCAGATTCAGCTCTCCTAGTGGTCATGGCTGTCGGACTGTTTTATGTAGACCCTATGATCTCAATCGGTACATTTCTTGTATTTGGTGCAATCGCGCTATTAATGTACAGACTGCTCCACACAAGAGCTCGCATACTCGGCGAAAAAGACACAAGACTCGGCATTGCCTCGTCTGAGAAAATTATGGAAGTCTTGATTTCATATAGAGAATCTGTTGTTCGAAACAGAAGGCACTATTACGCCCGAGAAATAGGGAGATTGCGACTCGAGCAAGCCAATACGATTGCAGAAATGTCATTTGTGCCCAGCATTAGCAAATACGTAATAGAGACCACTGTAGTTTTAGGAGCACTTCTGCTTGGTGCTATACAATTCATAAATCAGGATGCAGTCCATGCAATTGCTACATTGTCAATTTTTCTCGCTGCAGGTACAAGAATCGCTCCTGCAGTTTTGAGAATGCAACAGGGAGCACTTCAAATTCGAGGTAGTTTGGGTGGAGCAGCTCCAACGCTTGAACTGATTGAGAAATTAGGGGCCAGTGAGGAATTGGCCGAGATTGTGGACACTCTCGACTTGGAACATTCAGGCTTTAGGGCCGAGGTCCGTGCTGAAAATTTGAGCCTAACCTATCCAGCAGCAGCTATTCCTGCTGTAAATAAAGTTTCATTTACAGTGGAAGCTGGGGATTTCGTAGCATTCGTTGGAAGATCCGGAGCCGGAAAGACCTCACTAATTGATTTAATTTTAGGAGTGCTGCAACCTAATAGTGGTCAAGTGAAAATATCTGGCGTCCAGCCCCTGGATGCGGTCTCAGCTTGGCCCGGTTCGGTTTCGTATGTTCCACAAGATGTGTCAATCTCTAACGGAACTATTCGAGAAAATGTCAGCCTTGGATATCCTAAATCAGTCGTGGATGATATGCATGTTTGGAGTTGTCTTCGTGCCGCGCAGTTAGACAGTTTCGTAAAGAGCCTACCGAATAAATTAGATAGTAAGGTTGGGGAACGAGGTACAAGTCTTAGTGGTGGGCAAAGACAACGACTTGGAATTGCAAGGGCTTTGTTTACAAATCCTTTGCTCCTTGTACTTGATGAAGCGACAAGTGCCCTTGATGGTGAAACTGAGGCAAATATTGCAGAAACCCTTGTACAACTCAGGGGCAGGACGACAGTTATAATGATTGCACATAGATTATCTACCATTATGAAGGCAGATTGTGTTTATTTCCTAGAAAACGGATACCTAAAAGCCAGTGGAAGTTTTGAGGAAGTTAGGAATTTAGTACCTGAATTTGAAAAGCAGGCGCAGATCATGGGCCTCTAATGATAGTTAAAGCCGCGCTGGTAATTGTTGCTTTTAGGAGATCTGAAACACTTGCGCACGTACTGGATGCCCTATCAGATGCTCTGGTTCCCGAATATAAAGAAATAGTTTTTGTGCAGCAAGGTGACGAGCCAGAAGTCACATCATTAATTAAAAAATTTGATTCTCTTCCATCTCGACATTTGAAATATGACCGCAAAGAAGCTAAGACACCGGAGCAGGCAATTAATTCAAATGTCCATGCAGGAATTTCGGCGGCGTTTCGAAATAGTGAGGTTAATCTGGTAACCATACTCGAAGATGACATCCTCATTGCACAAGATTGCCTTAGGTTTAATGTGGAAATTAGCAGAGCGCATTATTTGGATTCGGCCTTTAGGGGCATTAATGGCTTTTCGGGTGTCCCACGAACCTCAGATAATCAATTTACTTATTCAAAACAGAGATTTGGGCTTGGATGGGGATGGTCAATTACGGACAAAACATGGGCTGAAATGAAGAAATTTTGGTTAGGAGCAGAGAATTTTCACTGGGACGGATTAGTGGAATCTTTATGTAAGTCTGGTTATGTCATTATGCCAAGCCAAAGCAGGGTCATAAATTTAGGTTTTGGCCAAGATGCGACCCACACGAGTGATTCCGATGATGTCAGAATGATTGAATCAAAACTCAGAGACAGTTTTGTCGGTGAGCTTCCGAAAAGCTCTAGTTTTACCGAGGTTTATGAATGCCAGAACTGGAGATCTGATTGCCTCCCGTACCTAGGCGTCGACTCAATAAAAAGCAAAACTATCCAAAAATTTTATGAGCTTCAGGCATTTTTGCGAATTAGACCTGGCGATTCAAAGTTAGTAATCAAAGCCAAATCAAAATTATTGGGAATACTCCAAAGAGCAATAATTGCCCTTTACTAGCCCTCAATCCTGACGAAATGTCCGTTTTATACCCTTCCCGCTACAAACTACACTCGGATTCGTAGTAGCAGATAGAGGCAGCGACGGTTGGCTCTGCAGGACAAAACCGGTTAATGAAGGATCAATAAAGTGGCACTTAGCGTATGGACAGTTGCTGAACTGGGGGCTTTTTACACAGAGCACCGTTCAGAGCTACTCGCGCATGCCAATCGCGTATTGAAGGATTCAGCTAAGGCTGAAGAGATCACCCAAGACTCACTTATTAAGTTCATGCTTGCAGCTCCTGAGCTTGAATCATCAGAGCACGCACTTTCATACCTTCACCGCACCATTGAAAACCTCTGCATCGACTACTTCCGCATGGAAGGGCGCCGTCCAAACCTTGTTGTTTTGGATGATGCCCAGGCTGAGGTTGAAGCTACATGGCAGGTAAATGGCGATCACTCAGAAGTTCTTACTCAGGCAGAGGATGCAGCAATCATCCGCCAGGCCTTGGCTCTTCTTTCACCTGCTGAGCGCGCAGCGCTCGTTATGTGGGAGATGGAAGGTCGTTCGACGTCAGAGATTGCAGCAGAGCTTGGAATCAAGGAATCTGCAGTGCGCCACACTGTTTCTCGCGCTCGCACATCTCTTCGCCGCGTACTTTCAGAG
>Ga0114967_10005353_pt1 | contig 10194 bp, 10 predicted proteins | sample M_130628_MF_Meta_FD_92639 | JGI IMG/M metagenome (GOLD analysis project Ga0114967, IMG submission 92639) | Freshwater microbial communities from Lake Montjoie, Canada to study carbon cycling - M_130628_MF_MetaG | ecosystem: Environmental > Aquatic > Freshwater > Lake | place: Lake Montjoie... | reverse complement strand
TAAGTGCAAATTCTTTGAGTTCTTTGATTGCATTTAAAGTTGTCATTAACTTGGATATTTCATTTGCGTTCCGGTGTGTTTTGTCGCGACACATCATAGATGGTTTATGCGCACATCCAAACGTACCCTCGCCAATAACGTTCATGCCGCTATCTAAATCTCCTTGCTCTTTCTTTGCGGACATTGTATATTATATTATATAGTGAGAAATCATATACGTTACAAGAAAAAGGGTTTATTTTTATTTTCTTTTTTCTTATTTCTTTTTTCTTATTTCTTTTTTATTTTTGTTTTTGTTTTTCTTATATATACACATTCACGCATCCTCACCACTATCAGACACCTCTTGAGAAGAACTATCCCCCTCCTTCTTCGGCTTCTTTCCATACTCCGCAAGAACCGCGCGCGTGTGGTCGGTCTTTTCCAGCTGAACATTCTTGATGTAAATGGTGTACTCGGTGTTGTCCTCCAAGTCATCGTACCCGACAAACACGCGGGCATATTCGGTACGATTTGGAAATAACTGGAAGGTACTCCACCAGCTATGTGACGCCATATTCTTGATAGCATCATTGCGCTGCTTGTTAGCGTGCCCAGTCGTGGAACAATGGAAGAAGCCATCGTCCTTTTTCTCAGGCATGGAGTTACCCGGAATGACCTTGCCACGAATGCTCTTGTAAAAGTCATTCGCCCTTGCCCAGATTTCCTCGTCATTGCCATCGTAGACCTTGAACTTCTTCCAGGTATCCGCAGTCACCAGCTGAATAGAGCCAAGAGCCTCTCTCTTTTTCTCGCGCTCAGTTGGCTCCTCGGGTTCAAGGCCATCAATCTCGCGCAGAGTGCACGATTTTCCGGCAAAGTCGGTGGAAAGCCGCTCAACATGCTGTTCATACTGCAGACAAGTGTCAACAACAGACTTGGTCAAGGAGTGAAAGTTCGTCTTCTTGATTTTCTCCTTGCCTGCCGCGGACCAGGTCATAAAGTTAAAGAGGAACCGGCAAAGCTGGTAGAGCTTGTCCTCGCCAAAGTGCTGATGCGCCATGATCACATTGTCAAAGTTGCCAAGGTTCTCGTTGATAAGAGTGACGCTCATTCCAACACAAGTCAACCCGGTGACAAAGGTGGGGCAGTTGCGAGTCGGCTCAATCATCTTCTGGATCATGTAGGAGGGCTCAAGCAGTTTCTTTTGCTCCGCCGCAGTAGCCCCCTGCATAACTTGGATGCCATTGGTGACCCACATGCTTGTGTTCGTGGTCGCGCGTGCGCGATAGAGCTCGGTACCGTTGCCATTAATAACAATGACATTCGCGGTCGGGTACTGCTCAAGCAAGAGGTCAACCGTCTGGTAGTGAGTCGCCTTGCGCATGTAAGCAGGCACAAAGTGGTAGCTGAACTGGTCGTGCGCAACCTGCAATTGGGGCAGGATAAACTTGATGAAGCTGAGGTAGAGCATTTCATTTCCGAGGTCAAAGTAAAACTTGGGTCCGTACCAGTCCGCGCGATTTCTTGCGGTCATGTTCGCTCGCTCAAACACAACGGCCGGGATAGTCGCATCCACACCGCTTACGCGAATAATCTCCTCGGTCGGGATGTCGTCATATACGCGAAAGTTGCAATTGTTGACGCCAAAGTAGTCGGGGGACCGAATGAGATTGAGCTCCCTCTCAACATCGGTGATTTGGATTCTGTGAAACAGTTGGTCGTCCGTTTTTCTGCTCCAGATTTCATCCGGTGAGCCGCTGTATCCAGTAATACTGGCTACGACGCGCGATGCATTGAACTTGCGCACGTATTCGCGGTTTTCGGGGATGTACTTGTGGGCCTCATCAATGTGAACGACAAACTTGCGTCTTTCTTCCATAAAGCTGACGGAATCCACTGCAGAACTGAACACCTGGGGGATGCTGTTGCGGATTCTCTTTTCGTGTGCACAGCAGACGATAACCTTGACGTCCCTATGCTCGCGAAGCAGTTCAAACACGTCAATTACGGTTTTTGCGTGTAGGCAGTTGCCGGCCGTACTCTTTTTGCTGTTGAATACGATGATGCGGCTTGAGCCGACCTGTTCCTCCATACGTCCGAAGAATTGCATACCGGATGCAAGCGTGTTCATGGTCAACACGATGTGAATGTTTCGGGTTTTGTCACTTGTAATGTTGGAGATACAAATGAAGGTTTTCCCCTCCTGTGGCTTACGAACAACAAGACTGAGCTTGCTGTCAAAATCCTCCTCCTCTTCCGACATGTGGAGGACAATGTTGGGAATAGCGTCGGCGGACATTTTACTATAGAAATTGATACTGTGATAATCCGAAGATAACTTAATTTGATACTCATACCATAATAGTTATAAATTTTATCATTTTTTTTTAATTTAATGCAAATACTGCGTAACTAAAAATTTATAATTTTCCGTCTCTTGTTACTGAAAAAAAGGCACTACCAGCCACGGCTGATTACAATAAATGAGTCTTTAATAAAAAAATTGAGATGCTTTTGCCGCAAGATAAGTAGCTCATAGTCGCAAGACCCCAACAGTTTTAAACAATGACCACTCAGATTGACTTCAGAACCCTACCGGCAAACGTGCCCAGCCTATGTATTCCCCGCGTATATAGCAACATTGACGAAGCGCGTATTCGCCGCGTCTTTGAGGAGCTTGACATGGGCGATATTCAGCGCATAGACGTTATCAGTAAGACGAATGATAAGGGAGACAAGTTTAACCGCGTATTTGTTCATTTTAAGCAGTGGAATGCCAGCGAAAACGCGAATATTGCTCGCGAGAGGCTAATAAACGGAAAAGAGATAAAGATTTTGTATGATGATCCCTGGTTCTGGAAGGTATCCGCATACCGTGAGCCAGTGCGTCCATCGGGTGCTAAGCAAAGCTACGCCCATCGCCCACAAAAGAAGGCAAGCATCCAGATAGATTCTGATGACGCTCCTCTTAAAAACGGTGCTGGCTATAAGCCAAAAGAGGCGCCAAAAGAGGCACAAGTAAAGTCTAACACACAGCAAGCAAGATGGAGTAATCGCGGCCCACCTCCAGGATTAAAACAAGAAGAGGAATCCATTGACTTGTAACCAAATAAAATAAAACTCAGATAAAAATATACCAATATAATCAAATAAACCCAATATAATCAAAATAAATCAAAATAAATCAAAAAGGGCATCAGCCTCTTTTTTCCTATTATGAAACAGGAAAAAGCATCTAAAACGAAACCAATATAATACATAATACACAATTATCAATGCGTGAAATATACACAATAGACGACGTAAAAATAAGAGTGGACGACCAAACAAGCATATTTAGAATAGAATTTGCCCACCCAAGCCCATCATTAATCCGCTCCCTCATAAAGACAAAACTCATCCAAGGCGCCACATCAACCAGCGATTATAAGACCATCCAATTCAAGGCCACCTCCGTAAAGTCCTTCGCACAATTCCAGTCGGATTTAAAAGCGGCAACAGGTGCATCCAATCTCCCCATAGGTATCGCCGCACACATGACCGGCTGCCTGACCCAACAGCTAAAGTACCTCGTCTCAACCGAATCCCGCACCATAATAGGTTACGCCGCCACCCACATCATTGTCATAAACGACAAAAAGTTCGCATATCTTGGCAGCGAATTTGTCTCCGAAATAGAAGCCCTTATTCAAGATGATGATAATCACGATAATCACGATAATCATAACAACAACACACAAATATGTTACCCATTCTCACCCACCGATTTTTTTGTTTCGCCCGAACTATTAAAGATAACAGACCTTCCATCGCATGTTCATTATAAAACGGCCTATTTTAGCATGGCATGTTTAATCATATATCCCTTATTGAACAACGCCAATTTTTACACCGAATATTTGCAGCACCATCAGTCAGACAAAATAATAGCCGCATTACATCCTCATCCTATAAATGGCACAAAACTGTACTGGCTTCTCTCTAGGTGTTTGTTGGAAGACCCAGAAAGAAGAACCATCCTCCTAATCTAATGTCTCTATTACTTCATTCAATGCAATGCAATGTCTTTAGCGCCTAACAAACAAAACAAAACAAAGACCCCAAAACAAATAATTAATCTTATATTATGTTATAATGTCACTAACTGCTTTCAAAAGAAAATCGGTAATAAATCATGGTTCAAAAAGATCGGGCAAGGGTCCTGGTGGTATATGGTTGCCACAAGGCCCCTTTGGTCATTCCACACACGGGCTCCAATTAGCCATTGACAATCCAGGTCCAGTGGGGTTTTCCATTAATGGTGGTCACCGCAATGTCGGCGGTGTAGGTCGCGACATGAAAATGTCCAAATCCGGCACCCCATACAGAGGTACTCAACCCATCGGCTTCGGCGGAACATACGGTAAATATCCTTCTGCCGTATTGGTGGGCAGCGCGGGTCAGTACACCGGTGCAGTTCAACCACCGAATAACCCGTCGCCAGTTGTCCAGCCGGTCCTTAACTCGCGCATTGTTGACACTATGGGAACCCAATACTTGTATATTAAACCCTCCGTCTTATCTACACATGGTATGTTGGACAAGAAGTACCGCTGGGCTTATTATGGCAAATACCCCAATTATTGGGTACAGCCGAATTACACCGGCAATCAAACCGACACGGCAAGTCAGATGTTATATATTCAGAATAAGGCGTCTGCAAACACATGCAATCTCAAGGTCAATAATACTGCGACCTATGAGGGTTATTTTGTAAGGATGAGCCCCACCCTATGTACACCAGGTAGATCAACCGCCAAGTTCAAGTATAACGACATGGCACGCAACGGTCCTTATACCAAAACACTTGGTCAGCCGGTTTCATATGGTCAATATAATATGTACCTTACGCGTGGGTGCAACAACCCACTTGGCCCCCAAAAGCCGTTCCCCTATGCGGTTCAAACGGGTACCGGTATCCAAGCAGGCGGCACAAGTATAACAAGTGTAGGAAGCTCATGTGGCACATCAAACATCTTCCTAACCCCTCCCGCCTGGTACACTGGTATAAACCCAACAACTGGTAGATAATAAGCAACTAAATAAGACAATAAATCAAAGAAAAACGAATTAAATATAATAAACGATATTATATTTAATATGCCCATGAAAGCGCAAGCACAGGCAGAAGCGCAAGGTGTTTTTGGTTATACAATTGGACGAAAGAAGCGAATGATGTATGTTTATCACGACGCGGATTTACTATGGCAGTTACTTGTCAGAGAGATTTACGTATTGATGAAGCATTTTGGAAATAAGGAAACACTACAGACAGCCTTTGAAAAAATAAAACCAACAAAATCCAAGCCGACGGCATCAGATATAGAGAAATGCCAACCTTTCGCCGATTTAGAAGGCGCATTTTCTGAAGATTGGTCCGCCCTTTTGTGCCATTGTCAGAGTAGCTACATAAATATTTTGGAAGCGGGGCATATAGTCAATGAAAAGGACGATGTAGGCGCATCCTTCATCTTAGATTTCAACAAAGGGTCCGTTATATATTCACATAAAGAATTGCATGGGAAGTCAAATGTCATAGAAACGGCCACCATTGAAGAAATCATGGGGTTTGATGAAATGCCGACCCAATCTTATGCGGAAATCGTAGGTGAAATGCGACAGCGGTTTGCCGAATTTTATGCCAAATATCAAAAGGCGCAAGACGAGTTTTTAAAACTGAGTAATATTGTTGCCGAATCCAGGCGGCAGTGTTCTTATAATATTGAAGAGAAGGCGCGAAAATTGCTGGACGATGTAATCAGCGAAAAGAAACAACTTGTTGCAAAGCGCCGCGTATTTTATCATAGACTGAAAGCCCTTGACCTGATTGAATGCGACACAAAACAAGCATAATAAATCCGACAAATACACCCGACAAATAAAATATGTAACAAACCAGCTTAAACACCCACCAATATGGTTATATATAAATGTCCAACTTTATGAATAACCTAACCCCCAATACAAACGATAACAATGCTAATACCCAATCCCTTCTCCCTGCCCTCTTAAACATGTACGATAAGGTAATGGTTTTGAGGGTTTTTGTAGACAGCGACGACGACCACCTCAGGGATATGTATCGCAATGCTGCCCTTGCGCACAACACCAAACTACTAACAAACATGTCGCACATTGATGCCGGGTTTGACCTATTTGCTCCGGAAACAATAGACTTCTTTGGTCCTGGGTGGCCCCAAAAGTCCCCCGTAAATAAGTTGGATTTTAAGATCTGCTGCGCGGCCAGAATGCATGCGGATACTGGCAAGAATTACAACACGGGCTATTATATGCACCCACGTTCATCCCTCTCAAAGACCCAGCTGAGACTGGCAAACTCAACCGGGATTGTAGATGCCGGATACAGAGGGCATTTAATCGGTATGTTTGATGTGGTAAATAGTCCACCAAATAGTCAGTCCAGTTATAGTGGTATGAAATGTGACAGATATTTGCAAATATGCGCGCCGGGGCTGGTGCCGATTGTGGTAGAAATCGTAGACTCGCTTGGCGACCTGGGTAGCGAAACCGAACGAGGTGCGGGCGGGTTTGGATCTACAGGCCGCTAATTCACTTCGCTTCACTTCTCTTTTTCCAACCGTTGTTTCAGTTTAGCTGATTTATTGTTGAGAGCCTTGATTTCGTGCGCAAGCCGACGCATTCTTTTTGATTCATCGGTCTCCCCCTTTTTACACGATTTCGCTCCTATAACAGGCCTTTTATAATTCCGCCGCGTCTTCTTGGTTTTGTGCATATATATTATTAGGCTATAAAATAATAGTTTAATAATATATGAATCTGACTAAAGGTACAACCCAATTATTTAATGAAGAAAACCGAATAAAAATGGTTGGCCTGCTAACAATATTAGTGGGTCTATGGTTCGTATTATATTTTATACCGGACATTCTCACTTCTCTCTTCAAGACGTTTTTAGGTAATTTAATACTACTCGCCATAGCTGCATTAACTGTAATGTACGACTTGCGGTACGGCGTAATAATAAGCGTAGTTTTTATAGTAATATATCGGTTTACCCGTCTGACACAAACAAAGGAGGCCTTCACATGGAACAAGGAATCGACAACCGATTTTCTGCTAATCCAAAACTCAATAAACAGGCAACGGATATTTGACGTAGATATGATACAGAAAAACCAGGCAAGCCAAGAGGAAGTGGATTATTTCAATAAAAATGGAGTGTGGCCCTGGTCACAAAAAACAATCGAGCTCTACGCGGAGGCGCTTAATACCAACCCATTCATAAGAACAGATGCAAAAGATGCTATAAACTACGCCAGAACCATCTACAACGAAGCCGCTATTTTACGCATGTTGTCTTACCAGACAAAAGAGGGCAAGTTCTTATTAAATGGAGTATTGGTCCAGGATCCGTCAGGCAACTCGAAGGAGACCCTACCGAGCGGATACGGGGATTATGGATATAAATCCGGTCTAATAGACAACAAGACCCTGGACATTATAAAATGTAACATGAAGGAACCCAACGGCGCCACATTAGAGCGGAAAACCTAAACGGGTAAGGGCGGTATATATGGGGAACAGACCTCAAAGGTATCGCCTGTAGATTACAATGATCTGGAAAATATCATTCCTGGCTTCCAATTTGTGAACGGTCCGTGTAATCCGTGTGGGGCAGTAAATGAAACACCTGATTACTCATGTCCATTCAAGCTGTCCGTGCAAAACAGCCCGTCGTTTATAAGCCAGGTTTGGCAGTACCTATGGGGTATAAATGACAATCCGCTGCAATCAATGCCGACATTTCTCAGTGAAAATATAAACCCGGACGAGTTCCCCTTGTTGAGCGAATTACAAACCGAGTTAAATAAGCAAAATAACCCCTCCAAAAAATAAAAAATAAACAAGATACAACACTTACATATCTATATGAACTTATATACATATGTAAACACACAACAACAAATAATTTATTATGGCGATTGCGATTTTTCTTCCTCTTCATCTGAAACCTCCTCCGAAACATCATATACTGGAACCGCGCCATTACTGAGCACGCGCATAACATATGCCGCACTTTGAGTACGATATGGAGAGTTGACGAATCCAGAAACTGAATGTTCCAGCGCATCATCCTCTTCCTCTCGCCAATCATCATCGTCAATATCCACCTCTAATGGAAACGTCACAGGAACGCTTCGCTGCAATTTTGGTGGCGGAGGAAAGCCGGTGCGAGGAATGCCAGTGTGAGGAACCCTCTGATTAACTTCATCCGGCGTATGGTTAACCGTGTAGCACCGCTGGTTCCCCTGAGATGCCTGCCTTGACGTCGCATACATGGTTCCGTACTTGGTCCCGAATGTCCTGTAACATATGTAAATGTCATCACACAAATTTCTCATAAAATTATCATTCATAAGCTGCCGTTCCGTCATAAACAGTTTCATCTCATCAATAAATCCGCGAAGGCCATTACGCAGCACGACATACTCGTCCAGTCCGTCTGGATTCTCAGCATGTGTCGTGACAAATGTAAACAAATCGTGCGCCCCCGGATTATCCGAGTCCTTCCCCTTCAGATAGCTATTTATTGCAAACAGATGTTGCAGAGTTCGCTGCCTATAAACAAACTTGACCAGATCATGACAATCATCGTCTCGCGTAATTGTGTAATGAATCCGAGCGGTATCGCCCAACCGATTGCCCGTAAATGATACGACGCATCCGGTCATGTTATTTGAGGCAATGTGGTAACTCTTGTCCGATTCGCTTACAACATCCTCTATCTCAAGAACCCGAACCCACTCATTATTTTTAAAGTCATAAATGAACCCATTCTCCACTGATATCCTCGCATTAGTAACAAATTTATATACGGCTCCGTGTAGGATCTCCCCGTAAACCAAACCAGCATTTTCTATCTTGTCAATAAAGTAATATGCGCTATTTTTCCCGGACCCGAGGCTGCTGAGAAGGCACCCGTCGTGCTCAACGCCAAACCCGATAAAGGCGCTCGTAATATCTCTATTGACAAGCCGCATTAATTCGTTGGCGCTCTGTTCTCCCGTATTTGCAACACCATCCGTCATAAATACGTGGCAAATGGTGTGCTCCGGAAACTCACCCCGTAACTGTTGGACTTGTGTTCCTGCGTGATTAAGCGCCAGTTCAATGTTTGTAGACCCCCTCGGTACAATTAATTCCACCTTGGCAATAAGTTCGCCTACGTTTTCGTGCGTAATAGCAGAACGTTTAACAATGCTACAAATAACATCATCAAATGAGTCAATGGTTATGTAGACTTTGATATCCGGATTTTCTCTGAAATACATAATCATATTTTTTAGTGTGTGAATAATGTGCTGCATCTTGCTTCTACCGTCCGAACAGGCGTCAGACATGGACCCCGATTGGTCAACTGAAAACACCAGCTCCAATGTAGTACCGCTTCCAGGCACAGACACTGCAGCCAAATTAAGTATTCCAAATTGCGCCCGAGGAATGGGGACAGGCACTTGTTCAACATTAATGTGCGTGCTATCGAAGACAAGCGACTGCTTGGTAAATATGGTCGTAGAGTTCATCCTTGTATCTTTGATTTTGTGCAATTCATTTTAAGCCGTTTTGGAAACTCAATTTTTTTCTATTTGGGTGTTCCAATAAAATCAAGGAAGCGCGCCTCAACATATTCGCTGGCCTGGTAATAGTCCTTAAACGAAGACATGTATTGAAAAGGGCTATTACGAATTGGCACACTCACATGGATAGATTTCGAATCAATTTTGATATCAAATAAGTCCGTCTCATGGGCAAATTTAGTATAGCAGATCCAATTGGGCTCATTTTTAACCATGTGCCACCCATGTTCTTTAAATAATTGGTCCAAAAGAGCGAAGCCCTTGTTTTTAATTTCGGTATTCAGAATGGAGTCTGATGTTGAGAGCATAATATCGTTGGAGGGCATTCTATCTTCTATATGATATAAGGCCAAACGCTTTAAATGAATTTAGTAGATAATTGTTTTACCCAGTCTAATAAACAAAATAAAAATAAATACTTAAAAACCCATTGCATAATAACTGTATAATGGACCAGGTTGAATCTACACAAGGACAAGGACAAGGACAAGGGCAAGAGCAGGCACAAGGGACGGAGAAAAGGGAACTACGATTGGTGGACGTCGTCGTCGCT
>Ga0114967_10005349_pt1 | contig 10199 bp, 9 predicted proteins | sample M_130628_MF_Meta_FD_92639 | JGI IMG/M metagenome (GOLD analysis project Ga0114967, IMG submission 92639) | Freshwater microbial communities from Lake Montjoie, Canada to study carbon cycling - M_130628_MF_MetaG | ecosystem: Environmental > Aquatic > Freshwater > Lake | place: Lake Montjoie... | reverse complement strand
CGTAAATAATAGAATTACAATCCAAGTAAAGATTGTTTACTAGGATAGTATTGGCGCTCAGCTTCTTTATGATGCTCGCATGATTTTTGACAATGTAAGAAAAATAACTTGGGATGCCCATAGTTTCAAGTTATTTATTATGTGTATTTGTGTTTAATATGTTAGCGTATATATTATTTTTGGGTGGGCACATTTTGTGTTGTTTTTTGCGTTTATTTTGTATTTGGTTGTATTTATTTTGTCTTTGTTATAATGCCTGCAACATGCGCGAAATGCTTCGCCACCTTATGCCAGTGCTCTTTGTGCCGTCGGCATAGGTTACATCGCCCAATACGGCCTCGTCATTCTCCCAGGTGCCAATATAAATATTGCCGCCGACAGCCTTGTGTATTCCACTGCCATGGCGCGCCTCGGTTAGCCACTCTCCGTTATAGGTGTCGCCATTTGGATACAAGATTTCTCCCTTTCCGTACAAATTGTCGCCCTCTGTTCGCCAGTTGCCGCTATAGACGCGTCCCCTCAGCTTATCATTGCCAGCGCCGTATATAATTCTACCCCAGCCCCTTTTAACACCATCTCTCCAATCGCCTTTGTGTTCTGTCCCGTCTAAATAAGTTGTAACCCCCCAGCCGTTCTTGTAGTCATTTACCCAGTCGCCATCAAACACTGTCCCATCTGACTGCTTCTCCTCGCCTTCACCGTGCCTTTTATTATTAACCCAATAACCGCGATATGTGGAACCGTCTGCACGCGTGAGCGTCCCAAACCCTTCGCGCATGCTGTTCACAAGATCGCCGTTATAGGTCCCGTCTTCAAATGCACACGTCCCGCACCAAAAGGTGCGATTTCCATACTTTGTTCCAGATACGATGGAACCATCTGGCAGTGTAAATTCGGCGCGCACCGGGGGTTCCTTATTGTCCGAAAAGTCAGGAAATTCCGGCACTTCAACACATCCTGGGAAGATCAAGCAAGGAACTCCTCTGGATGGTGACCTCGTCTGCATATTTGGAAATATAGATTGTCCATAAACGAGAGGCGACGCGTTCAAAATGCTTACTTCAATGTCCAACTCCTGGTCCGAGTCGTCATGTGGAGGGGGTGTATGAAATCCGCCCCGCGTTGGCGGAGAGTCCGTGTACATCTCTTCTGCAGAAATAGATGTCATTTTATAGTTTATTGTAGTAGTGTCACTGTCGCACATTTAGTTGTACATCTGGCCACATGAAAATTAGTAACTCAATTTTTTTATTAAAATAAATTATATTCTGCTTGAAACTCCGTATGCCGGCATGGTTTACATCATTTATCTTGTGCATACACTCCGAGCAGAATAGTTTGCGAGTTTATATATGCGAATATAAATATCATATATTATATAAGAATATGAATGACAAAATTGCTCCTTTAAAAAAGGAAACTATCTCCAATGACATAACCGTTTTAGTCGATAAGAAGATAGGGTTTTTTAAAGATGTTATTCAGAAAACAATAATCCACGTTCAAAAAAATAAATTTCTGGATATTTTAGGAATCGGTGATGTGGGAACCTGTATTGACCGATTGGGGGACCTAAACAGAAAAATCCACGAAGTCGCAAATAATAAGAATAATACAGACAACTTAATCAATAGTCTGCAGGTAATCAATAACGAATTATCTGGGTTGTTGAAAAACTATGGCACTGATAGTTTGGAGGACCTCCTGTTAATTTGTTTTGGAAACAACAACAAACTGACTGCAGATGATGGCGAGCAGGAGAAGTTGGACCTTCTGAAAAAGTACTTCCACCCAAGTAGTTATAAAGTGATTAACCGCCCCGACGATACGAAGCAAAAGAAAAACGACGAATTTACGGATGAAATGCGGAACCTGACATGCATTGATACCGGGTCCTCCTATAAACAGTTTAATATGAAGGTGTTTGGCATAAAACTGTTAATACGCAACGTAGCATTAAAGAAGAGCCTCTTGATATATGGTATTGTGGACGACGTTGTGATTGATTTTTTGGACAGCAAGTATGTTACACAGAAACGGGCAAATTTGTTGGCGAATTTACCTCCCGACAATTTTCAGAAGGATTCGTTTGATAAATTTCTCTCGTCGCTGATATTGAAGGATTATCTGATTTATGAGGCGGATACAGACTTGTATGCACGGTACGCGGGTTATATAAGCCAGAACAATGTGCTGCGGCAAAAGCAAATATCGCAGCTTGTAAAGGAGTTTATAACCGAGGATATGTTTACCAAGCGAAATATTCTGATAAATCTTCTAATATGCTCATCTAATTATGAGAATCAATATTTGGCTTATCTGTTGTATGATATTCTCTCCAATGATTCAAATGGTAATGTGGATACGCAGGAGCAAACAATATTGTTTGATAGTTTTCCATGGTCCATCAAGCAGTGCTTTAAACAGGCAATGAAAAAGACGATTCAATACACGAATGAGCTGTCAAACTTTGACATTAACAAGATTCCGCTTGAACAACAGATTTGTCTACTAAAGGCGTCAGACTCCGTTAAGGAGAAGGCGATGATGAAGTTGAAGGAAGTAAAGGCCAAGTCGGAAGATTCGGGGTCCAAGGCGCGCCAATACTTGGATGCATTGCTAAAGATACCCTTTAATGTATACAGGAGAGAACCGATACTAAATGTCATGGACAAGATTAAGACGCAATTCAGGGATACCTGCAAGAAGCATAACATTTGTTCCGTTTTCCCGGAAATACCGAACAAGGAAAAATACACGAGCATAGAGGTGTTGAAATATGTTAAAAAGATACAGGGCACAAATGGGTCCAGCGACAAAGCCGAACAAATAGAAAAGGTTCGTGCCTATTTGACTGTGGGTGACAAGAAAAAATTGCTGGCCAATGCAACCGCGTTACACTTGATTCTGAAAAAATATAAGAAGAAGTGCAGCAAAATTTCCGGCTTGACCAAGGACGAGCTTGTTTTGCATGTAAATAGTATTTTAACTATATACAAGGACCCATCGGTCGCTGATTCCAAGAATATAATTGATGACATATATGCCGAGTTTGTCGGATCCGCAAATATGAACCCCATGCTTTCAAACGTGGAAATAAAGCAGGACGTTCAAAAAATAAACGGGAACATGAAACAAATCACAGATTATATGGACGAAGTCAAGTCCACACTTGATAAGGCGGTTCATGGACACGATAAGGCAAAGAAACAAATAGAGAGAATTATTGGACAGTGGCTGAATGGCGAGCAAGATGGTTACTGTTTTGGGTTTGAAGGCCCCCCCGGGATCGGCAAAACTTCAATGGCAAAGCGAGGTCTGTCTGATTGTCTGAAGGATGATAACGGTAATGGCAGGCCATTTGCAATGATTCAAATGGGTGGCGATAGCAACGGGAGCACCCTACATGGGCATAATTATACTTATGTTGGGTCTACTTGGGGGTCTATCGTTCAGATTCTTATTGATAAACGATGCATGAACCCGATCATTTTCATTGATGAAGTGGATAAGATAAGTCGCACTGAGCATGGCAAGGAAATCGTCGGGATATTGACGCATCTATTAGACCCCGCACAGAATGACTGCTTCCAGGACAAGTATTTCACTGGTATTGACCTTGATTTGTCAAAGGCGCTATTTATTTTGTCATATAATGACGTTGATGCCATAGATAAAATCCTGTTGGACCGCGTACATCGGATTAAGTTCAACAGTCTAACATTGGAGGATAAGTTGGTGATCAGTAAAACGCACATTCTCCCGGATGTTTATAAGAAAATGGGGCTTGAAGACACCATTGTGTTTGCAGATGATGTATTGAAATTTATAATTGATGAGTACACGTCAGAATCGGGCGTTAGAAAGCTGAAGGAAATCATGTTTGAGATTGTGGGTGAGATTAACTTGGACATATTAAAGAATAATGACGCGGACTACGAACTGCCAATCAATATAAGTATCGCCGACATTAAAACTAAATATTTCAAGGACAAGCGCGAGGTCATTATTCGTAAGGTCCCGGAGGAGAGTTTGGTTGGGTTTGCAAACGGAATGTTCGCAACTTCGCACGGAAACGGAGGGACCCTGCCGATACATGCCAAGTTTTTCCCGTCTGAGCAGTTTTTAGAACTGAAGTTAACCGGGCTACAACAAGATGTGATGCGCGAAAGTATGCACGTCTCGTTGACGGTTGCTTGGAATCTAACCTCTGAAGAGAGAAAGAAGCAGATACGCACCCTATATGACGGCGAAAACAACAAATACGGTATTAATATTCATCCCGGAGACGGATCTGTACAGAAAGACGGGCCGAGTGCGGGCGGAATCATAACTATTGCACTCTATAGTCTATTAAATGATATCCCGATAAAGGCAAGAATGGCCATGACAGGCGAGATTCAAATGTCGGGAGATATTACCGCAATTGGCGGATTAAATTATAAAATATTGGGGTCCATCAAGGCCGGCGTGAAGGAGTTCATATACCCGAAGGAAAATAAGAAGGACTTTGAGGAATTTTACGAGAAATATAAAAACGATGCCGTTTTAACGGACATTAAATTCCACGAGGTGAGTCATGTGAGCGAAGCACTTGACCTGATTTTAGACAAATCTCCTGCCTTGAAGATTTAAGTTCGCATAATAATAAATTATATTATTGGTTATTATTATATGCAGTCTGCAGATTACATTAATTCTACACCCGGTCGCCAATTACAACTATTTTTGCCAAAGGATATTTTAGTGTGGCTAACGTTTTTTAGCCCCATAATTCTTGCTGCCGGGGTCACAAGCTTGTCATTTGTGTTTCAAAATGCCAAGGGCCTGTTATATTTAGTGATTCTATTGGTGGGTGTCGTTACGAGAAACTACGGATATTATTTATCCGGAAGTAACCCGACTACAAATAATGGCGGTGTATGCACTGCCGTAGAATACAGCAAGTATGGAAATTCTACATTTAGCGCATTTGTTTTTGCATTTACCATCGCGTATTTGTCGATTCCAATGTTCATGAATGGTGCAGCCAATATGTGGGTGTTTGTCGGATTGCTGACGTATTTCGCGATAGATATATTTATCAAGTTTTATAGTCAAAAATGCATCACGAGCGGAAGCGCCCTGTTATTGGATATAGTGTGCGGACTTGGATATGGTGCAATCATTGTTGCCATTATGAGCGCCGCTGGAATCGCGAAGTTTTTGTTTTTCAACGAGGTGTCCAGTAACAAGGAAATGTGTTATCAACCGAAGGAACAGACCTTTAAATGTCAGGTATATAAGGATGGTGTGATGGTAGGAAGTATCTAAACCATGTAAATCCCAGACTAACAAGATATATGAGTTGCCTTAGTAATTCATATGCCATCGGGTTCCACTGGTACAGATTCGATAACAGGCACTTCAACAACAGGCTCCTCAGAAACAATAGGCTCCTCAGAAACAATAGGTTCCTCAGAAACAACCGGCTCCTCAGAAACAATAGCTACCTCAGAAACTACAGGTTCTTCGACAACAGGCACTTCAACAACCGGTTCTATAACAAGTACCTCAGAAACAACAGGTACTTCGTTAATAGACTCACTCGGCGGCAGCTGTTGCGGAATAGCCAACTTTGGTATAAATGCTCGTATTGACCCCACAAACCAAGATCTAAACTGATTAAGGATCATTTGTCTTTGAAACGATTCTGCAATCAGTTTCATGTTCCCCTTGGTGTTGTATTTTGCGATAAAGTTGTTCACCACGCCGATTAAACGATATGTGCCATAGACCCCCAAGTTACTGTATTTAAACAGCGGCTTGCGCTTTTTTGAATTCACCGAGTTATGAAAAAAATAAAACGTATTTATGAGGTCCGGTTTTGTTTTCAATTGAGATGGCTGTACTTTTGCTAAAAAATTACTTGCGTCAGATGAACATTCTGGGCACGGTAGAAACTTGCAAATATTTACAATCATCTTAAATAGCGGCAATGAAACCTGCGCATACGCATCGTCGTTTATTCTTACGGTTAACGCATGAATTAATGTCCACACAGCAGGACCCCAAACTTCTGGTGGTGACATGGATATAACTAATATACATAAAAAATTTAAAGATACAACACAAAATATAATATACAATGGATAAATACGATATAGAGGGCGGAATAGATTTCTTTTCAGAGCTGTATAAATCATTAGATGAAACTACAGACGATGATGCGCCCAACGACAACGTGTGTTTAATTACTCAGCAGTCCCTCGCAGAGTTTTACGTAACAATGAAATGTGGGCACAAATTTAACTATAAGCCGCTATATCTTGACATTAAAAATCACAAGCAAAAATTTAATAACCTTGAGAGCTCGTCCGGGAGGCTGGGCTATAATGAAATAAGATGCCCGTATTGCAGAAATAAAGAGGTGGGGACATTACCATACCACGAGGAATTGGGATTGCCTAAAGTCCACGGCATAAACTATATAGATTCTAATTACAAACCAACGAACGGGTCATCATTGCATAAACATTTCTTGAGCCCATGTGAGTTCTTAACGCCGAACATGCAGTTCGACCCGAGTGCGAATAAAATAATTGAGTCGTCTCATGACATTGGTGTCAACTGCAAGTTTTATAAATGCGGCCATTTAGGATCGCAGATTAATAGTTATGCGGGAATATCCGCCATGGAAAATTTTGGTGATGAAAAGCATTATTGTTGGTCGCACAAGAAACAAGTAATAAAGAAATACAAAAGAGACCTGATTCTTAAGGCCAAGGAGGAGGTAAAGGCAAAAAATATACAGATAAAGGCGGAACTCAAGCAGTTAAAGGAGGAGGAGAAGCAAAAGATCAAGGATGAGAAACAAAAAGCAAAGGAAGAGAAGAAAAATGCGAAGACTAAGAAACCTAAACCGACTACGGAGAATGTGGTACTTGGACCAGTTATTATAGGAGCGGCATTGGAGAGCAATACAGTAGTTGGATGTATTGAAATTTTGAAGGCCGGCGCGAGAAAGGGGCAACCATGTGGCGCTAAGATTTTAGAAAACAATCTTTGTAAGCGACACAAGGGCCCGTGAAATATATGTAAATAATGGAATACGCAAATATGTAAATAAGGAAATGATATAAATATAAAATAGTGTAATTTATTATGGAAACTAAAGAACAATTAGTGAATAATATAAAGGAGTGGATAAAGCTGGACAATGAGATCTCCGATTTGAAGGCGCAAGTCAAGGAGAAAACCAATAAGAAAAAGGGGCTAACGGAAAACTTAGTAACCGTCATGAAGACAAATAAGATTGACTGTTTTGATATTAATGGCGGCGCACTTGTGTATAAGTCAAATAAAGTAAAGAAACCCATAAATGCCAAAACCCTGCTTGCCGCATTACAAGGTTACTACAAAACCGACCCCACTGTTGCGGAGGAACTGACAAAGCACATTATGGAGAGTCGCGAAGAACAAGTAAAGGAGTCAATTAAACGCAAAATAGACAAATGATACAACCAATGAAATCGCAAATAACAAGATTAATGAAAATAAGTTAAATAAATAGGCATAAATAATGTAATTATGGACGACGACACTTATAATCCAGTTGAGCCTACTTACTATAAATACCGAGGCGCTGACTTTCTTACGAGCGAGAGCGACCGGGCATTAGAGCATTGCAATAATATTTACATCTGTGCGTACGATGTAAATAACGACGGAGCGAAACCATTCCTAAGATTTCTCCTAACAAAACCAGAGGGTTCTCCGGATAATCTCCGGTTGCCGGTTGCCCCCAGACCAGCAGGCCCCATTGAAAATGGCGAATATATTGATTGTGTAAGTTACTTATTAATGGCACTATTATCTCATGATTGTACCAGGGAGGACATAGTATTTATGGGGTATTACAGTTATAACCACAACATGTATATGTTTTATGATATAACCAAGACCAAGTTTCGCCCAATTGACAATTTTATGGGCAATTCAACATGGCTCGCGCTCGTAGATGAAATTATTACGCACCAACACGTGTGTAATATCAGGATAGATGAAGAAACCGCGAATTTCATGATATTAAATGATGCTGTGTGTTTTTTAATAGACGAAACGGGAAAAAACTATGAAATCCCGATTGTTTGTTATGTAGGAAAGCCGAAAAGCAAATTGTCATTTACATGCACATTTGGGGAGACGCGCAGCAACAAAAACAGCATATTGGGCCCGTTTTACTATTTTTTAGATTTTTTCACGGCATTTAAGAATTGCCCGGTTGCGAAACGCATTGTATCATCCGATACCATCATAGAAGACGAGCCTGCAGGTTTAGTGCGATTTGCCGCGTTTTTAGGCGCAACCAAGTTCATACAAAATAACCCAGGCGACCCGGCAGATACATCAGACATAAAGCAGCAACGGTTAGAGGATGAGACGTTGAACGCGGATCAAGAGCGGTTGACAATGAGAATCTCTGACCACGACGGCACCTGGTCGCAAAAATACGACAGTGCGTTTTTAGGGAACCCGGAATTAGACGACGGGTCGCGGCTAAATATTAAATTGCTTGCAGTGAAGGAGTATAAACAACAGGTTCCGTTGAGTTATCATTACATAAACACCCGCACGTTGAAATACAGCGACAAACTTTTTGCAATTATGTAAGCAATTAGTAAATAACATCAATTAAATAATCTTAATTAATGTTATAAGAATGGACCCAATGCCAGGCCCGCCACAATCAAATAGCGTCCCTTTCGCGGGCTCAATAACACTATTTGGTGTATTTATTTTGAGTTTATACGGGATTATAAAAACGGCCGAGTTTTACGGATATGACCAGTCAACCTACATGAAGTATGTATTATTTTACATATTCTTATTTGTAAGCAGGCTTATATTGCCGAATTCAGCACCCAAGGTATAAGATATTATTATTCTCTCCGTATAGTATAAATGCCGGATTATGTAGTGTGTGTGCCGAGTTATAAACGAGCCGAAACGTGCAATGAGAAAACCTTAAAAATGTTAAAAAATAACCATATTTCGGCCAGCAAAATTTACGTGTATGTAGCAAACGAAGAAGAATATAAGGAATACTCAAGAGTGCTCGACAAGAAATTATATCACAAACTCGTGGTTGGAATTAAAGGACTTGTACCGCAGAGACAGTTCATAATGGAGCAATGGAAGGAGGGGCAGCACATCGTATTCTTTGATGATGATGTTCAATCCGTCGATTTAAACATTTCAAAATTATTCAAAGGTAAAACACTGGATTACTTCTTTAAATATGCGTTCAAGGAATGCAAGGCAGTCAAATCGTCCATTTGGGGAGTTTATCCCGTATATAATCCATTTTTCCGAGAGGCCAGAGATGAAACGTCTACGTGTCTCAACTACATTGTAGGCGCGTTCTATGGCATAATAAACCGCCCAAAACTAAAGAGTATTCAGTTGACAATAACCAAAGAAAACGGTCAAAAGGAGGATGTTGAACGCACTATCAAATACTTTATTGCAGATGGAATTGTGCTGAGGTTTAATCGGGTGGGGTTTGTAACGAAATACTACGGTAAATCTGGCGGACTTGGTACATTTGAAGATAGGTTGAAGCCAATGTTGGAGGCGTCTAATAAAATAAAGGCGGCATATCCCGAGTACGGCAATATTTCAACAAAGAAGACCGGCATGACGGAATTCAAATTGAAGAAAATCCCGGCGATGACCAATGTGGAAGGCGATAGTAAGAGCAAAACGAGATCTAATCCGAAACAAGGCCGCAACAAGACCCGAAAGAGGAAGTAATGCATGCGATCTTACCATAAAAGGTAACTTATATATTTTTAGTATTAATCCTAAATAATAATAAAAATAAAAAAATTGAAATACTTTTTAAACCCAAAGAGGCATGTATCAACATATTAAGTTATAAAAGTTTCAACCTATCAATATCAAGATGTCAACCGTTATCCGTATCAGAAAGAATTTGCTTGGCGAGCATTCTCCGGAAACAATCAAAAAAGAACTATGCGACCTCCTTCAGGACTCATACTTCAACAAAATCAACTCTCGTCCCGTTTATCAGCGTCATATTCGCTGGGCTCATGCTGCAATGAACGACTTTATTGCCACCGTTATGAATAATGGTCTTGTGCTTGGGCTCATCATGTATCAATTGGCCGCCGATGAAAAGAATGGCAAAAATGAGG
>Ga0114967_10005348_pt1 | contig 10201 bp, 6 predicted proteins | sample M_130628_MF_Meta_FD_92639 | JGI IMG/M metagenome (GOLD analysis project Ga0114967, IMG submission 92639) | Freshwater microbial communities from Lake Montjoie, Canada to study carbon cycling - M_130628_MF_MetaG | ecosystem: Environmental > Aquatic > Freshwater > Lake | place: Lake Montjoie... | reverse complement strand
CAGTTGCGCTGATACATCTATCTATGGCATTACCCGCCAAAATTATGTGTCTACAGTATACGATAGCCTAGTGATGGATTCTGTGCAAGTTATAGATTCTACTACCTTTAGGATTTCTAAAATCAATCCAAATACTGGTGTGGTAACTTTTATATCTCCAAATAATATTGGCGCAGGAGGAAACCTAACGGGTGGTGCTTTTATAGATCCAGGCACTATGACTTATTATTTTAGCAATGGCAATCAAGTAGTTGGTGCTTCCTTAGCATCTGGGCAAATTACATCTAGTGTTACCAAAACATTTGCTGATGGCGCATTTGCTTTTGATATGATGAGGAGTACACAAAATTGTTTTGGTGCTGCTAGAGTAAGACAGAATACAACTACAGCAATTCATAATATTGCCAATAATAAATTAGATGGTTTTATAGTTCCAAATCCTGCACAAAACAAAATAGAGTTGCAATTAAATAAGGCATTTAGTAAAATAGAAATTTTAGATTTTAAAGGAAGCTTGGTAATACAATCTAAAGAAAAAACTATTGATATTACAAGCTTACCGAATGGCATTTATATTGCAAAAGTAATTACAGAAAACGGTGCTGTGATTACAAGTAAGTTTGTAAAAAAATAATAGTGGAAATTTATTGAAAATAACAACGTAATAGAGAGGAATGTAACTAAACAAAAATACAGCCTCTCTATTTTTCTCTCTCTAACAAATACTCCGCTAATATTTTCAAATCTTGCTTGCGGCTGTCTTGCACAGGTATTTTATCTAAGCATTCAAAAGCTAAGGCGCTATAATGTTCCTTGGCTTGTTGTGTAGCGGTTGGTATATCTAGTTGGTTAAATAAGTCTAATGTTTTTTCTACTTTGTCTGCGCCAGTGTAGTGTTGTAATTCTTGCAGCATAGCAGCTTGTTGGGTATTGGCCTTCTCTTTTGCCTTTAAATATAAATAAGTTTTTTTATTGCTTAATATATCGCCACCAATTTGCTTGCCAATTTTTTCTGCACTGCCGTATGCATCAAGGTAATCGTCTTTCAACTGAAAGCTAATACCAATATTTTTACCAAACTCATATATCATATTGCTAGCACTATCTGTGGCGCCGCCAAGTATAGCACCTATTTTTAACGCAGCTGCTAATAGCACACTTGTTTTTAAAGTAATCATGTGTATATATTCTACAATGCTTACATCATCGCGCTGTTCAAAATCCATATCCATTTGTTGACCTTCGCACACCTCAATTGCAGTGGTATTAAATACTTGCAATATAGCTTGCAAATATTTTGGATGCACCTTGGCTAAATGCTGATAAGCGTATACATTCATTACATCGCCACTTAAAATAGCGGTTGGCATATTCCATTTTTCATGCACTGTTTGCTTGCCACGGCGCAAAGGCGCATTATCCATAATATCATCGTGTATCAATGTAAAATTATGAAACAACTCTATAGCAATTGCTGCATGCAAAGCGTCTTCTGTAATTGGAGCATATAGTTCATTTGCCATCAATACACAAACAGGCCTAATACGTTTACCACCAATAGCCATAATATGCCTACAAGGGTCGTATAAATTATCTGGCGATGGCTTAAATGTTTCTTTTGCTAAATAATCTTCAAAAAGAATTTGTGCTTCTGTAAAATTTTTCATTGTTGATGCGGTAAAGATAATTGCAATTCAGAAATATAATAGAAGATTCATGCAACAAAATAAAAAAAGTCAGCAATTAGCTGACCTTTTTACAAACTTTATAAAACTAAGCAATTATAAAACGTTTAATTTAATAGTTGCATATTTTTGATGATTAGCCAACACATTTACCATATACAAACCAGCTGTAAACTGATGTACAGGAATAGATAAATTAGAAGTGCCTGTAGCAAATAATACATTGCTTGATTGATAAACTATTTTACCTGCAACATCAACAACTTGGTATTGAATAGTTACTGCCTTCGTAAGATCTAAATGCAAATTAGCTTGTGCCTGTGCTGGGTTAGGGGTAATAAACGCATTTGAGAAATCTTTTACATTTTCATTGATAGAAAGAGGAGCACATGTTTTTGCATGCATGGCATTAGCTGGAAACTTAGCCTCAATGTCTGCAATAGTGCTAATAGGCCAGATATCATTATTAATCATTTTTTTATCTGGGCCAATTAATACTATTGTAGGATATGCTGTAACGCCATACAAGGTGCCATTAGCAGCATTAGTACCTGCAGTACCAAAACCTGCTGGATAAGTATTGGTAGTTGATAAGCCTGCAGCAGCATCAAAAGAATTTAAATTGGCTAAAGTACCACCGGGGTCACTTTCATTTCCTAATACGATTATATCACCAGAGTTACAACCATACTTTAAATACAACTGCTCTATTTTAGGAGCTGTTTGTTGGCATGGTCCGCACCAATATGCAAAGAAGTCTACAAGTACATATTTACCTTGGTTGCAATAATTATATAAATTATGTGCATTACCCTTAGAGTCTGTAAGTGTAAAATCTGGACAAGTAGCACCTACTTGAATGGTAGATTGCGCATTAGCGATACAACCTGCTGCAACCATTAAACTAGATAAAAATATTTTCTTCATATATCATTATTTAAAGCATAAAACTAAGTATTTTAATTGTAAAAACATAATTCAAAAAAAATAAGCTTATCAAACTAGGTAATTAGTCAGATAATGCAGATTAAACCTATTAAATTTGTAACCGTCACAATACAAATCAAAACAATGCGTAAACTTTTTATCTGTAGCATCTTATTTTTAATAGCCAATAAAATGCAAGCACAAAACCAAAATTGGAGCGATAATATTGCTTGTATTATGTATAGCCATTGTGCTAACTGCCACAATCCTAATGGCATTGGACAAGGTGATTTTACAAATTATACTAATGTATTTAATTATAGAGCAGCCATTAAATCTGCAGTAGATAATCAACGTATGCCTCCTTATCCGCCTAATACCAATTATCAGCATTACACCCAAGAAAGAAAATTATCGCAGGCAGAAATTAATGCCATTAAAACATGGGTAGATAATAATGCACCAAGTGGCAATTTGGCAAATGCACCAGCAGCTCCAATATATGCTACAAACTATACAATGCTTAGTCCAGACGCTGTATACACAATGCCAACTTATACTATTAATACAATGGGTGGTGATGTATATCGCTGCTTCCCCTTGCCAAGTGGCATTACTGCAGATAAATTTATTAGCGAAATAGAAGTCATTCCTGGTAATAGAACAAGAGTGCATCATGTATTGGTTTTTCAAGATACATTAAATACATGCTACACACTTGATGCAGCAGACCCTGGACCAGGCTATACAAGTGGTGGGACAGGTACTAATTCGGCCTCGCTTATTACTGGGTGGACTCCTGGGCAAGAGAGATATGTGTACCCAACCAACTTTGGTGCAAGGCTACCAAATGCAAGTAATGTTATCATTCAAATTCATTACCCGCAAGGTATATTAAACGAAAAAGATAGTACTAAAGTGCTCATCAAATTTGCTAGCAGTGCTGTAAGAAATACTGTTACAGAACCTATTCTAAACCATGGTCCGAATAGTTTGCAAAATGGTCCATTGTATATACCTGCAAATACTACTAAAACATTTGTAGAAAAATATTCTGTGCCAGCTATCTTTAATGCCACTATTTTAAGTGTGTTTCCACACATGCATAAAATAGGTAGAAACATCAAAGTATTTGCTGTGAAGCCTAGCAATGATACAGTGCCTATTATTGATATTCCAAAATGGGATTTTAATTGGCAAGGCAACTATAATTTTCAGCAGCCGTTATTAATTCCTGGCGGCTCTAAATTATGGGCTATTGCAGATTATGATAATACTGCCAACAATCCCTTTAACCCAAGCAATCCGCCGCAGAATGTAAGTGCTGGCGAAGCTACTACAGACGAAATGATGTTGGTGTATTTTGCCTATACACTTAGCCTAAGTGGTGATGAAAATATAATTGTAGATACAGCTGGTCATGCTAGTCATTACTTGAATTGCAATGCGAATCTCAGCACAGGTATTAATGAAATTGGTAATAATAATTTGGCACTTCGTATTATTCCAAATCCAAATAATGGCAGCTTTGCGGTGGATGTAAATACTATTGAAAAAGTAAAATTGATTTTGGTGGATGTGAGTGGCAAAATTGTTTACAGTACTGAAAATTATTTTTCAGGGCAAAAAATTACTACACAGCATTTACAAAAAGGTATTTACTTTTTAAAGGTTTCTAGTATAAATGGTGATGTGGCAGAGGTAAAAAAAATGGAGGTGTATTAATTTTGAAAAGTGATTAAATAAAAAATCTTCAATCTATAATTGAGTATTTCAATATTGGACACAAAGGGCCACAAAGAATTGCACAAAGGTACACTAAGGATTATTCATTTGAGTAATTCTCTTCAACTCTTATCCTCTATCTTTTATAAATTCTACTTTGTATTTTATTGGGTTTTTAAAAATAATGTCCAATTTGTATTAGCTTTTTTTTTGACACAAAGGGCCGCAAAGAATTTCACAAAGGGACACTAAGGAATACTCAATTAAGTAATTCTCTTTACCTCTTATCCTCTTTGTTCTAATCCCTACAATAAATGCAGGGACTACTCTGGCTTTTTATTCTTCTTTACCTTGGTTGCTTTTTCAGCCTTTGCTTTTGGCGCTTTCTCTGCTTTCGCTTTTGGTACTTTTTCGGCTTTTACCTTTTTGGTTTTAAAAGCGATGCCATTGTTTACTTCTAGTTTTGGGTAAATCCAATCATAATCTAATTGTCTAGCATCTAGATTGGCTGCGGCTACTACTATCTGTACTTCATCTCCCATTCTAACTTTATGTTTTGTATTTACACCCATCAAAGCATATTCTTCTGGTATAAATTTAAACGTATCAAAGTCTAAACAATTTTTAGTACTCACCAATCCTTCGCATCGGTTTTCTTTTATCTCTACCCAAAAACCAAAATTAGTTACACCACTTACAATACCTGTAAACTGCTCGCCAATATGTTTACGCAGATATTCTACTTGTTTGTATTTATTGGCTTCTCTTTCGCACTCCATTGCTTTGCGCTCTCTTTCGCTACAATGAATACTTTTTTCTTCCATCTTCGCATCAAGGTCTACATGTCCATCCAACACTTCTTGCAATACTCTATGTACAAGTACATCTGGGTATCTACGTATAGGCGATGTAAAGTGCGCATAATACTCAAATGCCAAACCATAATGACCAATATTTTTTGTGGTGTAAGTGGCCTTGCTCATTGTTCTAATTCCAAGCGTTTCCAATACATTTTTCTCTGGCTTACCTTGCACATTTTGAAGCATTTTATTAAAGCTATCAGCAAGGGTTTTGCCATCTTTTAAATTGAATCGGTGTCCATATTGGCTAGCAAATGCAATAAAGCTTCCTAGTTTTTCCATATCTGGCGAATCATGCACTCGGTAAGGAAATGGTATTGTTTTTTTACTTACTACTGTTTCACTTACTTTTTTAGCAACTGTTCTATTTGCTAGTAGCATCAACTCTTCTATTAATTGATTTGCTTTTTTACTCACCTTTAGAGTAATACCAATTGGCTCGCCTACTTCGTTCAATACAAATCTTACTTCTTCGCTGCTAAAATTAATAGCCCCAACTTTGAACCTTTCTGCACGCAAGTGTTGGCTAAGTTGATTGACTGTTCTTAACTCTGTGGCATTATCTCCTTCTTTGCCTTCTATAATTTCTTCTGCTTCTTCGTAGGTATATCTTCGTTTACTATGAATAATAGTTCTGCCAAGCCAGTATTTTAAAACTTCTGCATTTGCATTCAAGGTAAAAACTGCACTAAAAGTTAGCTTATCTTCATTTGGTCGCAGGCTACACAATTCGTTACTAATTTTTTCTGGCAACATTGGGTTTACTCTATCTGGCAGGTACACACTTGTAGCTCTTTCAAAAGCTTCTTTATCTAAAATTGTTCCTTCTACTACATAGTGGCTTACATCTGCAATGTGCACCCCTAATTCGTAAGTGCCATCGCCAAAATCCTGATAGCTAATCGCATCATCAAAATCTTTTGCATCTGCCGGGTCAATTGTAAAGGTCAATACCTCCCTAAAATCTCGGCGTTGCAAAATTTCGTTTTGTGTTATATTTACTTGAATGGCTGCAGTTTCAGCAAGTGCAGCATCGCTAAATTTTATTGGAAATCCAGCACTTAGAATAATTTCTTTCATAGCAATATCGTTTGCTCTAATGCCATCAATTATATCTAACACTTCTGCATTTGGATTTTTGCGAGAAGGATCCCAGTTAATATTACCTACCATTACTTTGTCGCCATCTTTAGCGCCATTTAGTTTGTTCATAGGTATGTAAAAATCTGTATTAATTTTATCGTTGCTTGGCAATAAAAAAGCATGTGCTTCTGTAATTTGCATAGTGCCAAATACCTCTTTGGTATTGCGTTTGGTTACATTGGTTACATAGCCTTCTGCTCTGCCAGAGTCTCTGCCTATTCTTGTAATTTGAACAATTACTTCATCTCCATTTATAGCATTGCCATAGTCTGGTGGGCTGATGCGCACATCCATATCCATTTTAGGAACAGCTACAAAGCCCATTCCACTTTTACGAATATCTATGATGCCCGCCACCTTGTTTTTTTCTGTTTTTGGCACGGGTATATTTTTGTTTGGTTGTTGTTTATTTTTATGATTCTTGCGTCCCATATTCTTCTTGTTGATTGTTTAATACTTCTTCGTATATCACTGGTGGATAATAGGTAAGAAGATGTTGTAAAATTAGAGAATCAAATTGTTCTCCTTGATGAAATAAAAATGAAATTTTAATTGGCAACACTACTATTTTAATATTGGCTTGCACAAATAATTCTTTATGCAATAATAAACGAGTAGCATCTTTTTGTGTCGTTACTAAATATTTCTTTGTGTTTTGTAAATTGTTATAGGCTTCTACCATTTCTTCTACATCGTCTTTTGTAAAATAATGATGATCTCTATAACCTAATAAATGCAAGTTTTTAGTTTGTGTTCTAATATATGCAAGCAGCGAATCATTATTAGCAATTCCACTAACAATCAGCACATGCGCATTCCTAATATCAATGGTTTCATTCGTCAATAACTCGTAGCAAGATTGGTATTGAATGGTACTAAAAAATATATGTTGATTTGGTAATGGATTAATTTGTTTGGTAATATTTTCTTTTTCTGTAAGTGATAAATTTTCATTGCATTTAGATACAATAATAATGTCTGCTCTACTTGCTCCGTTTCTAAATTCGCGCAATCTACCAAATGGCAAAATATAATCTCTGGTGTATAAATGATTGGCATCTGTAATTAAAATATTTAAACTAGGTTGTATGCTTCTGTGCTGAAATGCATCATCTAGCAAAATCACTTCTACATCAGGTTTGCGTTGCAATAAACTTGGCACTGCCATTATTCTATCTTCTGCTACACATACTTCTACCTCCGGATATTTTAGTTTGAACTGCATGGGTTCGTCACCAATTTCCAAAGCGGTACTTTGCTCATTCGCTAGTTTAAAACCTTGTGTGGCGCGCTTATAACCTCTGCTTAAAGTGGCTAGTTTATAAGTACTTTTTAATAAATCTATTAAATATTCGGTATGCGGGCTTTTGCCAGTGCCTCCTACACTTAAATTGCCAAGGCTAATCATGGGTAATGTAAATCGCAAACTGCTACTTAATCCCCAATCATAAAATTTATTTCTAAGAAAAATGATAAGCCCATACAATAATGCGAAAGGCAAGGTGAGATAACGCAGGATGCTGAATAAAAAGCGTTGTATCATTGTGGGCAAGGTACAACAATTTTGAATTACTTGTTTGTTTAGCAAATGATGGAATAATTATCAATCCTTCCATGAAACCCCTAAATTTCAAGATACATTTATCAATTGCATTTCTTGATTCCCAATTTTCTATTTACTTTTACAGCACAATGACACAAACACTAATTTATACTCTTTTAGAAATTTTAAAATATACTTTGCCTGCATTAGTGGTATTATTTGCTACCTATATGATAGTAAATAAATTTTTAACTACAGAGTTTCAGCGCAAGCAATTAGCTATTTTTCAAGACAATATAAAAATTACAATCCCTATGCGAATGCAAGCATACGAAAGATTAATTTTATTTGTAGAAAGAATGAATGTGCACAATTTGGCAAACAGATTTTATGTGGCCAATAGCTCGGCTACCGAATTACAAATTGCCATGACTGATAGCATCCGCACAGAATGGGAATACAACCTTAGCCAACAATTGTATGTAAGCAACGAAGTATGGCAAACAATAAACACTGCCAAAGAACAAGAAATTGCAATGATTAATAATATTGCAAGCAACTTACCTGCAAATGCCTCAGCAAAAGATTTGGTTACAGCATTAGCAGACCATAATATCAAACAAGAAGATGATACTCCTGCACAAATAGCTTTGCAAAGTATAAATGGCGAGGCTAAAAAAGCGTTGATGGCTGGATAGAGAAGATGGAAGATTGGCAGATATAAGATTTATAGATGTAAGACTCTTGGTAATTTTTACTCAGGACATTAATTATATATAAAATCCTATTATCAAATTTTTATATTTTGTTGGAAATTAAAAATAAATCCTATTCAAACTCTGCGATAAACTCATCATTTTTCAACGGATTAATACCTTACTTTTGCTATCCTATTTACCTAAAATATGAGCACAGAAAAGAAAGTAATGTTAGATAGTGGTATAGAAGTACAACCTATTTATACTACAGCCAATATACAAGAAGAATTTCCTGGAAAATATCCTTATACACGTGGTGTACACGAAGGTATGTACCGCGACAAATTGTGGACAATGCGCCAATACGCAGGTTTTAGCACTGCCAAAGCTAGTAATGAGCGCTACCATTTTTTGTTGAGTCAGGGTGTAACTGGCTTGAGTGTAGCATTTGATTTGCCGACACAAATTGGTTATGATAGCGATGACGATATGGCGGACGGAGAAGTAGGAAAAGTAGGTGTGGCCATTGATAGCATAGAAGATATGGAGGAATTATTTGCTGGTATCGATTTAGAAAAAGTATCTACAAGTATGACCATTAATGCAACTGGATTTATTTTACTTGCTTTATATATTGCACTTGCAAAAAAGAAAGGAAGCGATGTAAAAAAAATAAGCGGTACCATACAAAACGATATTTTAAAAGAATATGCAGCGCGTGGCACCTATATCTATCCACCAAAACCAAGTATGCGCATTATTACAGATATTTTTGAATACTGCAGCAAAGACGTGCCAAAATGGAACACAATTAGTATTAGTGGCTATCATATCCGTGAGGCTGGCGCAGATGCTGTGCAAGAATTGGCATTTACACTAAGTAACGGTAAAGCATATTTAAAAGCTGCAATAGCAAAAGGTTTAGATATTAATGTTTTTGCAAAACGACTTTCGTTTTTCTTTAATGCGCATAATAATTTATTTGAAGAAGTTGCAAAGTTTCGCGCAGCGCGTCGCATGTGGGCAAATATCACCAAGGAATTGGGCGCTACCAATGAAGAAGCCATGAAATTACGCTTTCATACACAAACAGGGGGTAGCACTTTAACCGCACAGCAACCACAAAATAATATTGTAAGAGTAGCCATACAAACAATGGCTGCTGTACTTGGTGGCACACAAAGTTTGCACACCAATGGCTTTGATGAAGCATTGAGTCTACCTACAGAAGCTGCTGCTAGTATAGCTTTGCGCACTCAGCAAATTGTAGCTTTTGAAAGTGGTGTTACCGATACTGTAGACCCTTTAGCAGGTTCTTATTATGTAGAAACATTGACCAATGAAATAGAAGAGCAAGCTTGGTTATTGATTAAAAAAATAGACTTGATGGGAGGTGCCGTAGATGCTATTGAGCAAGGATTTATGCAAGAGCAAATTGCAAAAAGTAGCTATGCTTATACCAAAGCAATAGAGAATAATACAAAAATAATTGTAGGCGTCAATCAGTTTGTAAGCAAAGAAAAAAATGATACACCTGTATTTAAAATAGACGAGAGTATCAGAAAAATACAAAGTGATAAATTGGCTACTTTAAAAGCAAACAGGAATAATGAAGTAGCT
>Ga0114967_10005345_pt1 | contig 10201 bp, 8 predicted proteins | sample M_130628_MF_Meta_FD_92639 | JGI IMG/M metagenome (GOLD analysis project Ga0114967, IMG submission 92639) | Freshwater microbial communities from Lake Montjoie, Canada to study carbon cycling - M_130628_MF_MetaG | ecosystem: Environmental > Aquatic > Freshwater > Lake | place: Lake Montjoie... | reverse complement strand
CGCATAAATTTTATCGCCGAGTCGGATTTGTAATTTTGCGGCCTGCTCGTTGTGCCATAAAGTTTTGAACAAAAAAGCAACAAAAATCAGCCCAACTACGATGACTAAGACGTCACCCAAGAGTGGCTTACCGCATCTTAATGCGCCCTTCATTATTGAACCGTAATCTTTGCTGGCTTAGCAAGCCAACGCACACGCTGATTCATGGATGCACTAAGCGTCACATTTCCGTTCCCATCAATCACTAAATAATGTTCAACGCCCATCGTTTTTGCGGCATTTGAACGCTGATCCGGCAAACTCAAAAAGATTGGTTTTGAAGTCATATCAGATAGGACTCCAGCCTGCGGGCTTGGTGGTAAAAGCACAGTAACAGCTTGCGTACCCTGAGCTGGATAGCCATTGCGCGGATCAATGATATGGCAATAGCGATTTACGCCTTGCTCAAAGTAACGCTGATAATCGCCCGAAGTACCAATCGCCCAACCGCTTAGCAAGTCGATTGTTGCCATTGGCTTAGGCTGGCGGGGATGTTGAATACCCACGCGCCAAGGTTTGTCGCCATGCTGACCAAGTGCAATAATGTTGCCGCCAATATTAATAAGGGCATTTTTAACGCCTTGCTTTTGCAGTTGAGTGAGTGCGAGATCCAAAGCATAGCCCTTTGCATAGCCTCCTAAATCGAGCTTAACGGCCGGGTTTGTGCTAAAAACAGTGTTACCTTTAATCACGATGTCTGACATTTGTGGATTCGCTAGCACTAGCTTTTGAATCGCCGCATCGTTAATCTCAACAGGCGTAAATTCGTCACGCTGAAAGCCCCAAGTACTTATTAAGCCTCCAATGCTTGGATTGAATAATCCTTGAGATTGCTTGGATAGTGTTTGCGCTTGCGTCAGCATTTGAGAGAGTTCTGGGCTAATCTCGATAGGCGTTTTGCCTGCTACAAAACTTTGATTCAGTTTACTTAATTCGCTATCGGACTGCCAAGCATGATATTGATGATGTAGCCGCTGAAAATCTTGCAAAATTTGACTAGTGACTTCATGCGCTCTCTCTTCAGTCTCGCCATCAATACTAATATCCACCAGCGTACCGAACACATAAGACTTGGTTTGCACCAAAGGCGCTTTGCCACAGGCGGATAAAAACAATGCAAAAATTAAAACCAGAAATCTCATGAATTTATAAAGCTTCTAGGGCATCCATGAAAACAGAAGCAGGATTACATGGGGTTTGTGCCGCAATTTCCACCATGCCTGTGGGGCTAGTCACATTGATTTCAGTGAGATGCTCTCCAATCACATCTAATCCAACCAAGAACAAGCCCTTTTCTTTAAGCATTTTGCCAACTGTGCTGGCAATTTCAAAGTCACGTTCACTCAATGGTTGAGCTACACCTGTCCCACCTGCAGCCAAGTTACCGCGTGTTTCACCTGCCATAGGAATACGTGCCAGCGAATAAGGAAGCGGTTCGCCATTAATCACAATAACGCGCTTATCGCCTTGCAAAATTTGCGGTAAGTAACGTTGCGCCATAATGGTGCGGTTACCGTAATTCGTCATCGTTTCAAGAATCACACTAATATTAGGGTCTGACTGCGTTAGTCTAAAAATACTACTACCGCCCATCCCATCAAGCGGCTTCACGACAATATCGCCATGAGCTTCTAAAAACTCTCGAATTAAGCCAATGTCACGCGCGACTAAAAACTCAGGCGAAAACTGTGGAAAATTCGCGACCGAAAGTTTTTCATTCCAATCACGAATGGCACTTGGATTATTGAGCACGCGTGCACCTTGCTTAGTGGCCAGCTCCAACAGATAAGTCGTATATAAAAATTCATTATCAAAGGGTGGGTCTTTGCGCATCAACACCACATCAAAATCTTGCGGGGCATGTTCAAGATAATCCCCCACCACAAACCAATTCTCGTCATCTACAAATTCAAAAGACTGAACCCGCAAACGCGCTTGCTCTTGTCGTAAAAACAAATCATCTTGCAGTGCCACAAATAATTCATGCCCACGGCTCGCCGCTTCCCGCATCATGGCAAGACTGCTGTCCTTATGCGGCTTTAAGGTATGTAAAGAATCAAGAATAAGTGCAATACGCATTACAAACGCTCCGGGTCATTTTCTTCTAGCTCAATCGCGGCGGCGAGCAACGCTAATCGGGCAACAACGCTGTAAGCATAGAAGCGGTTTTTTGCGGCATCTGGCGCATCTGCGCAGTTTGGCGTTGAGCAAGGGTTATCAAACGCCAAAGGCACAAAATGCATACCCGGCGCATTGAGATTTTCATCCACCGCTCGGCCAGTATGGACACGGTAAAAACCACCCACCACAAAGTGATCCATCATATAAACCACGGGCTCAGCCACTGCATCATTAATGGTCTCAAAGGTATAAACACCCTCTTGAATGATGACCTCATTCACTTCCATGCCCTCTTTCACCACCGCCATTTTATTGCGCTGTTTGCGGTTAAGGTCGCGTACATCGTCAGGGCTCTTCACAGTCATGATGCCCATGCCATAAGTGCCAGCATCTGCTTTAACAATCAGGAACGGTTCTTGTTCTACACCGTACTCTTGGTATTTTTGTTTGATTTTAGCGAGCAAAATTTCAACTTTTGCTGCCATTTCATCCTCACCCACACGCGCCTGAAAATCGACGCCACTCGCCGTATCGAAATAAGGATTAATCAACCATTCATCAATGCCTAAAAACTCAGAAAATTCCTTGGCGACTTGGTTGTAAGCAGCAAAGTGTTCAGATTTACGTCGCGTTGCCCAGCCGGCATGCAAAGGTGGAATAAGGTTTTGCTCCACGCCTTTCAAAATATCAGGCACACCACCTGATAAATCATTATTGAGTAGCACCGCACAGCTATCAAACCCCTCTAAAGTGAGGCGATTTTTAACGCGTTTCACTGGCTCAAGCAAAATGGTTTGGCCTGGTTCAATTTCTATTTCGGTCGGCTCAGTAATTTCAGGATTAATACTGCCAATACGAACATCCAAACCAGCCTGACGCAAAATGTGCGCAAGGGCTGCCACGTTGCGCAAATAGAAAGTGTTTCGAGTATGGTTTTCTGGGATCAATAATAAGCGATGGGCTTCGGGACAAATCTTTTCAACGGCCACCGTTGCAGCTTGAACGCACAAGGATAAGAAGGCGGGATTGAGATTGTTAAATCCACCTGGGAACAAATTGGTATCGACAGGCGCAAGCTTAAAGCCTGCATTACGTAAATCTACCGACGCATAAAATGGCGAGCTATGCTCTAGCCACTGCACACGAAACCAATGCTCAATTTTAGGCATGTTTTCGAGTATGTTTTTCTCAAGGGCAAGTAATGGGCCTTTAAGCGCGGTGGTGAGATGTGGAATCATGTATAAAAACTTCTTAATCAATCACTGAAGTTTTTAATTTTAACGCAGTTATCTGTATGCAAGCGTATTAAGTTCACGGTTATAAAAGCACATAAAAAAAGCGGACATTGCTGTCCGCTTTTCTTTTTACCTATAAAACTACTGAATTAAATATGGTAAGCACGCTCACCATGCTCAGCAGTGTCCAAGCCTTCACGTTCCACTTCTTCACTTACGCGTAAACCAACAACGAGATCTACAATTTTGTAAGCAACAAAAGCAACGACAGCTGACCATACAACTGTCAAGCCAACACCCCATGCTTGGCTAGTCACTTGAGTAAACATATCATAACTGCCAACCTTGTTTGCAACATAGTCGTAAACACCTGTGCCGCCTAATGCAGGGCTCACTACCACACCTGTTCCAATTGCACCGATGATACCGCCAACACCATGCACACCGAATACATCAAGTGAATCATCGTAACCAAACTTGCTTTTCACTTTTGAGACAAACAAGAAGCAAATTGGTGAAACGATTAAACCCAAGATAATGGCGCCAATTGGACCTGCAAAACCGCAAGCTGGCGTAATGGCAACCAAGCCTGCAACAGCACCAGAAGCGCCGCCCAACATAGATGGCTTGCCTTTTGTGAACCACTCAACCAAAGTCCATGAAAGCGTTGCAGCACAAGTTGCCAACAATGTATTCACGAATACTAAAGCAGCAAAACCTGTAGCTTCTAGGTTTGAACCTACGTTAAAGCCAAACCAGCCCACCCACAATAATGAAGCACCGATCATGGTCATCGTTAAGCTATGAGGTGTCATTGCTTCTCTCCCGTAGCCTAGACGTTTACCAAGTAAGATTGCACCAATTAAACCAGCAATACCTGCATTGATATGCACCACAGTACCACCAGCAAAATCTAACGCACCTTTTTGGAACAAGAAACCTGCGCCAGCGGTTGCAACATCTGCAGCAGCTTGTGATGTATAAGCATCAGGACCCGCCCAGAACCAAACCATGTGTGCGATTGGCAAGTAAGAGAACGTGAACCAAAGCACAACGAATAACAAGACCGCTGAAAACTTCATACGCTCAGCAAATGCACCCACGATTAGCGCTGGAGTAATTGCAGCAAAAGTCATTTGGAAAGCAACGTATATGTATTCAGGAATTACAACACCCTTACTAAAAGTCCCAACAACTGAATCTGGTGTAACACCTTGCAAGAATGCTTTAGATAAGCCACCAAAGAAGGCATTACCATCAGTGAATGCAACGCTATAACCATACAAAGCCCATAACACACCAATGAGTGAGAAAATTACAAAGGTTTGCATCAAGACTGAAAGCATATTTTTACTGCGTACCAAACCACCGTAGAACAAACCTAAGCCTGGGATCACCATTAATGTGACTAATACTGTCGCCACAATCATCCAAGCAATGTCGCCTTTATCTGCGACTGGCGCAGCAGCAGTAGGCACAGCTTCATCTGTTGAAGGCGTTGCTGCTGGCGCAGCGACATCGGCAACTGGTGCTGGTTCAGCTGCTGTAGCAACTGCTTTTGTATCATCCGCATAGCTTACATTAGTGAGGCCAAATACGCCCAATCCTAATGCACTGACTAGTGCAAGAGTAGATAGTAATTTTTTCATGTGATTTCTCCTTATAGCGCTTCAGGACCGGTTTCACCGGTACGAATGCGATAAACTTGCTCAAGATTGAAGACAAAAATCTTGCCGTCACCGATTTTGCCAGTGGTTGCAGACCTCTCAATCACTTCAATCACTTGCTCAAGCATTTCATCTGAAATCGCCACTTCTAATTTAACTTTAGGCAAAAAGTCCACCACATACTCAGCACCGCGGTATAACTCTGTATGGCCTTTTTGACGACCAAAGCCTTTAACTTCCGTCACGGTAATGCCTTGAACACCAATCGCTGAAAGCGCTTCACGCACCTCGTCAAGCTTAAATGGCTTTATAATCGCTGATACAAATTTCATGTTATGTCTCCTCACTATGATTGAGGGTATGCAAGCGATATTGCCTCCATACCCTCACATAGCTTTAAAAATAAAACGCTTTTAGATTAGAAGCTTTTTGTGATGCCAACAACGAACTTGCTTGTGTCTACGTTGGAGGTAGTTGAGTTAGCAAAAGAAGCAAATTTCTCATAAGCAGAACTACCAGTTGTTGCAGTATAGAAACCATTTACAGCCCAACCACCCTCAAAGCTCTTTGTTACGCCTGCTTTATACCAAGTCCAATCCAAACCTGTACTCTCAGCAATTGTTTGACGACCAATTTCGCCAGCCACATTAATGCCCATAGGCAAATCATAGCTTGCACTTGCACTGTAGTAGTAGGAGCCCTTTGTATCGCCAGTTACACCAGCTGTTAAATCACCAGGAAAACCACCACCAACTGCTGAATTGTTTGTATTCCAACCATAAAACTTAGTTGGCATGTAACCGCCTTTAACAGTAATCCACTTCCAACCTAAGCTACCGTAAAGTTCTAGCGTATTTAGTTTTGATTTGTTGTAAGCAGAGCCGAATTGAGTCTTCGCAAAATCACCATCTGGGTAATAAATGTATGTACCGCCGATGTCATACTTAAAGTCTGTTGCAAATGTATTGCGGAAGCCAGCAGAGAAATCCATCTCTAAGTTAGCATTTGGCAACCAGTTACTAGAAACATTAGAACCCCAAAAGCCAACATAAGCGCCTGAAACGTGATCGGCTTCAATACCTGCTTGCACTGCTGGGTTGCCCCATGTTTGAGACTGACCGCGCCAGATATAGTCACTCACCAATGAAACGCTGGTTGGGAATGTCCATGTTGGTGTCGCAGCGGCAGCCTCTGCAGCCATCACAGCTTGTGAAGATGCCAATGTGCCCAATACAGCCACTAGTAATAATGATTTACGCATAATTTTTCCTTTAAAATAAAAAACGCAAAAATAAAAAAACAGAAGTTCTACGGTTTATATAAAGCAATCACCGTGCCAACTTTTGAAATGGATGAAAAACCAAGCTTTTAGCAAAAGGTCAGACAAGATATCCAACTTCATATTTTAAATAGTGATTATTAATTCCATTAAAAATTAATAAGTTAGCCATGCATAAGTCTAATATCACTCGAAAGCTTACTAGGTAAGGATCTCACTACATAAGCAGCGCTTTCAGAAAAGCACTAAAGACAAAACAAAGTGCAGCGCCGCTAAAAATGCACCATGAACCTACAAAGCGCGTATTTCGCACTAATTCAGTGCGAAGGCTAAAACATAATATTAGATGGCCTTGAGGATAGTCTTATCCCAGCATCCTTGGCTCATCCCTATCAATTTGGTGCACATCACTTTCATCCTTGAGTGCAACACCCGAAACTTTAAGTCGCATAGATTCTTGAGCCAGCCACATCAATTTCTTAGCGGCAGCTTCATAATTCAAACCCTCAGGCCGCACATTGGAAATGCAATTGCGGTCAGCGTCGCTGCAACCTACTTTGGGCTGGTACGTTAAATAAAGCCCCAAGCTGTCAGGCGAGCTCAACCCAGGGCGCTCGCCTATCAGCAGAATCACCATGCGCGCTTTCATCAACTCGCCCACTTCATCTGCCAAGGCAACACGCGCTTGTCTTGCAATCACTACTGGACCAGTTTTCCATTCGCTAGATATGGACTGTTGAATAGCTTGCAACATAGGCGTGGCATGCTTTTGCACGGCAAGCGACGAAAGACCGTCACCAATCACAATACTGATGTCTATTTTGTCTTGAGGCAGCGCTTTAATAATCTCGGCACTTTCATCATTTAATCGGCGCCCCCAATCCGGTCTGAGTAAATAACTCGCTCTATCAGGCGCACGACTATGTAGCTTTAGTACATCACAACCTAAGCCTTTAACTTGGTTTTCGAGCGCATCGACATCTAATGCCAAATGCACCGCATCACGCGCCATGGCATGTGACATCCCAAAATTCAAAATCTCCTTGGTTGGCAAGCTGCTACCAACGCGCCCTAAGGCAATGCGTGCGCGTGTGAATTGCTTCAAGTCACCCCAGGGATCTTGCACAGTACTGGCAGAAAGTTTTACAGATGACTGAGTTTCTTTAGTCATTTTTAGCTCGCACTCAGCAAATGCTTGGGCATATTTTGCAACATGCGATGGGCTTGCGTCACAGGCTGTACAATGCCTTTTTCGTCCATGATATGCATCTGCTTGAGCCATTTTTCAAATTCTGGCGCGGCACGTAAGCCCAATACTTTTCTCAAATACAGCGCATCATGGAACGAAGTCGTTTGGTAATTGAGCATAATGTCATCCGCACCAGGTATGCCCATGATGAAAGTCAAACCAGCGTTTGCAAGCAAGGTCATGAGTGTATCCATATCATCTTGGTCGGCTTCTGCATGGTTCGTGTAGCAAACATCACAGCCCAAAGGCACGCCTAATAACTTTCCACAAAAGTGATCCTCTAGTCCTGCACGGATAATTTGCTTACCATCGTACAAATATTCTGGGCCGATAAAGCCGACAACGGTATTGGACAGTAGGGGCGAAAAGTGTCTTGCCACTGCATAAGCGCGCGCTTCACAAGTCTGCTGATCCACCCCGAAATTCGCATTTGCTGAAAGCACGGAACCTTGCCCAGTTTCAAAATACATGACGTTATTACCCACCGTGCCACGATTCAGTGAAAGCGCCGCCGATTGGGCTTCGGCAAGCACTGCCAAATCTATCCCAAAACTCTTATTGGCTTTTTCAGTGCCGGCAATCGACTGAAACACCAAATCAAGAGGTGCGCCTTTTTCAATGACCTGAATTTGATTGGTGACGTGGGTCAGAATGCATGACTGCGTAGGGATTTGGTATTGGTTGATAATTTCATCGACTAAATAGTACAAATCCATCAACGCAGGAATGCTATCTGTCGCAGGGTTAATGCCAATCACAGCATCGCCTGAACCATAGAGCAATCCATCCACAATAGAAGCTGCAATCCCGCGCGGATCATCGGTAGGATGATTGGGCTGTAAGCGAGTAGAAATGTGCCCTGGCAAACCGATGGTGTCTCTAAACGCCGTGATGACTTTACATTTTTTGGCGACCAAAATTAAATCTTGGTTGCGCATTAGCTTACTTACGGCGGCAGCCATTTCCGGCGTAATACCTGGTGCAACACGCGTCAGCGTTTCAGTATCTACTTCATCGGTGAGCAGCCAATCTCTAAAATCACCCACCGTGAGATGGCTTATTTCGGCAAATGCTTGCTGATTATGCGTATCAACAATCAGCCGTGTGACCTCATCGGTCTCATAAGGAATGATTAAATCTTCTAAAAAAGTTTTCAGCGGAATTTCAGCCAAACACATGCGCGCTGCCATTCGCTCGGCATACGTTTCTGCGGCAACACCCGCTAAATAATCACCAGACCTCGCCGGCGTAGCTTTAGCCAGCACAGCTTTCAAGTCTTCAAATTGATAGGTATGAATGTCGATGGAATAACGATAAATCATAAGCACCTTAATGGATAAAACCGCGCCAACAATCTGACGCGGTTCTTAATTTACACCCTAAAAACTAAACTGTAATTAATGATTATCAGATGAAGCATCACGGTGATGTTGCGTCATGCTGAAGTACACAAAACCAAGCGCCATCAAGCCAAAGAAGACCAAGCTTAATTGTTGGTTAAAGTAAATCATTGTCACTAAGCTGATACCTGCCAAAACCAGTGCAATGGCTGGAAATAAAGGATAAGCAATTGCTTTGAAAGGACGATCTAAATTTGGCTCTTTTTGACGCAATTTAAACAAACTCATCATTGAAACGATGTACATCACAATCGCACCAAAGACTGACATGGTGATTAAATTAGCAGTCAATGTCATGCCCGCAAACTGAAACTCATCACCAGCAATGGCAAGCACACCAACTACAGCACCGGCAATAATCGCACGATGTGGTGTTTTGAACTTTTCATTCACTGCGCCAAAAAACTTAGGCATATAACCCGCACGAGATAGTGCGAAAATTTGACGTGAATAACCTAAAATAATGCCGTGGAATGATGCAATCAAACCGAATAAGCCAATCCAAACCAACATATGTAACCAACCGCTGTTTTCACCAACAATCATTTTCATGGCTTGTGGTAATGGGTCGTTGATATTTGAAAGCGCTTTCCAATCGCCAGCACCGCCAGCAAATACCATCACACCAATGGCTAAGATCACCAAAGTTAAAATGCCAGAAATGTAAGCTTTAGGAATCGTTTTACGTGGATTTTCAGCTTCTTCAGCCGCCATCGCTACGCCTTCAATGGCCAAGAAGAACCAAATTGCAAAAGGGATCGCAGCAACAATGCCTGAAATAGAAGCCACACTAAAAGTGTCCGCACCAGACCAGCCATGTGCTACAAAATTAGCCATTGAAAACCCCGGGGAAACTACGCCCATAAATACCAGCAGCTCTGCAATCGCCAAGATGGTAACGAATAATTCAAAGGTTGCCGCAATGCGAACACCCACAATATTCAGCAACACAAATACAAGATACGAACCCATCGCAAATATTTTAGGATCAACCGTTGGAAACTGAACGTTCAGATAAGCGCCAATCGCCATTGCAATGGCTGGTGGCGCAAACACGAATTCAATGAGTGTCGCAAAGCCTGCCACATAGGCAGTTTTGGCGCCAAAAGCGCGCCTTGCATAAGCAAAAGGGCCGCCAGCATGAGGAATTGATGTTGTTAACTCAGTAAAACTAAAAATAAAAGTGGTGTACATCACAGCGATTAAGATGG
>Ga0114967_10005341_pt1 | contig 10202 bp, 8 predicted proteins | sample M_130628_MF_Meta_FD_92639 | JGI IMG/M metagenome (GOLD analysis project Ga0114967, IMG submission 92639) | Freshwater microbial communities from Lake Montjoie, Canada to study carbon cycling - M_130628_MF_MetaG | ecosystem: Environmental > Aquatic > Freshwater > Lake | place: Lake Montjoie... | reverse complement strand
CGAAAGCGCATTCGTCGAAAAGGCCACGGCGGCAGCCGCACCTGCTGCCGTCGCGCCTGCGGCCGCGCCGGAACCAGTTCCTCCCTATGTCGAAGCTGCGCTCAAGCGGAAGAAGATCCCGTATTGGGCCATGCCGGTTCTTGCCTTCCTCCCACTTTGGGCCGTCATTTACATCGGAGGCCTTTCTCCCTCGTCAAATGGTGAGCCTTCACAACTTGCAACAGGTCAAGCGATCTTCTCCACCAATTGCGCCGGCTGTCACGGTGCTGGCGGCGGCGGCGGCGTCGGACGTGTGATGACTGACGGCAACCTGGTTGCCACCTTCCCCGACATCATCGGACAACTTGAGTTCGTGTGGGTCGGATCGAATGGCACCGGTCCCGCAGGCACGCCGTATGGCGATCCGGCTCGCGAGGGTGGTCAGCACAAGACTCTCAGTTACAACGGCAACCCAATGCCGAACTTCGATAAGACGCTCAGCCAAAGCCAGTTGCTCGCCGTTATTCGTTACGAGTGGGAAACGCTTTCGGGTGGCAAGACCACAGTCGACGCCGAAGGCAACATCACCTATGCCGATGGCAAGCCCATGCTCGATGCTGCCGGCGAACTCATCACACCTGACGGCAAACTGCTCTTTGATCCAGCGGGCAAACTCACGATTCAGCCGAATTGGACGACACCAACCGGTAGCAAGTCGTAATAGTTTGATTCAATCAGTATTTGAAAAGGGCCCCGCTTCGGCGGGGTCCTTTCGCGTTCTGTGCTTTGCAATCAGCGCTATGCAACCGCAGCAGCGGCCGCATGTGCAGCATCGCTTATTGCGGTGAGCACCGCGTCGTCGTGAGCGAGGCCCGGGAACATGATTTCGTACGCGCCTGGCGCAATCGCAACGCCGCGATCAAGAAGTTCGTGGAAGAACAATGAGTACAACGCTTCATCGGTTGTGCACGCACTTACGTAGTCAGTTGGCGCGGTGGCGCCGAAGAACAATCCGACAAGCGATGCAAAGCGCGGGACGCAAACCGATATGCCCGCGGACCTGAAGGCGTTCGCAAGTGAACCGGCGAGACAATCGGCGCGCGATTCGATCAGTGCATACGCGTCGTCATCGAGCAGTGAAAGCGCGGCGAGACCTGCTGCGGTTGCCAGTGGGTTTCCCGACAACGTTCCCGCTTGATACACGGGACCTAGAGGAGCGAGGTTGTCCATTACGTCGGCGCGACCACCGAATGCACCGACAGGCAATCCCCCGCCGATGATCTTTCCGAATGCAGTCAGATCAGGTTTGACGCCTAAAAGTTGTTGCGCTCCACCGCGTGCAACGCGGAATCCTGTGATGACTTCATCGAAGATGAGCAACGCGCCAACGCGATCACATTCGGTGCGCAGCCCCTCAAGGAAACCTGGTGCCGGCGGCACGAGTCCCATGTTCGCTGCGCACGGTTCGACAATGACTGCAGCGAAGGTGTCGTCGAGAGTAGGGACGACGTTGTACGGGGCGACAACCGTGTCGGCAATGGCGTTGTCGGTAACGCCAGCCGAGGCAGGAATTCCCAGCGATGCCATTGCGGTTCCACCAGAGACAAGAAGTCCGTCGCTGTGTCCGTGATAGTTGCCAGCAAACTTAAGAATCTTTGGACGACCCGTCGCACCCCGCGCTACACGAATCGCACTCATCGTTGCTTCGGTACCGCTATTCACCATGCGCAACTTTTCACATGACGGAACGCGTTCATTAATTGCTTCGGCGAGTTCGACCTCACGCGGAGTCGGCGCCCCGAACGATGTTCCGTCGGTTGCTGCTTTCTGAATCGCTTCAATGATCTTCGGATGAGCATGACCAGCGATGATCGCCCCATAGCTCTGAACGAGATCAAGAAACGTCGTTCCTTCAACGTCAGTTACTCGTGCGCCGCTTCCGCTGGCAACAAAGTACGGAGTTCCACCCACAGAGCGAAATGCCCGCACTGGTGAATTCACGCCGCCGGGGATGACGCGTTGACCACGTTCGAACAACGATTCGTTTGTTTGTTTCATGATCTCAATCGTTAAGAAGTTCGGCGACTTCGCGCGCGAAGTAGGTAAGGATCATGTCAGCGCCAGCCCGCCGGATTGAAGTCAGGTGTTCAATTGCGACTGCGTCGCCATCGATCCATCCGCGTTCAGCGGCGGCTTTCACCATCGCGTATTCGCCAGACACGTGGTATGCCGCAATGGGAGCATCGACTTCTTGACGCGCCCTCGCAATGATGTCGAGGTAGGACATCGCTGGCTTCACCATCACGATGTCGGCGCCTTCAAGTAGGTCTTGGCGAATCTCTTCAAGTGATTCACGAGCATTCGCAGGATCTTGTTGATATCCCTTGCGGTCGCCGCCGCCTTCGATGGTGACATCGACTGCATCGCGGAATGGGCCGTACAGCGCCGACGCGTATTTCGCTGAGTACCCCATAATCGCGGTTTCAAGAAAATTTGCGCCATCGAGCGCACCGCGAATTGCCGCAACAGCACCATCCATCATTCCCGAAGGAGCAACGATGTCGGCTCCAGCAGCGGCTTGAGCAAGAGCGACCTTCGCGTAGAGATCAAGGGTCGCGTCGTTATCGACACTTCCGCGCCCATCGAGGACGCCACAATGGCCGTGCGAGGTGTACTCATCAAGACAGAGATCGGTGATGAGCACGACACGATCGCCAAAAGTGTCGCGTAGCTCTCGCAATGCGACCTGAACAATTCCGTTTGGGTCCCATGCTCCGGAACCAACCTCATCTTTAACTTCCGGGACGCCAAAGAGAATTACGCCTGGCACACCCAGCCCAACAAGGTCAGCAACTTCGGCACGGAGCGACCCGAGCGTGTGTTGCATAACGCCAGGAATCGAAGCAATCGGTTGCGGCTCAGTGATTCCTTCGCGCACGAATAACGGCGCGATGAAATCATCGGGAGAGAGACGTGTTTCGGCCACTAATCGGCGAAGAGCCGGAGTGCGACGAAGCCGTCGAAGTCGACGTTGCGGGAAACTCATCGAAGCAGAGCCTAGGCACGCCGCGGTTTGCGGCCGAATCGAGGACCACGACTGGTGCGTCGGCGTACTGTCGACTTTGCTGCATCGGGGTGAGCGACCCGCTCAACAAGGGCATCGACGAGTCCGTCGATCGTATGCACCTCGGCAATGACATCGACTCGAAGTCCGGCACGGTGCGCGGTGTCGGCAGTGATGGGACCGATACACGCGACCACTTTTGGCAACGTTTCGCTACCAAACGCTGCGACCCAATTGTCGACCGTCGACGATGACGTGAACGTGACGATGTCGGCTTGAGTGATGCGCGCGCGTTCTTCGTCGGTGGGTTCAACGGGGATTGTTCTGTACGCATCAACAACATCGACTCGCCACCCAAGGTCACGGAGACCGTCAGGAAGAACATCTCGCGCTACTTCTGCTCGAGCAAGGAGCACGCGTCGCTGATCGGTTTCGCTCGGCAACGGAAACGCTTCTAACAGCGACTCAGCAATAAACCGCTCGGGAACAAGATCAGCAATGAGATTGAAGTCAGCAAGAACTTCCGCGGTCCCAGGACCGATGGCAGCGATTTTCACACCAGCGAGATCGCGCCCATCTCGCAACAGTTCACAGAACCGCGACGCACCGTTCGCAGATGTCAGAACCAACCAGTCATAGGACGAAAGGTGATCGATCGACGAGCGAAGCGCTGCACCTTGATCGGTGGGATCGACGATTTCGATTGTCGGCACCATGAGCGCTTCGGCGCCTTCATCACGCAGGCGATCAGCGAGAACCGAAGATTGATGCCGTGGTCGAGTAACGATCACCTTCTTGCCAAAAAGCGGACGGGATTCGAACCACGAAAGGTCCATCGCTGCCACTTGACCCACCACGATGACGCTCGGCGATTCGAGTGGTTCGCGAGCGATCGCCGAAAGCGTCGAGCGGACCGTGTGTTGCTCCGGACGTGTTCCCCACCGAATGGCCGCTGCTGGCGTGTCGGGCGCAAGGCCACCGGCCAAGAGGCGATCAACGATTTTCGGTAGTCGACCAACTCCCATGAGGATGATGATGGTTCCGCCCAACTGAGCGGCAGCTTCCCAATTGACCTCGTCGCTCTTGTCGGGATCCTCGTGACCGGTAATCACGGTGAACGAGGTTGATGAGTGGCGCAGCGTCACAGGGATGCCGGCATAGGCCGGAACAGCGATCGCAGAGGTCACGCCAGGCACGACCTCGTAGTGGATGCCGGCCGCTGCGAGTGCCGCAGCTTCCTCTCCACCGCGGGCGAAAACGAACGGATCTCCGCCTTTGAGCCTGACGACGGTCTTGCCCTGCCTTGCCTTCTCTATGAGGAGTTCGTTGATGTCATCTTGGGCCATAACGGCCTGACCAGCGGATTTCGCCACGCTGATCTGTTCCGCACCCACCGGGGCGAGTTCAAGCAGCGCACCAACCGAAAGTCGGTCAAAGACCACAACATCGGCCATGGCTAGGGCCTCGGCCCCACGCAGGGTCAGCAACCCCGGATCACCTGGTCCGGCTCCCACGAGAAACACAGTCACCATCTGAGCCTAGGGGCCATGCCTGCTTGTCAACCCTGCCGAGCCAGCGCCCACCCACGGGTATCGGGCGTGTGGCCCATGCCACAGGGGCATTTCCAGATTTTGGGTGGCACGCCGGGGATTTAGCACTAAATTCAAAACAGCTTCCCTGCTGTTCCCTCGGTACACCTACCCACTGGAGTCGAGATGGAATCCACACTGCTCGCAACTGCCCGACCCGAATGGATGGACCACGCCTCGTGCAAGGGTCGAACCACACTGTTTTTCGGGATTGCAGGAGAGCGACCTGAACGCCGAGTACGCCGCGAAGTTGCGGCCAAAGCAATGTGTGATGGATGTCCGGTCAACATTGCGTGTCGTGAACTCGCTCGCGACAACCGTGAAAACGGATTTTGGGGCGGAGAAAACGAAGAGCAGCGAGCCGCTGCTGGACACTCCCCTCGTTCAATTAGTCGCCGATCAGTACAAGACGCTGCACGCGCTTCGTGATCGTTAACGCTTGACTGCTCCATACGCGTCAAGCACTCGACCACGACTGAACGCGAGATCAACAATCGGTTCCGGATAGTCCGTTCCGAGTTCGATGCCAGCAGATGCAAGTTCAAGTGGACCGACCGCCCACGGTTCGTGAATCGCCTTCGCATCAAGAACTGCAAGTTCGGGTACCCAACGACGGATGTAGTCACCTTCGGCATCGAATCGTTGACTCTGGAGCACGGGGTTAAAGACACGGTTGTACGGCGACGCGTCGGGACCAGTGCCCGCAACCCATTGCCAGTTTCCAACGTTCTGAGGAACGTCGGCGTCAAGAAGAATATGGCGGAAATATCGCTCACCACGACGCCAATCGATGAGCAGATTCTTCACGAGAAAAGATGCCGTAACCATCCGCACGCGATTGTGCATCCGTCCCGTCTCTTTCAGCTGACGCATACCTGCGTCGACAAACGGATAACCGGTGAGTCCGTTCTTCCAGGCGTCGAAACTCTTGTCATCCTTCCGCCACTGAATCCCTGCGTACTGCGGTTTCATGGGTTGCTCAACAAGTGTCGGTGTTGCAAAAAGAAGATGTGCATACCAATCGCGCCATGCGAGTTGGCGAACAAGCGCTGCACGACCAGCGCTCGACTCGCCCACGGCCTGCGCTATGAAACGCGGCGACAGCGTTCCAAATCGGAGATCAATTGAAAGTTGCGACGTGCCGAGAACCGAAGGCGTATTGCGATCTCCGTCATAAGAATCTGCTCGAGAAACGGCGAGATCGAGTCGAGCTTGTGCGCCGCGTTCACCGGGAAGCGCCGCGTCGCCCGTTTCACCATCAAGCAGCGGATACGGCCGCTCGGATTGAGGAATTCCATCGCCGGGATCTGCGGTGATCTCTGCCTGTCCCTGAGTGGGCCAGGGCGACCATGCCGTTCGCTCCCATACGCGGAAGAAAGGTGTGAACACCTGAGAAAGCGATCCGGCTTTCGTGAAAATGCGTCCGGGTTCGTGCACCAAGGTTCCCCACTCAGGGATCCATTCGATACCAAGTTCCGTGATCTGCTGTTTCACGACGTTGTCGCGCGCCGTCGAGTACGGCGTGACGTCGTGATTCAAGTGCACCGCTGACACGCCCAGTCGCCGCGCTTCTTCGGGAACAGCCGATTCAGGGTTGCCGACACGAACAAGCAGACGTCCACCGTGTTCTGCAAGTGCCTCGTCGAGTGCCGCAAGATCGCCGAGCAGACGCGCAGCACGACGCGAACTCGCACGATCGAACAACGCTGGATCTAAAACAAAAAGTGCTGTGACTTCCTGGTGCTCAGAAGTTGCCGCCGCCCATGCTGGATTGTCATCAAGACGAAGGTCTCGACGGAACCACACCAAACCAGATGACGTAGCCATGATGCTCAGGCGATTGGTCGACCGAATGGAACCGTCGCCCACGTGCCCAGAAACGCTTCGGCGATTTCACAGGCCCCGAGAAGCGGTCCCTTGTCATGAGTCATGACCTGGGCGATTGCTGCGCCAACGAGTTCGGCGGCGTCGGTCGATGAGCCATCGACCGGCCATGCTGCGAGATGACCAGAAGTTGTGACGAAATCGGGAAGAACCGTCACCTCTCGTCGCCCGAATGCGGCAAGTGCTTTCGCAGTGACGGGCATTGGGCCGCTTGGAACTATCAAACGCGCCACCACGTTCGCTGCGTTTGCGTCACCTATGAGCCCAACCTTTGATCCAGCGACTAACACGTCGACATCAGCATGAAGAACTGCGTTGGCGTCTTCAGAAACATCAGGTTCAATCACCGTTGCGCCTGCCACACGAAACAGATCGGTGAGCGACGCGGTCATCGCGTCGAACGATTCAATCGCAACAGTGCGACCAGAAAGTCCACCCGAGGCTTGGCCCGCTGCAGCAACGATGCCTGCTGCGGTGAGCGCGTCGCGTTCTGACCACCAAGATTCGGGGCGCGGATCACGCGAACGAAGGCCGGCAAGATCATCGGGCGAAATGCCACGTCCGGCGCTCAGGTGCACCGTGGAGTAGGCGTCGCCTGCAAGCTCAGTAGCGAAGGACGCGATCGCCTCTGCCTTGGCGTCAACCGCCGCATTTACTGCTGCAGAAGCGCCAGAAACCTTTCGGCCGAAAAACGCGTACCGATAGGTCTCCGACCGAGCGAGCCAATTCGCGCCATCGACCAACACCTTTGGTGCCGAACGAGCAATGCCGATAGCCATCGGAGCATCGTCGAGATCGAGAACGACGAAACCATCAGTTGAGGTCAGTTTGTGCGTGGTCACGGTCGGTGAGTCTCGCACAGTCCCCAAACGCGTCCTACGTCGAAGGGACACGGAACCGGGCAGAATGGAGAAATGGAAACCATCGATGTCGTGATCGAGATCCCTCGTGGGAGCCGCAACAAGTACGAAATCGACCACGAGACCGGGCGGATCCACCTCGATCGCCGCCTTTTCTCGGCCACCACCTACCCCACTGAATACGGGTTCATCCCCGACACCCTCTCCGAGGATGGCGATCCCCTCGATGTTCTCGTTCTCACCGAAGACCCCACGTTCCCTGGCTGCTGGATCCACGTGCGACCTGTTGGAGTTCTCTGGATGACCGACGATGCCGGGCGCGACGCCAAAATTCTGTGCGTCCATCACCGTGAACCGCGCTGGCGCGAAGCAACCGACATCGACGACATCCCGGCCGAGACCCTCGCCGAGATCAGACATTTCTTCTCGATTTACAAAGACCTTGAGCCAGGCAAATTCTCTGACGTTGGCGAATTCGCGGGGCGAGACGAAGCCTGGACTGAAATCAACTCGTCACTTGCTCGTTACGTCCCGAGCAAGCACTGAGCGCGAAGGGCTAGCGCGCCGCCAATGTCGACAGAGGGGTCTACCCGAGCAGTAATCGCCGCGATGCTGGCGAACCTTGGCATCGCTATTGCCAAATTCGTCGGGTTTCTCGTCACCAATTCAAGTTCGCTGCTCGCCGAAAGCATCCACTCTCTTGCCGATACAGGCAACCAAATTTTGTTGCTCTTCGGCGGAAAACGTTCGCGAATGGCACCAGACCGGAAGCACCCATTCGGTTACGGACGCGAGCGATATTTCTGGGCATTTGTGGTTTCAATCGTGCTTTTCACTCTCGGAGCGATGTTCGCAATTTACGAAGGTGTTGAAAAAGTTTTGCATCCACACGAAATCGATTCCGCTCAGTGGGCGATCGGAATTCTCGTGATCTCAATCGTCCTCGAAGCAAACTCGTTCCGAACTGCAATCCATGAAGCGCGTCCGTTGAAAGGTGACGACTCGTGGATCGGGTTCATCCGTCGCTCTCGAGCCCCCGAGTTACCCGTCGTCATTCTTGAAGACACCGGCGCACTGGTTGGCCTCTTTTTTGCTCTCGGAGCAGTGACCCTTTCGGTTGTCACCGGCAATGGGGTGTGGGACGGCGTCGGCTCCATCATCATCGGCACCCTTCTTGGCATGATTGCGATCATCCTCTCGATCGAAATGAAGAGTTTGTTGATCGGCGAATCGGCCACCGAAGTCGATGAAGAATCCATCCGTGCCGCAATCGACAGTTCCCCAGTCGTCAATGAGCTCATTTCGCTCCGCACCGAACACATCGGACCCGATGAAATTTTGGTGGCCGCCAAGGTGGAATTCGACCGGTCGCTCACGATGGCCCAACTCGCTGCAGCGATCGACGAGGTCGAGGTCGCAATTCGCGCCGTTGTCCCCGCCGCCACACGGATCTTCCTTGAGCCCGATGTCGTCAAGCCCGAGTTGGGTGGATCTGAAGATCCATGGTCCGGACTCGAAGGCCGTCCCCACTAGGGATTTCTGGACAAACCGCAATTCCCGACCCACGGGGTCGACATTTGAGCGTGCGTCGGGCAAGATGTCGCCCCCACCCACTCTCGAGCCATGGAGGCTTCAGAAACATGGCACTACGCCTCGGCGACATCGCCCCCGACTTCACCGCTGACACCACACAGGGCAGCGTGTCCTTCCACGACTGGAAGGGCGACTCATGGTCGATCCTCTTTTCGCACCCGAAGGACTTCACCCCGGTCTGCACCACCGAACTGGGCACCGTGGCCAAGCTCAAGCCCGAATGGGACAAGCGAAACGTAAAGCCCATCGGCCTTTCGGTCGACCCCGTCGACTCCCACATCTCTTGGGAAGGCGATATCGAAGAGACCCAGGGCCAGGCCGTGAACTTCCCGGTCATCGCCGACCCAGACCGCACCGTTGCCGATCTCTACGACATGATCCACCCGAACGCCAACGACACGATGACCGTTCGTTCCGTGTTCGTGATCGATCCAGCCAACAAGGTTCGCCTGATCCTCACCTACCCGGCCAGCACCGGTCGTAATTTCGATGAACTTCTGCGTGTCATCGACTCGCTGCAACTCACCGATGGCTACAAGGTCGCAACGCCTGCCAACTGGACTGACGGTGACGACGTCATCGTGTCCCCAGCCCTTTCCGACGAAGAGGCAACCGAGCGGTTCCCCAAGGGATTCAAGAAGCTCAAGCCGTACCTTCGCATCACACCTCAGCCCAACCGCTGAACAACCTGCAGTTCGATTCATCAAAGGGGACGGGCCACCGCCTGTCCCCTTTGCGCGTTCAGGGCCTAGCCTTTTAGCCGTGACAATGACGACGAATCCCTCCCCCGCCGATACCGCCACCGCCGCTCACACCGAGAACGTGACCAAGGTGTACGGAGCTGGCGACACCCTGGTGACCGCTCTCGACAACGTGAGCGTTTCTTTTGAACGCAGCAAGTTCACCGCCATCATGGGCCCTTCGGGAAGCGGCAAGTCAACGCTTATGCACTGCGTCGCGGGGCTTGACACCATCAACTCCGGTCAAATTTTTATCGGCGATGTCGATCTGAGCGGGCTGAACGACAAGCAACTCACTCGCTTGCGTCGCGACACCATCGGCTTTGTCTTCCAGTCGTTCAACCTTGTGCCGACGCTGACCGCGCTCGAGAACATCACACTTCCGATGGACCTCGCCGGTCGCGCTCCCGACCAGGAATGGCTCGACACCATTGTTTCCACTGTCGGTCTCGGCGACCGTCTCTCACATCGACCAAGTGAACTTTCTGGCGGG
>Ga0114967_10005340_pt1 | contig 10202 bp, 10 predicted proteins | sample M_130628_MF_Meta_FD_92639 | JGI IMG/M metagenome (GOLD analysis project Ga0114967, IMG submission 92639) | Freshwater microbial communities from Lake Montjoie, Canada to study carbon cycling - M_130628_MF_MetaG | ecosystem: Environmental > Aquatic > Freshwater > Lake | place: Lake Montjoie... | reverse complement strand
ATATCAACGCGCGCTGGGAAGCCCGGAAAGCTGACGAACGGCAGCAACGCGGCCAGACCGGCGTGCTGGCCGACGTGCCGCAGTCGCTGCCGGCCTTGAGTCGGGCCGCCAAGCTGGGCCGGCGCGCCGCGCGGGTGGGCTTTGACTGGAGCGATGCCGCCGGCGCACGCGCCAAAGTGTTTGAAGAGATCGCCGAACTCGATGCGGCCGTGGCCGCTGACGATGCTGACAACATGGCCGAGGAGCTCGGTGACCTGTTGATGGCGGTCAGCAGTTGGTCGCGACAGTTGCGACTCGATCCTGAAGCCTGCCTGCGCCGCTCCAATCGCAAGCTTGAGCGCCGCTTCGCCGCTATGGAGCAGTCCGCGGCCGCTCAAGGGCTGGCCTTGGAATCTCTGTCTGCAGAGGCCTGGGAGTCCTTGTGGCAGCAGGCTAAGCGCAGTCTTCCGGCCGCCGGGGAAGACAGCTGATGCGCGTACTCGTGGTCGAAGACGAACCGACACTGCGCGCCAGTCTGCGCGCACGTTTGCAAGCCGCCGGCTATACCGTGGATGAAGCGGCTGATGGTTTGGAAGGTCTCTACAGCGGGCTGGAATATCCCATCGACGTGGCGGTGGTCGATCTGGGTCTGCCCAAGCTGCCGGGCCTCGAGTTGATCCGCCGCTGGCGCACGCAAAACCGCAGTTTTCCGATTCTGGTGCTGACCGCGCGCGACAACTGGCAGGACAAAGTCCAAGGCTTGGAGGCCGGTGCCGACGATTATCTGGGCAAGCCGTTTCACGTCGAAGAACTGCTGGCACGGCTGCAGGCCTTGCTGCGCCGCAGCAGTGGCTGGGCCAGCGCCCAGCTGTGCTGCGGACCGATCGTGCTCGATACCCGCACGCAGACGGTCACCGTGGCGCAATCGCCAGTCGAACTGACCTCGTTCGAATACCGGCTGCTCGAGCATCTGATGCTCAAAGCCGGCGAGGTCATCTCCAAGACTGATCTCACCGAACATCTCTATGAGCAGGACTTCGAACGCGACAGCAATGTCATCGAGGTGTTCATCGGACGGCTGCGACGCAAGCTCGATCCGCACGACAGCCTGCATCCCATCGAAACCCTGCGCGGCCGCGGTTATCGCCTGGCGCTGGCGCGATCGTCCGAGTGAACGCTCTGGGTAACGGGTCCATCAGTCGGCGTCTGCTATGGGCCGTGGCTGTGGCCCTGGGGCTGATGCTGGGCGCGGCAGCGACCGTGTTGGACCTGCGCTTTCAATCGCTGTCTGAGGCAGCGCTACGGGCGCAGGTCGACGCGCAGTTGCAGACCTTGATCGGCGTCTCGGTGCCGGATGAAAGCGGGCAAGTCAGCCCCGGATTAGCCGATGCAGACGAGCGCCTGAAGCAACGCGGCTCTGGTTTGTACGCCAGAGTGTTCAATCGCTCCGGTCGCGAGGTCTGGCGTTCACCGTCCGCCGAAGGCTTGAAGCTCAACGCCGGCGCCGGTTTGCCGCCAGGGCAGAGCGCCTTCGGCTACCTGGATCTACCCGGCGGTGACAGCTACGCCGTGGCCAGCCGCGGTTTGCGGTACGAGAACGCCCGCCGCGAACGCGTGGACCTGACCTTCAGCGTGCTGGCCAGCCTCGATCCTTTGCAGGCGCAGTTGCGGCAGTTCCGCAGCGAACTGCTACTGGTTTTCGGCGGACTGCTGCTTCTGCTGCTGGCCGTACTGGCAGCGGTGTTGCATTGGGCGCTGCGGCCGCTGCGCCGCTTGGCAGCGCAGTTGACGCAACTCGACAGTGGTCAGCAGCAGCAATTGCAAGGCGATTGGCCGCGCGAGCTCCAGGCCGTCACCGCCAACCTCAATGCCCTGTTAGAAGGCGAACGGGTCCGCATAGCCCGCTACCGGCAGACCCTGGGCAACCTCGCGCACAGCCTCAAAACACCGCTGGCGGTGATCCGCAGCACGCTGACTACCGGGGGGCAGGGCGCAGCAGCCCTCGCGGCAGCCAGCATCAACGATCAGGTGCAGGTGATGTCGTCACTGGTCGATCACCACCTCAAGCGCGCCGGCAGCGGCGGGGTGACGTTAGGCCAACCCTTGGTGGCGCTGGCGCCCATTGCGCAGCAACTGCGTCTGGCGCTGCTCAAAGTGCATGCGCGCAAAGACCTGTTGATCGAGTTAGCGCTACCGGCAGACGCGGGTTTTGCCGGCGATGCAGATGACCTTTATGAAATCCTCGGCAACCTGATGGACAACGCCGCCAAGTGGTGCCGGGGTCACGTACGGGTGTCAGCCACGCTCGATGCAGGGCCCCGGCGGCTGTGTGTGCTGGTCGAAGACGACGGCCCGGGTATTGCGCCGGTTGACCGCGAACGGGTGCTGCAACGCGGCGTCCGCGCCGATCAACAGGTGCCGGGGCACGGACTGGGTCTGGCTATGGTGCTCGAGCAAGCCGGTTTGTATGGCGGCAACCTGCAACTGGCTGAGGCTGATTTGGGCGGTCTGCAGGTGCAACTGCAACTTCCGGGCGGTAGCATGGGCGCATGACTTCACTAGACACTTTGGCTTGGCACCCGGCCAGCTGGCAGACCCGCAAGGCGCTGCAACAACCCCATTACAACGATCCGGTCGCGCTGGCCGATGCCGTCAGCCAACTCGCCCGCCTGCCACCGCTGGTGGTCTCGTGGGAAGTCGAGGCGCTGCGCGAGCGTCTGGCAGCCGCCCAGCGCGGCGAACAATTTTTGCTGCAGGCCGGCGATTGCGCCGAAAGCTTTGCTGAGTGCGAGTCCGACCGCATCGCCAAGCAGCTCAAGGTCATCCTGCAGCTGAGTCTGGTGCTGTTGCACGGCCTCAAGCGGCCGGTCATCCGCGTCGGGCGCATGGCCGGCCAATATGCCAAGCCGCGCTCTGCCGATACCGAGACGCGCGACGGCATCACCTTGCCCTGCTATCGCGGTGACACGGTCAACCGCCCCGAGTTCACGCCCGAGGCGCGCGAACCCGACCCGCAGTTGCTGCTGCGCGGTTACGAGCGCGCGGCGCTCACCTTGAACTTCGTGCGGGCACTGATCGATGGCGGCTTTGCCGACCTGCACCATCCCGAGTACTGGGATCTGGGCTTTCTCAACCATTCACCGCTGCAAGAAGCCTATGGCCGCATCGTGCGCGACATCGGCGACGCACTCGACTTCTTCCATGCGCTCAGCGGCGGTCCGGTGCATGAAGCCCAGCGGGTCGATTTCTATTCCAGCCACGAAGGCCTGCACCTGCAATACGAGCAGGCGCAGACGCGCTTTATTCCGCGTTCGCAGCGTTGGTACAACCTGTCCACGCATCTGCCTTGGATAGGCATGCGCACCGCACAGCTGGATGGCGCGCACGTCGAGTACTTCCGCGGCATCGCCAACCCCATCGGGGTCAAGGTGGGTGCGGCCATGGACGACAACTGGCTGCAGCAGTTGGTGACCACGCTCAACCCCAACAACCAGCCCGGGCGCTTGACCTTGATCCACCGCTTCGGCGCGCGCGACATCGAAAAGCATCTGCCGCGGCTCATTCAGGCGGTGCGCTCGACCGGTCACTCGGTGCTGTGGGTCTGCGATCCCATGCACGGCAATACCGAGACGACCGTCGGCGGTATCAAGACGCGCCGGCTCGAAAACATACAAAGTGAACTCGAGCAAGCATTCCAGATTCATGCGGCACACGGCTCGAGGCTGGGCGGTGTACACCTGGAAATGACAGGTGAAGACGTTACCGAGTGCACCGGTGGTGCCCGGGGTCTGTCTGACACTGATCTGGCACGCGCGTATCGCACGCAGGTCGACCCGCGCCTCAATTATGAGCAGGCGCTGGAACTGGGCATGATGATTGCCGAGCGCAGCAAAAAAGTGCGCTCCCCCTGAGCTACCCGGGCCGAGAATTTGCGGCCAGTCTGCCGCGACGGCCCGGCGTCTATCGCATGTACGGTCAGGCGGAGGCATCGCCTGACTCACTGCTCTATGTCGGCAAGGCCTCGAGCCTGCGCGACCGCGTCGGTAGCTATTTTCAGCAGACTCAGCAGGCGCCCAAGGTTGAAGCGCTGGTGCGGCTTATCCGGCACATTGAGGTCACGGTCACCCAGTCCGAGACCGAGGCCTTGCTGCTCGAGTACAACCTCATCAAAGAGCACCGGCCGCGCTTCAATATCATTCTGCGCGACGACAAGACGTTTCCGTACATTCAATTGCTGGACCATGACTTCGGCCGTTTGGCGATGTACCGCGGGCCGCGTACCGCCAAGGGACGCTATTTCGGACCGTTTCCCGATGGCGGGGCGGTACGCCGCACCTTGCATCAATTGCAGAAGCTGTTCTTGCTGCGCAATTGCCGCGACAGCTTCTTTGCCAATCGCTCACGTGCCTGTCTGCAACACCAGATCGGTCGCTGCTCAGCGCCCTGCGTTGGACTGATCTCCAAAGCCGATTACGCCCGCGATGTGGCGGCGGCGGTGTTGGTGCTCGAAGGCCGCAGCAACGAGCTGAACGACTTGCTTGAGCAGCGCATGCTGGCGGCTGCCGCGCAGCTTGATTTCGAGACGGCTGCGCAACTGCGCGACCAGTTGGCCAGTCTGCGCAAGCTGCAGTCCACCCAAGTCATCACCTCCGAGACCGAGCGCGATGTCGATGTGTTTGCCATTGCCGGCGATCCGGGGGATTACGCGGTCAGCGTGATGCTGGTACGCGCCGGTCGGATCATGGGCACCACCGCTTACTTCCCGCGCAACCCCGGTACGCCCGAAGAAACCTTGGCCAGCTTTTTGCTGCAGCACTACGCCCGGGAGCAACCGCCGCCGGTGGTGCTGCTCGATCGTGAACTGCCTGACGCAGCGGCAGTGCAGGAAGCCTTGGCAGCCTCGGCCGGCACGGCGGTACGGGTGCAACATGCGCTGCGTGCCATCCTGCTGCGCTGGACGCAGATGGCTACCGAAAACGCACAGCAATCGCTAGCCATGCGCGCCGCACGCCGCGAAGACGCCAGCAGTCTGCTGGCCGCCTTGGGCGAAGCCTTGGGCCTGTCTGTCGTACCGCAGCGCATCGAGTGCTTTGATATCAGCCATACCAGCGGCGAGGGCACAGTGGCCTCGTGCGTGGTCTACGGGCCGGACGGTGCGCTGCGCAAGCAATACCGGCGTTTCAATATCGATGATGTGGCACCGGGCGACGACTACGCCGCGCTGGCACAAGCCGTACAACGTCGCTTTACGCGGATACAGGCCGGCGAAACACCCTTGCCCGATGTGTTGCTGATAGATGGCGGTGCCGGACAGTTGGCTGCTGTGCTACCGCCCTTGGCGCAACTGGGCTATGCCGATCTGTGTGTCGTGGGTGTCTCTAAAGGCGCGGACAGGCGCGCCGGTCAGGAACGTCTGCATCGCCCCGGTGGCGGTCCGCCGCTGTTGCTGCCGGCCGATTCACCGGCATTGCGAGTCATACAACGGGTGCGCGATGAGGCTCACCGCTTTGCCATTGCCGGACACCGCAAGCGGCGCGCGCGTCGCTATCAGGAATCTATTCTCGAGACGGTGCCGGGTTTAGGGCCGGCCAAGCGGAGAGAACTGCTGCGGCACTTCGGCGGTTTGCAAGGCGTGCTGCGCGCCGGCGCCGAAGACTTGGCGCAGACCAAGGGAATCGGCACAGTGCTGGCGGCGGTCATCTATGATCATCTGCATCCCGGCGCTTGAGTCGGCCACTGTACGACAGCGAGATTGCGCCGCATGCGTCTGAACCTGCCCAACACGCTCACTTGGCTGCGCATCCTGGCCATACCGCTGATCGTGGTGTTGTTCTATCTGCCATTCAGCTTCTCTGATCCGGCAGCAGGACTGTTGTTTGCAGCTGCCGCCATCACCGACACGCTCGATGGTTATCTGGCGCGGCGCATGGGTCTCACATCACGGCTCGGTGCATTTCTCGATCCGGTGGCAGACAAACTGGTTGTCGCCGTGGTGCTGGTGTTGCTGGTCAGCAAAGATCCAAGCGTCGTGGTGGTGCTGATGGCCGCCATCATCATCAGTCGCGAGATCGCCATCTCGGCGCTGCGCGAATGGATGGCAGAACTTGGACAGCGCACGCGCGTGGCCGTCTCCAGCCTCGGCAAGTGGAAGACCGTGTTGCAGATGACGGGCCTGGCCTTGATGTTGTACCGCCAGCCTTTGTGGGGCGTGCCGGTCTATCAACTGGGTTTAATACTCGCCGTGATCGCTGCGATATTGACCTTGGTATCGATGGTGCGGTACCTGCAAGCGGCATGGCCCACGTTGCGTGATGCAAACTGAGCATTGGCGCTTGACTTGTCGCCATAGGTACTTACAATTCCGCCCCTCTCCCGAGCGGGAATAGCTCAGTTGGTAGAGCGCAACCTTGCCAAGGTTGAGGTCGCGAGTTCGAGCCTCGTTTCCCGCTCCATTTTTTCCGGCTTGGCCCGGACGCCGCAACGGCCCGTTCGGGCCGCGTAGGCTAGGTGGCAGAGTGGTCATGCAGCGGCCTGCAAAGCCGTGTACGCCGGTTCGATTCCGACCCTAGCCTCCATCCGCGCAACTCGTCCCCGACACCCCGCTGTAATACGTTAAGGTAGCGGCGGCGTGGATGTGGCGAAATTGGTAGACGCAGCAGACTTCATATGGAGTGCCCGGAGGTAAACCTCTGGAGTAGAACCGCTCAAAGTCGGGGAAAGCCGGGTTAAGCGCCGGCCAATCCCGAGCCAAGCCCGCGATGCGGGAAGGTGTAGAGACTGGACGGGCGGCACCTAAGGCTTGCACAACAGGCTAAGGTGAAGGGACAGTCCAGACCACGAACGTGACTGGCTTTACAGCAGTCGCGGCGGCGCAAGTCGAAGTGGTACGAAAATCTGCTTCCCGTAAGGGAGTGCGGGTTCGATTCCCGCCATCCGCACCAGTACCGGCTCTGCTACAGAGCCGAGTACAACAGCACGCGCTCTAAAGGCGCAGAGGATGCACAGCTTTGCTTGACGTCAGTGAACTGCACCTGTGGCGCGGTGAGCGGCATGTGCTCAAGGGCCTATCGCTGCACTTAGGTGCCGGTCAGGCGCTGCAATTACTGTGGCCCAATGGCGCCGGTAAAACCTCATTGTTGCGGGTCGTTGCGGGGCTGCTGCCCAGCGAGAGCGGGCATATCAGCTGGAGCGGTCAGGCAGTCGCCACCGACCCCTTGGCCTATTGCCGCAACCTGGCTTATCTCGGTCACGACCTGGCGCTCAAGGGCGATCTGACGGTCCTCGAAAATCTACGCTATAGCCTCGGGCTGCGCGGCGGCGTGACGGCAGCGCAGTTGCAGGCCGCTTTGCAGCAGAACGGTCTGCAAGCGCAAGGTGGCGAGTTAGTACGGCATTTGTCGGCGGGACAACAGCGGCGGGTCGCGCTGGCGCGTCTGGCGCTGTGGCAGGCGCAGCTGTGGCTGCTCGATGAACCGGTGACTAACCTCGATGCGGCCGGCCAGCAGCTGGTAGCTTCGGCTATCGATGCGCACCTGCAAGCCGGTGGCTGCGCGCTCATCGCCACGCATCAACCCTTGGCTTTAGGCAGCCCGGGTAACCGGCTTTGGCGGCAGCCGCAGGAGGCCGCATGACAGACTCAGCGACGGCCTGGTCGGCCGCTGCACTGGTGGTGCAGCGTGATCTGCGCCTGGCCTTCCGGCGTCCCGGCGAATGGCTGCAACCGGTGGCCTTCTTTTTGATTGTGACACTGCTGTTTCCGCTAGCCCTGGACCCCGAACCGGCACGGCTGCGTGCGCTGGCACCGGCGGCCTTGTGGGTGGCGGCACTGTTGGCCTCGGTGCTGGCGGTCGAGTTCCTGTTCCGCGAGGACGGGCGCGACGGCACGCTGGAGCAATACGCACTGTCCGGGCAATCTTTCGCCTGGTTGCTGTTGGCCAAGACGCTGACCCACTGGTTGCTGACCGGTTTGCCGCTGGTGGTGGCCGCGCCACTGGCGGCCCTGTCGCTGGGTGCCCCGGCCACCGCGATGCCCGGCATATTGGCCGCCTTGCTGCTGGGCAGCCTCAGTCTGAGTCTGCTCGGTGCGGTTGGCGCCGGGCTGACTTTGGGTGTGCGCAGGGGCGGTGCGCTGCTGTCGCTCATCGTGCTGCCGCTGGCTATCCCGACACTGGTCTTCGGCGCGCGCGCCACCGACCTGGCCATACGGGCAGAGCCCATGGATGGCTCGCTCTATCTGCTTGCGGCGCTGGCGGTGCTGGCTTTAACGCTGGCACCGCTGGCCGCTGCTGCGGCAGTTCGCATCAGCCTGGAGTAAAGTTGTAGTCATGAACTGGGTTTGGTTTCATCGTTTTGGCTCGCCACCTTATTTTTATTCGGTTGCCGGCCGCATCGTGCCTTGGCTGGCATGGCCGGCAACACTGCTGATCATCGCGGGTTTATATGGCGGACTGGTGCTCGCACCGCCCGATTATCAGCAGAGCGACGCTGCTCGCATCATGTATGTCCACGTGCCGGCCGCCTATGTCGGGCTCATGGCCTATGTGGTCATGGCGCTGGCCGCAGCCATAGGACTGGTGTGGCGACTCAAGGTCTCGCATGCTGTGGCTGCCGGTTGCGCCCCCATAGGGGCAAGCTTCACAGCGGTATGTCTGGTCACCGGTATGTTGTGGGGCCAGCCCATGTGGGGCACCTGGTGGGCCTGGGACCCGCGGCTGGTCTCGATGCTGGTGCTGCTGTTTTTCTATCTCGGTTATCTTGGCTTGCGTGGCGCTATCGACGACACCGCGCGTGCTGATCGTGCCAGTGCGGTGCTGGCCGTGGTCGGTGTGGTCAATGTGCCCATCGTGCATTACTCAGTGGTCTGGTGGAACTCGCTGCATCAAGGGCCCAGTCTGCTGCGCAAGGGAGGCCCTGCCATGCCGGCCTCGATGTGGGTGCCGCTGGTGCTGATGATCTTCGGCTGCACTTTTTATTTTTATGCCGTCATGTTGATGCGGGCGCGTGCCGAAGTGATGCGCCGTGAACGCGGTGGCCAGTGGGTACGTGACTTGCTCATCAAAGGTGGTGAGAACCCATGATCGAGTTTCTGGCGATGAGCGGCTATGCCGCCTATGTGTGGCCATCGGTCGCACTGACACTGGCTTTGATGTGGGCCAACGTCATGTGGGCCAAACAACTGGCGCGTGAAGCCAAGGCCGAAGCCTTGCGGCGTATAGCCAGTCAGGACGCCACGTGACGCCTCGCAGGCGGCGCCTGGTGCTGGTGCTGGGCATCGTCGCCGGTATTGCGATTGCCGGCGCACTGGCCTTGCAGGCTTTTCGCAGCAACGTCACGTTCTTCTTTGACCCCAGCGCGGTGGCTGCGGGTCAGGTGCAAGCCGGCCAGCGTTTCCGCCTTGGCGGGATGGTCGAGAAAGGCAGCCTGCTGCGCCCGCCCGGATCACTCGAAGTACGCTTTGCCGTCACCGACTTCAAGCAGGTGGTCAAAGTGCGCTACACCGGTGTGTTGCCCGATCTCTTCCGTGAAGGCACGGGCGTCGTGGCGCAAGGCCGGTTGAACAGTGAGGGCGAGTTTGTCGCCGACGAAGTGCTGGCCAAGCACGATGAGAAATACATGCCACCGGAAGTGGCCCGTTCATTGAAGAACGGCGAATCACGCAGCGGAACCTAAATGATCCCCGAAATCGGACACTACGCACTCATCCTCGCGCTGCTACTGGCGGTAGCGCAATCGGCCTTCGGCTTGCTGGGCCCCCTCAGTCAACGCAGCCGTTACTTAGATGCCGTGCCGTTTGCAGTCGCCGGCCAGTTTGTGTTCACGGCTCTGGCCATGGGCTGCCTGCTCACCTCGTTTGTGCAGTTCGATTTCTCGGTGCGCTATGTGGCCGAGAATGCCAACAGTGCCTTGCCCATCTTTTATCGCATCGCCGCCTTGTGGGGCGCGCATGAGGGATCACTGCTGCTGTGGATCTTCGTGCTATCGCTGTGGACCGTGGCCGTAACGCTGCGCTCGCGCAGTCTGCCGCCGCAGTTCGTCGCACGCGTACTGGGCGTGCTGGGTTTGCTCAGTGTCGGTTTTCTGCTGTTTACACTGGCTACATCCAATCCATTCCTGCGGCTGGACCCGGCTCCGCCCGATGGCCGTGACCTCAACCCGGTGTTGCAGGACTTTGCACTGGCCATTCATCCCCCCATGCTCTACACCGGCTATGTGGGTTTGTCCGT
>Ga0114967_10005338_pt1 | contig 10203 bp, 5 predicted proteins | sample M_130628_MF_Meta_FD_92639 | JGI IMG/M metagenome (GOLD analysis project Ga0114967, IMG submission 92639) | Freshwater microbial communities from Lake Montjoie, Canada to study carbon cycling - M_130628_MF_MetaG | ecosystem: Environmental > Aquatic > Freshwater > Lake | place: Lake Montjoie... | reverse complement strand
TCGCCTTCGCCTTCGCCTTCGCCTTCGCCTTCGCCTTCGCCTTCGCCTTCGCCTTCGCCTTCGCCTTCGGCGCCGCCTCCGCCCTCACCCTCACCCTCACCTTCGCCATCGACGGGATCGGGGCCACCACCGCCAGGAGGTGGATGTTGTGAATCCCCCAGAAATAGCAGTAATTGCCTTGGAGACAAGAATAAATATGGAAAAATTTCAGGTGTAAGTGCTCAGTTAGTATGTCCAACAGACTTTTTTGAACTCGACTCGTATATACTTCAAATAAGCTCTATTGGCTTTTCAAATATTTGTGATGATATTGATCCTATTGGGCCAATAACATGGAGTCTTTCTACTGGTGCGGGTGGAAGTATAACTTGGACTGGACCGAATACAAATACAAGTGTAAGACAATCCGTCGGGAAGTTAAGAATTGGGGGAAAGTATCTTCTTAAAGTGTCGTTTACTTATAGAACAAATGTGTATGACTGTTCATTGATAAGTGGAGCTTTTGGCAAGGGGACTTCAAATTATTGCCCTGGAGATACGAGACGTGAAAATAGAACAATAACACTCTCACAAATGTTAACTGCTCAGAAATGCTCATGTTGTACATATTATAACGATGGTGCTACGGTCTGGTCAGAAACACAGCCTAATGATTGTACGGGTGAAGCTGATACAATAAGGGAGTCAGGCAAAGATTGTCCAGAAGGTAATCGCACATGCTATTACTGTGAACGTGATTGCACCTGTTCGTCACTTGGGTATATAAGTCTAGCCGTAGGATGTCTAGAAAATGAGAACTGGATTATACATGATAATGTATGGTGTGAATCAACTCAAAAATTTATAACATGCGTATCATGCGAACCTAAAGACGACAATTATACTGGAGATGGTGGTGGTTGGTCTATACACTAATAAAAATATAACTTTAATTTATCGTTATTTTCTATAATTGAGATACCTATATAAAATTGTTCTAATTTTTTTATTTTTTGAATAGTTTTATAAAATTCTTCTTTGTTATTCGCAATTTCTAATATGGTTCCAGACAAATCTAAATTTCTTTCTAGCCCCTCTTTAATATAACTATTTAATTTTTGTAAGTGTGATTCGACTATATCTGCTATCATTTCCGTTTGTTCCTCCGAAACGCCTGGATCGCCAAGAATTTTTAAAAAAATATCTTTACATATTATATAATTTCTAGAAAAATATTTACGTACTTTCCCACGACACGAACAGTTTGGATTATGTATAGAGCTAACTACATCTGGATAAATTTCAGGAATATTTTCAAAATTAATAAGTACTAAATTTTCTAATTTTTTAGAAATTACAGTTAAATTTAAAAGAATGATCATTAATAACTCGCCACTTAATGAGTTTTTAATATCTTTTATTATATTATTATCATTTTCATCTATTATAATTTTATTAAAATTATTAAAGATTTGTTCTAGTAAATTTGTTTTCATAAAATTTCGTATCTATTTAATATCTTAACTGAAAGATAAGTTATAATTCCACCAAAAATTGATATAATAATATTATTTAAAATTAAATTATTTAAAATCAAATAGTTATTAAATGGCGGAAATATTAATCCTAAAAAAGTTCCAATCCAAAAAGATGAACATTCCATGCATAATAATACTTTTTGTAAAAATCCTGTATTTTTTTTTGCGACGATATTCCTTAAAGGGCTAAAAATAGTCGATAATGACCATAAACAACTGCATCCGATACTAATAAACAAATAAACAATTGTATTTTCTAACATATATATTATTATATTAGATTATTTAATTTTTAAAAAATATATTTAAATAATGGCTTAAAATTAGTATTTATAAGTGTAAATTACAAGAATGAATAGATACTTGACAGCTTGGGGTACGAATTCTAATTACCAATTAGAAATACCGTATTCAGTTGGTGGTAAGGCGAGTATAAATAATAATTTAGTTAGCGGGTTAAGCTATTTAAATGCGCAAAATATATCTTTGGGGTACGACCATGGAATTGTTGAGTATACCTCTACTAATGGATATAATTATTTATTTGCATGGGGTGGTGATAATGTATTCGGTGAAAGAGATCTTAAGTATAACTTTTATTATAAAAATTTTGATGCAGGTATCAATACAAGTTATGCAGTAGATAAAAATGGTATTATTCATGGTTATGGAGCAGATTTAATATTTTCCGATGTAAGTTTAAATACTGGTGAAATAATTAATTGGCCATTCATAAATAGGGTTTCAAGTTTATATATTGACAATGGCGGTCTTCCACAGCCTTTTAGTAAATATGTAAATAATATTGATTCGGTAAGCGCTGGATCTGGATATTTAATTGCTTTAACAGTTGATGGAAAAATTACTGGATGGGGAAATTCTGGGAATCCAGTGATTAGTGGTAAAAAATATACTGGCATTAATGCGTTAGGCTTTGTAACTGGCATCTCAGCGGGATATCGGCATGCCCTGGCTTTATTAAGCGACGGTACTATTACAGGATGGGGTGATAACTCATTAAATCAATTAAATTTTAGTACTGGACTCATATCTGGAGTTAAAGTTTCTACTAAATCTAATACTAATCTTTTTATGGGTTTATATAATCCATTAATAAAAAGAATTAATACGGGTTTTTATAATATTAATAGCACTGGATGGAGAATTAATTATCAAAATACTGGTGTAAAGATTACTGGAATAATAATTCAAACATCTTTGGATAAAACTGGTTGGAGCGATGATTTAAAAACTGGGCAATATTTATATACAGGTAATATTTTAAGTGGTACTGGGGCTGGGTATCCATTACTGTCTAATAATTATTACGTAAGATTAATTCAATTGGCTAATTCTGGTCAAGCAATTACTGGTGGAATTTCAATTTTTAATCCAATAACTAATATTTCAAAGTTAAGCAGTGATTATAAAATATATAATCCATCTATACTAGACATTAAAAAGAATTGGGCGGAAAATAAATCTTGGTATATATTTAAAGATTTTGAATCAACCATCCAATATAGTGGAGACTTTTCTAGAATAATATTTAGTGACGATGGTAAGAAACAGCTATTATATAAAACTTTAGCTATCTTCCATAGCGTAGATTTAGGTAACAGTTGGAATGATAAAGCTAATACAATTTTTAATAATACCCCAAGTTTTTATGTAAGCGGTGCATATTTGAGTTGGTCACCGAATGGCAATACATTAAATGCCAGTTTTGATAAAAACTATCCAGATTATGGAATCGGAGGATATCTCAACGAGTATAATTCTGAAACAGTAGTTTTTTTTGATACAAATATAAATAATACAAATAAATTTTCTTATTTAATACTTCAACCAATTTCTTATTGTTTGGATGAAGCCCAAAAATCTGCATCAAATCAGATAGATTGGATAAGAGATTATTTATATTCTGCAAATACTTTCGAATTTAAAAATTCGCACGCTTCAAATAATTATACAGTTTTAATTGGCAATGGGGGTGCTTATAGTTATAACCAATGGGTTGATTATCTTTCATCTACTACTGCTATAGAATTAAATTCGTCTGGTCGATTATATCTACTAGAAAATTGGAAAACTGGAATTTATACTGGATATGATGTTAATTCGGATATAAAAACTGGAGATGTTTATTCTCTTGAAGGACGAATGGGTTTTCCACTATACCAGTGCCCTGGTGGGTATAGTTGTTCATGGCCAGATCCATTTTTTGAAAGAACTGCTACATTAAAAGGTACGGGGTATTATACTGGTAATAATTCTAGCGGAAGTCTATATTGGAATATCGCTAAAATTACAGATAAAAAAAATGTATATGGTATTGTTGAAAATGCTAGTATAGGCAAAAACTTAGCATCTATATCTTTTAATACTGGTTTATTTTTAAATTTAATAAGTGTTCCCGCTGAAAGCAGGGTAGAAACAGGCGTTTATAAAAATACTTTTAGTGGAAATTCTTTAAATATTTATAGAAATAATAAAAATTGGATTGATATGGATATTTCGGAAGATGGACAATATCAAACCGCAATAGCCAATACTGGTTTAAGTGGATATATTTATATTACAGCAAATTCTGGAAATACGTGGAAAGAAGTCGGATTATATTCGGGCAATTTTACAAAAGTAAAAATTTCAACAAATGGAGAATTTCAAATAGTTTTAAAACAAACTGGAAGTAATATTAAAGATATTTATTCTAGTGCAGATTATGGTAATACATGGTATGCAAATAATTTTTATGATGACTGGACGGATATAGCTGTTAGTAATAAGGGGCTGCAGGGTGTTATTAGTAAAACTGGTTTATATTATAATACTTTTGAGTATATGAATAAGGACTTTTTAAAAGTCAAAGATAATAATATTGTAGACATTAGTGCGGGATATAATTCAAATTTAATTTTAACTGAAAAACCTTTATCTACTGGAGTCTCAAAAGTAATAGACACCATTGATTATAATGATATATATGAGTTATCTTTAGATAAATCAACTACTATGGTTGAAAATAGTTGGTATTCGGGATGCGATGGATTTTATTATTATTACAATATATATAATGGAAAACCATCTTATTTATCGACTGGAACTTTTGCGGGAACACCAGAAAATAATGCAATAAGATGGTATGATAATAGGTGGAATGTATATACAGATAGAAGTATTTTAATTTATTATAGTAGGGAAGATACTTTCTACCCTTGGCAAGTTAACTCTTGGTCTGGATTAACCACGGGTTCGACTGGAACTTTTGAGAAATTTAACCCAGGATATTTTAGAAATACTGGATATACTGGGGGAAGTTTTGGTTATATAAGCAAATATGAGCCATTAATTCCACCAGGAGTAGTAATTGAATGCAATGGTTATATTTATGATACATAAACTAAAAACTTAAATAATAGTGTAATTAAGGGTATTCATGGTAAAATTCGGCACAGGGTATTTATATAACTGGGGGGATGGAAAATCTGGCTCTAATTTTATTCCATCTGAGATTACTGGGGATTTATTTGATGCAATAGGGATCGGTAATAATTTTAATACTGCAATCCATGTCCCTGACCCAGATATTAATAATCGACTTAATTGGCCCGAAAGACAAAATTACGGTAATTTTGGGGTTACATTATTCAGTAAAAATGGCTCTCTTCAAATTAATAAATTAAGTTTAATATCTACGTTTTCTGGAACAGGTGGCGCAATAATTAATAATACTGGATATTCCTCTGGAAATGCATATTTTAATAAAATTATAGTTGCAACTGCAGCTAGAGATTTTAATATTAATACTGATATAGCTTTTTTAAGTTTAGGGCAAACCCTAGGTACTGGAAGTGGAATATATTTTTATCCACAAGACACCGTAATGGAAGTTAAAAAAAATAATTTATTATATTCAAATAGTGATTCATGGACGGGTAATTCTGGGAGTTTTATAAAATATTCTTTGACGGGTTTTTCAGGCAAGGACGCTGGAATTGTGGCAAAAGATATTGGTGGAAACGCTGGGGGTTTAAATCAAAATATAAATACGTATGAAATTAATTACGGAAGTAACGAACAATTTATCAGTGGATCACTAGTCAAACAAAAATTTTTATTTCAAAAATTAGGAGTAAATTATCCATTAATAGAAGTTAAACGTTCGAATAACAAGATGTGGACATCGTATAATGTAGAATCTGGAATGAAAAATAAAAGTCAAAATGTTTTCGCCTATTCTTTTGATTTTGTTGATATTGTCACACTTAAAGATAGCGGGGTTATCGTTACTACAAAATCTTCAAAAGTTGACCCATACGCACAGTATCGAAAAACTTTATCTCCAAAATTAAGCACGGGTTTTGATTCTAGTTTTAGTGCTTATTCTGGATATTGTTTTCAACGTTTATTATGTAAAGATCCAGCAGAGAAAGATGATGTTGAAGTTTGTTATACTGGAAACGCTGTAACGGGTAGAGAGTATGAACTTTTTATTAGTGGTGTGAAAAAGATGTATACAAGTAAAACAGCAATACAACAATTTGATGCCATATCAAATTTAGTTTTTTCAAGTGGTGTGAATATTTTTTCATTTTTTAAAATAGAGACTGGTCAAATTATTTATAATTCTTTTTTTACAGGTGACACTTTAACATTTAATTTATATAATTTTGACTATACAGGTTTATATAAAAGTTATCATTTAGGAAATAATCCATTATATCCCTCCACAGGTTTCTCTATAAAATATCCTAATGATTTTACTGATATAGATACTTTAACAAATAAATTAAATCAAAAATTAAGCGGAGTAGATTTCCCAGTCTGGTATCCATATGAATGTTTATCTGGGGAAGCAACTGGGACTTATATAACTGGTGGTTTAATGTCTTTTTATAAGAATACTGGGGTACAGAGCGGAGATATTAACTATAATAATATTATTAAGTTTAGATCGCTAAGAAACTACTCTAGAGGGTATACTTTTTCATTAACATTAACAAATAGGGACGAATATTTAAATAATTTAATGTTAGAAACTTATCGCAAAGGTTTTTCTTATCTAATACCCAATGTTATAGAATTACAGGGTTTAACTGGAAATCAATGGATAGTATTAGACAGAAGGAGCGGTTTATATGATAGCTTGACTGGGCTTGAGCCTACTTATGTACCATTAAAAGCTAAGGCTAAAATTTTTGATAGTGGGTTAGCGTCAAGCGGAAACTTCGATTATTTATCCTCACAAAACATAACAGGAAAGCCTAAAACAGTAAACGATTCTTTAAAAGAAATATTTTTTAGTGGAACTTTCCAACCTTTACAAAAGTTTAGACAGCAAGGTTTTAGCAGTTCAGCACCTTATTGCCCAATAGACACATTTGATCGTGAAATTTCTATTGTGCGCGCTGTTGGATGGCCAGTAGGGATGAATCCATGTGAAGAAAATGACACTGATAACATGGGGATGGGTCAAGAAGAGGACTCGGGTGAGGGGGCTACCGATGCAGATCTATCAGGAAAAGATCCAGCATTAGATTTATTTTTACGAATCAAAAAAACTGGATGGCTTTTACAGACGACTGGTAAATATTTAAGTTGTTTGACTTCCCCGAATTATGATCCATTAAAAATTAATTTTCCAAAATATAGGATAGTTGCTAGAGATTTTTCAGGGTTAAAACCAACTAGCGATAATCAATATTTAATTCCTAAAAATGAAGCATATTTTGCAAATATAAATTTATTCTCTGTTAAAAAGGCTGAAATTACTGGTATGTTTTATGGTCAATCTAAATGCTTAATTGGGTCCGACTATGTTGTTGATGTTCAAGATATTGTACCAGTTCCATTTTATAAAAATTTTGAATATTCCATTAGTGGAGAAGATAGAAGCGGAGTCTACAAAGCATTAAATCAAACTATTTTATATACACCGACTGGCAATGAAGTTAATGTTAAATTTGTCAGAAGCTCTGGAAAAATTGCTGGAAATGTTACTGGGATTTTAACTGCAACATTTTCTGGTACTGGAATTATATCTCACGATTTTTCAAATTATTATTTTTATAATACTGGTACTAAAGAAATTTCATTTAAAAAAACTTTATCAAAAGTCGTAACTGGTAGCAGTATTCTTAGTGGTACAGCTACTGTAATCAAACAAGACATTATTAATAAAGAACTTTATTTTGGTGGCACTCGATTAAATATAAATCCACAATATTTAGAGGTTATTTCTGGTGGAGTTTTTACGGGATTATTATTTAATCAAAGGTATGCACGAACAGATGTCCAAGGATTTTATTATTTAACTGGAACGGTTACTGGCTTATCTAATAGCGGTTATTTTAATTATAGTACTGGCGTCAGTGGTTATGCACTACTTATAGATTCTGATAATTTACCTTATTATCCAATATTAACAGGCCTAAAACAGGCTAGTGGCAATATTAATTTTGATTTTAATAAAATCAAAAATTTTGATGTCTTAAGGGTCAATAATTTTTCTATTACATATGCGGATGATACTGGAAATTATTCTCCACCATCATTTTTTAGTACAATTGACAATTTACTTTCTACTATTAACACTAATCAAAGTGTATTTAGATGTAGTGGCGGTAAATTAAATAATACTGGTATTTTATTAAAAGCTTCAAATTTATATGCCGCAGGAGATTCTGGTAATTTTATATCTACTTCAGCTGGTGGTAGCGGTATGTTTCCCACCCAAGCATTCTTAAACGGAGGCAAAACTTTTTATCCAATACTAACACCGACTACTAGGTTTTCTGGTATCGCAACAAATTCTGTAGCTGCAACTGGATTTTACTATTCAACTGGATCAGGATATATAACTGGCACGATTCAAAACTTTAAGGGTCAAAGATCTTTTACTGGAATTTGGGATATCCAAACTGGTCAAAATTATTTATTAGACTCTTTTTTAAATAAAAATTTAATAAAAAGTGGATTTAAATATATTGATAGCGGAAATTTTGAGACTGTTAATACATTATTACAGTTAAATTTAATTTATAAAAATCAATTAAATACCCTTGACAGTAATAATTTAGATGTAGCGGAATTAAAAATTAAAGATAATAATTTTTATAAAATATACGATAAAGGCTTTTTAAGTTCTGGTATTACTGGCGAGTTAATTTTTAGAATAACTGGAATTAAAAATTTATAATTAATAAGATATGCCATTACCTAGGTTCTTAAATAATCAAACTCCCGCCCCACCATTTGAAATTTATAAAAGTGGGGATTCTTTTCTTGTTAATCATGGGATTTGTTTTTCAACATTTAATTACGGGACTGGATCCTATATTCCAATTGAAGGTATAAATCAACCGTTCCCCTTTAAAAAGGGGGAAAAATTTTATATAGATTTATCAATATCTAACTATTTACAGGTTACTGGTGCAAAAATACAATGTACTAGAGTTGGGATTAATAAGGAGGTAGAGTCTGAAAGTAAAATGAGTCCGATTGTTTGGGAAAATTATCCTAGTATGATTTATACGCAACCAGAGGATAAATATGATGATAAGGGTCGTGTTACATCTTTTGCAGAGGGGAAGCGTCAATTAAAATGTTATGTATTAATTGGATATAGGGCGGATGATATGTTAGAAGATCCATTATTAGAAGTGGATTCAAAGAATACTGGTGTATCATCACCAGTTCAAGTTTTAAATAGCAATATTATTTTATTGGCCTCTATGTATAGTGGGGTTCCGTGTATATTTCCAGTACCTTATTTTGGAGATGCAGATTTTGTTCAGTCAATTTACTCCCCAACAACAAGTGATAATAAAGGCGATGGAAATAAAGACGATTCAAACGGTGATGATGATTCATTTAAATTGGGTAGTATGAAGCCACAATTTACTGATATACCTTTAGGATTGGGTGGAGTAGTTGGACCTTCTCTATAAAATATATGTTTGCTGTTAATCATTTAGGACATTTACCATTTAATCCAGATCTCTTATTGGATACAAAGAGGGTTTGGGATAGACCCGTGGGCTTAACATTACCAGAAATTACTAAATTGTATTGGACTGTTAAAAGTTTTAAAGTTAGTTTAAATATTATTTCTTATAATGAAGTAAATGCTTTTGAAGAATTTATGCTAGCAGGTGGATCTTTTGGACTCGTTGGGGCGATGGCGGCCACATCAGTTGTTCAAAAAAGTATAGGTTCACAACAACCGATAGTTATGGATGGATATACAAAAATTTATTCAAAATATCAAAAAACTGTAAGAAATGAAGCCACTAATATTGTTCCATTTGAAGGGGCTAGCGCTAATAAATTTATTAAAGGTCAGCAAATAATCGGTAAGGATGATTTTAAAAAAGATGAAAAAATTAACAAACCAAATCCACTTGTTTCTATTAATTTAAAACCAAATGAGGGGGCACTTTGTTCAGCTGGGCCAGTTCATAAATTAATGGTTAGCAATAAAGGAAATAATCTAGGAACTTCTTATCTTGTTATAGATTTTTCTGATATTATTTACTATAATCGATTATATTGGCCAAAAATACATTTTCATGCAAGTTCAAATAATCTTAGTTTTTCGTTTAGTAGTTTAGGAGATGCAAATGTGATGGTTTTTGGTGGAATTAGTTTTTATAATGGAGCTTTAATTCCAATATGGGGTTAT
>Ga0114967_10005335_pt1 | contig 10207 bp, 11 predicted proteins | sample M_130628_MF_Meta_FD_92639 | JGI IMG/M metagenome (GOLD analysis project Ga0114967, IMG submission 92639) | Freshwater microbial communities from Lake Montjoie, Canada to study carbon cycling - M_130628_MF_MetaG | ecosystem: Environmental > Aquatic > Freshwater > Lake | place: Lake Montjoie... | reverse complement strand
TGAAGCAGTTATTACTGTTCCTGCTTACTTTAACGATGCACAACGTCAGGCTACGAAAGAAGCGGGAGAAATTGCTGGTTTAAAAGTAATGCGTATTATCAACGAGCCTACTGCTGCTGCGTTAGCGTATGGTTTAGATAAAAAAGGAGTAGATCAAAAAATTGCTGTTTACGATTTAGGTGGAGGTACATTTGATATTTCTGTTCTGGAATTAGGAGACGGAGTTTTTGAAGTATTGTCTACCAATGGAGATACGCACTTAGGAGGAGACGATTTTGACCAAACAATCATTGACTGGTTGGCAGACGAATTCAATGCTGAGGAAGGTATCGATTTACGTTTGGATCCAATGTCGTTACAACGTATTAAAGAGGCTGCAGAAAAAGCGAAAATCGAATTGTCCTCTTCTGCTGAAACAGAAATTAATTTGCCTTACGTTACAGCTACGGCTTCAGGACCAAAACACTTAGTTAAAAAATTGACAAGAGCTAAATTTGAGCAATTGTCAGATTCATTAGTAAAACGTTCTATGGCACCTGTTGCAAAAGCGTTGAAAGATGCAGGTTTATCTGTTTCTGATATTGATGAAGTAATTTTAGTTGGTGGTTCTACACGTATGCCAAAAATTGCTGAAGAAGTTGAAAAATTCTTTGGTAAAAAAGCGTCAAAAGGAGTAAATCCTGATGAGGTTGTGGCAATTGGAGCTGCTATTCAAGGAGGAGTTCTTTCTGGAGATGTAAAAGATGTATTGTTATTAGACGTTACACCTTTGTCTTTAGGAATTGAAACTATGGGTGGAGTGATGACTACATTAATTGAGTCAAATACTACTATTCCAACAAAAAAATCTCAAATTTTCTCTACGGCTGCAGATTCTCAACCAACAGTTGAATTGCATGTATTGCAAGGAGCTAGAGCTATGGCTGCTGATAACAAAACGATCGGTCGTTTTAACTTAGATGGTATTCCACCAGCACCAAGAGGAGTTCCGCAAATTGAAGTTACTTTTGATATTGATGCGAATGGTATCATCAAAGTTTCTGCAACAGATAAAGGAACTGGAAAATCTCACGATATTCGTATCGAAGCTTCTTCTGGATTAACATCTGAAGAAATCGAAAGAATGAAAAAAGATGCTGAAGCAAATGCTGGAGCAGATAAAATCGCTAGAGAAAGAGTTGAAAAATTAAACGAAGCAGATGGAATGATTTTCCAAACAGAAAGCCAATTGAAAGAATTAGGTGATAAATTATCTGATGAACACAAAACGGCTATCGAATATGCATTGACAGAATTGAGAATGGCACACCAATCTCAAGATTTGACTGCAATCCAATCAGGATTAGACAATATCAATGCCGCTTGGAAAACAGCTACAGAAGCAATGTACGCTCAAGGAGAACAAGGTCAACAAACCGAAGCGCAACCTCAAGAAGCGCAAGGTGACAATGTTCAAGATGTAGACTACGAAGAGGTAAAATAAATTATATTTTATTTAATAAAAAGAGGCTGTTCAATGAACAGCCTCTTTTGTTTTATAAAATTGCAGTAATTTATTTTTGACCATTAAACTTAATAACTCCATACACAATTCCAAATTGTGCCGCTAAATAAGTGGACATAATTAAAATTGCAGCATTATTGATAGGTTCTTGAAACTTATTAATGGCTAAAAAACTATCTGAGGCTATAAAGGCAATCGCACCAAAAAGAATATAGTATCTCGCACTATTATTCCAAGTAATAAACCCTCGCCATGCAAACCCTAGCATTACAGAAATGGTAAGTGCATAAAAACTAACGGGAATTTTTAAAGATCCTAAAGAGGGTATCAGCAATTCTAAAATGCTTTTCAAATAAAATAGAGTTACTATAATTCCAAGCCAAAAAAGTGGATTTTTATTATAGGGTTTAGAAGTTCCCAATTTAGAGAATAAGAAAATATAAAATAGATGAGCTGTTAAAAAGGAAACTAATCCTATGATAAAAAACCATTGATTGGTAGTGGTGAAAATTAACAACACATCGCCTATCCAAGAAAAAGTCAACGCTAATAAAAGTAATTTTTTGGTTTTAAAGAACTTATTTAAATACACATACAAAAACAAAAATGGAATTAGAAAAGGCTTTAAACAAAGGACTAAAGTTTCATAATTTAATGAAATTAGAAATAAATCAGTTAGGGCAATAATCAAAAACCCTTTTAGAAAAAGCTCCTTTTTCATAAATTATAGTGTTTGCGTTATAGGGGTTGGTTTTCTAAAATCAATAAACACGAAATAGAAAGTTACCAAAAAAGAAACTATTAGATAAATTAAAACAAGGTAAGTGCCAACCGATAAGAAGCTATTTAATCCAAACCAATCTCCAAAATTCATGATGATCAATACTCCAAATAACAGCCGGAAGCCCTCCCAAAAAATAGAATATTTATGGGTGTCCATCAATTCGGTATAACTGTATATTGTGATGAACAGGAAGGCTCCATAAATAAATATATTTGGAAAACCTATAAATGCAATATTATTAAACATATAACTCACTAATAATAAGGTAATAAGAGATTGTATAACAGACCAATAAATTAATTTTTTTGAATTGGAAGAATTAAATTTCTCAAAACCATAAACGTCTTTTATTTTCTTTACCGGAAATTTTTCTTCAAAATTTTCGGGCCTCCACCCTGCAGGTTTAAACCAAATAGTGAATTTATCTTTCCAGTTAGTCGCTCTCCAAGCATCGGAAATTAGCAATCCTAAATGTTGGAAATTAATACGAATAGGATTCCACGTTTCTGCCGGTCTGGTGATTCCAAAAACGGGTGGAACAGCAACCAATTCTTCTTGAAAAGTTCCAAACATTCTATCCCAAATTATAAATATTTGAGAATGATTTTTATCCATGTATTCTGGATTGATGGCGTGATGAACCCTGTGATGAGATGGGGTAACTAAGAATTTTTCTAGGAAACCTAATTTATTAATGTAAACGGTATGGTACCAAAATTGTAAAAACAATTGAATGGGAAGCGTTATGATAATAACTTTTGTCGGAACCCCGAGTAAAGCAGCAGGTATCAGAAGAAAGCTGAATAAATTTACAAAACTTGAAATAGATTGTCTTAACGCACAAGCCAAATTAAACTCCTCACTACTATGATGAATGGCGTGTTTATTCCAAAAGAAATTGATTTGATGTGCCCAGCGATGCGCCCAATATCCGTAGAAATCAATTACAATAAAGGCAATAATGTAAGTTGCTATTGAAGCTTCTAAATGTACAATCCCAATATGAGTAAGCAACCAGTCGTAGGAAATAAAAGTGATTGTTAAACCTAAAACGTCTTTAATAGAATTAGTCATTCCTGAGCTAACACTAGAAACGCTATCCATTAAACGGACTTTTTTATTGTGTTTAACGAATCCATAAACCGATTCTATTACAATCATCAATAAAAAGATTGGCATTGCAATAATTAGTATTTTTCCGTACTGCTCCATTAATTAACCATATAATTATTATAACAATAGACTATTTTAAAAACTACAGTATTAAACTATCTCGGCACTCAATCCAGCTTCCAATAATTGAAGACACTGTGGCGTTAATTCCTTTATTGGCCCAGTTTTTACTGTGCATTTCCCATTATAATGAACAATCAAAGCACATTGTTCGGCTTGTTCTGGGGTGTGACTGCAAACGCGAATTAAAGTGTCGATAACGTGATCAAAAGTATTTACATCGTCATTGTACATCACGATTTCATTATCAAAAGAAACACTTTCTTTTAAAACTACTTTTTTAAGTACTTCCTCTTTTGTACTCATAGCTTTACAAATTATATGTTTTGAACTACTAATTTAAATATTTTAATGATACCCAGTTGTTTCTCTCGAACTTTTTCACATAGGTCAACCCTTTTTCTGTACAAGAAGCATCAATAAAAGGGATGTCGTCTGAGTAAAAGCCGCTTAATAATAAAACACCCTCTTTATTTAAACAATCGACATACGTCTGCATGTCGTTCAATAAAATATTACGGTTAATATTAGCGATTATCAAATCGTATTTTTTTCCTTTCAATAAATCGGCATCCCCTTCATAAACTGTTATTTGGGTGCAATTATTTCGTTCCGCATTTTCAATTGAGTTAAGGTAACACCAATTATCGATATCAATAGCATCAATTGGTTGAGCGCCTTTCATTTCCGCTAATATGGCTAATATTGCCGTTCCGCAACCCATATCTAAAGTCTTTTTTCCGTCAACATCTGTTTCTAATAAGTGTTGAATCATCATGTGAGTCGTTTCATGGTGGCCGGTGCCAAAGCTCATTTTAGGTTCAATAACGATATCAAATTTCGCGTCTGTTTTTGGATGAAATGGGGCACGAACATGACATATTCCGTCTACTTCAATGGCTTCAAAATTCTTTTCCCATTCTTCATTCCAATTGACTTGATCAATTTCTTCAATAGTATAGGAAACTTGAAATTCTGCTGAACTTAGAATGTGTAAATCATCAAGCAAATTTTCAGACCAAAATTGTTTTTGAATATAGGCTACAATTCCTGAATCACTATCAATAAAACTTTCAAAAGGCAATTCACCTAATTCAGCAACTAATATTTCCGATCCTAATTCTTTTGGTTCCACTGAAAAATGAAATCCTAAATAGCTATTTGACATATTTTTATTTTAATTTTTTTACCACAAAAGGGACAAATTTAACCGCAAAGTTCGCAAAGATTTTCGCAAGGTTCGCAAGGTTTTTTTAGCCACGAATTAAACAAATTATCACTAATTTTTCAAATCTATCATCTCTTCGTCTATTATCTTATGTCTTCTTGAATCAGTGGCTAATGATATCTTTTAACCGCAAAGTTCGCAAAGATTTTTTTTACCACGAATTGCACTAATTAAACCGAAATGTAAAATCTATCATCTCTTCGTCTATTATCTTATGTCTTCTTGAATCAGTGGCTAACGATATCTTTTAACCGCAAAGAGCGCAAAGATTTTTTTTACCACAAAAGGCACAAATTTTAGCACAAAAGGCACAAATTTAACCGCAAAGTTCGCAAAGATTTTCGCAAGGTTCGCAAGGTTTTTTTAGCCACGAATTGCACTAATTAACCCGAAATATAAATCTATTATCTCTTCGTCTATTATCTTATGTCTTCTTGAATCAGTGGCTAATGATATCTTTTAACCGCAAAGAGCGCAAAGATTTTTTTTACCACGAATTGCACTAATTAACCCGAAATATAAATCTATTATCTCTTCGTCTATTATCTTATGTCTATTTTAAATTGCGTTTACAATGGCTGCAAAATCTTCTGCTTTCAAAGCGGCACCACCTATTAATCCTCCATCAACATCTGGTTTTGAAAAAATTTCTTTAGCATTATCCGGTTTTACACTTCCTCCATACAGAATTGAAACGCTTTCCGCAATAGCACTTCCAAATGCTTTTCTTACTGTTTCTCTAATAAATTCATGCATTTCTTGTGCTTGTTCTGGACTTGCAGTTTCTCCTGTTCCAATAGCCCAAACTGGTTCATAAGCCAAGACGACGTTTTCCCATGAAGCAGGTTGAATATGAAACAATCCGTCTTTTAATTGGTTTTCAACAATATTAAAATGATTCCCAGATTGTCGGTCTTTCAATTCTTCGCCAAAGCAAAAAATAGCGGTCATATTATGACTAATTGCTGAGTCCACTTTATTGGCAATTAAGGCGTCTGATTCATTAAAATAAGCTCGACGCTCTGAGTGACCAAGAATAACTGCATTAACCCCAATACTTTGCAACATAGTTGCAGAAATTTCTCCTGTATATGCGCCACTTTCTGCTTGGTGCATATTTTGTGCGGCTACTCCAATATTAGTATATTCCAAATGATTTGCCGCCGATTGTAAATTTACAAAGGTAGGTGCAACAATAATTTGAACTTCTTTATCGGTTGGTAATTTATCAATTAAATCATTCAATAAATCTTCCGTTTCCTCTGAATTTTTATGCATCTTCCAATTTCCTGCTACAATTTTAGTTCTCATTATTGTATTATTTATTATTTGATTTTATATTTTTAACCGCAAAGGGCGGAAAGTTTTACGCAAAGTTCGCAAAGAATATTAACACAGATGCGCTGATTTTTTTTAATTTGTGTTAATTTGTGTAATTCGTGTTTAATCTTTCACCGTTTTCTGAATCAACTCAAAATCAGTTTCTATAGCTCTATACAAACTAATTTTAGATTTTTTGTTGACTACAATATATCTTGGAATCCAATCTAAATCTATAGATTTTCCAAATGACCCTTTCATTCCTTCTTTAACTAAATAGTGATCGCCTTTTAATTCGTGTTTTTCGATTCCTTCTTTCCATTTGTCAAAAGTTTTATCACATGAAAAAAATACGTAAACCACATCTGGATTATTTTTTTGTAATTCTTTAATTTTTGGCATTGCTTTTACACAATCGCCACACCAAGAAGCCCAAAATTCAAGTACTACCGTTTTTCCTTTGTATTTATCTAAAATTGATTGAAATGAAACTTCCGATCCATCCATCGCGACAACATTTTCAGCTAAAGCTTCTTTGGAAAATTCTTTTTTTTGAGCCTTAGAACAAGAGAATGAAGCTAAAGCAACGAAAAGTGCAATTGTTTTTTTCATTATTGGGATTTGTTATTTGTTTGTTAAACGGTTATTTGTATTATTGTTTAATCGTTTAATCGATTGAAAAGTGTTAAACGGTTAAACTCTTATTTGCTTTTCAAAGCAGAATAGGATTTTTGAATCAAAATACTAAATTCCGTAGCATTGAATTTATTATCGGTAATACCATAATAGTATTTGAACTCATTTCCATTCCATAAATATTTTACTCCAGGGGTATCTTTTCCTGTTCCTAAAACATTCCAAAACGGAATCACTTCGATAATTTTATAAGGATATTTTGCTCCAGCAAATTTGAAAAAGTCAGGAATTAAATCAGATTCCTCATTCATAAAAACGATCCTAATGTCTGGAAAATTTTTATCCTTCGCCTTCATTTCGGTCAACTCCTTCGCGACTTCGCGACAGTGATCACAACCAGGAACAAAAAAGCAAAGTGTTTTTCTCCCTTTGTCAATAGAAGCAAAATAAGAACTGTAACCTGATTTGTGTTGTACAGGTTCGTCTTTAATTTCTTCAACTATTTTCTTTATAGTGTCTATTTTTTTGGGTTCAACGACTAAATCCGATTTTACAGTATCAACAACTTCAATTGCAGCAGTATCCTCTGGTTCAGCACCTGTAACATCAACCAAATTTGATTCTGCTTGCATTGGTGCCAACATAAATAATAGTAAAATAAAAGCCAAAGTTGTTGAAGTTAATATCCAGAAATTGCTTTTACTTTCGTCTTTTTTAGGCATCACTTTAAGTAAAATAACTAATAATACCATAGCGACAACATTTTTTAGAATGGCTTCTATTGGAGTCATCGGCAACAAACTCCCAAAACAACCGCAGTTCCCAGAATTACCGCCATCTTGAAAGGTAACAATAGTTAAATGGGTGGTAAAAACAGCTAACATTAATAAGGTCGCAGGAATTACCAATTTTCTAAGGTAGTGCTTTTGCAAAATTAAAATCCCAAGTGCGAATTCAATTCCAATTAATATTCTTGAAAAAAACGGAGCAACATCACCAGAAAACCCTAGCGGATACAATTGTTTTACTTCAAATGTTGAAATTGCAAAGTAAGGTGATGGGTACAATTTGGCAACTGCCGACAATAAAAATAAAAATGAAATACTAATTCTAATGGCTATTGGAACATACTTTTCTTTAGCTGTCATAATTGTTTATTTAAATTATTTATGAAAATTCATTAAAATCAAAGCAAAAACAGCGTAATTAATCATGTCTTGATAATTGGCATCAATCCCTTCAGATACAAGCGTTTTCCCTTTATTGTCTTCAATTTGTTTCACGCGAAGTAACTTTTGCAAAATCAAATCCGTTAGCGAATTGACACGCATTTCGCGCCAAGCTTCACCGTAATCATGGTTTTTATTCTCCATTAATTCTTTGGTTTCATTGATTTTAGCATCATAATGCCAAGTGGCTTTTTCTACATCTAAATCAGGTTGTTCTACTGTTCCTAATTCCAATTGGATTAAAGCCATAATAGAATAATTAATTATCCCAATGAACTCACTCGCTTCTCCTTCATCCACTTTACGAACCTCATTTTCTTGTAAACTACGAATTCTTTGCGCTTTAATATAAATTTGATCGGTCAATGACGGCAATCTTAAAATTCGCCATGCACTTCCATAATCTTTCATTTTATTGACAAACAAAGTTCTGCATATTGAAATTACCTTATCGTATTCTTGAGAAGTAGTATCCATTTATTGATGTATATTTGTATAAATTTCATCAAAAATAAGAATATTTTTTTATTGATTAGTGAACATTAACGATTATAAATGTAGTTTTATACAAAACCCTACTTTTTAACTATGACAATCAATTGCAAAGGTCAAATTATCGATTTATCAACACCAAAAATAATGGGAATTTTGAATATTACACCCAACTCATTTTATGACGGTGGTAAATATTCATTAGAAAATAATGCAATTGCACAAGTTGAAAAAATGTTGAAAGAAGGTGCTACTTTTATCGATATTGGAGCCTATTCTAGCAAGCCAAATGCTGAATTTGTTTCTCAAGAAGAAGAAGTAATTAGAATAATCCCAGTAGTTAAAGCTATTCTTAAAGAATTTCCAGAGGCTTTGCTTTCTATAGATACCTTTAGAAGTTCCGTTGCTCAAGAATGTTTAAATAATGGAGCAGCACTGATTAATGATATTTCAGCAGGAAACTTAGATGAAAAGATGATGGAAGTGATTTCGAAATACAACGTGCCATATATAATGATGCACCTACGTGGAACTCCCCAAACCATGCAAAGTCAAACCAATTACGAGCATCTGATTAAGGAAATGATCACCTATTTTTCTGATAAAGTCAATAAAGCAAGAAGTTTGGGAATTAATGATTTAATAATTGATCCCGGATTTGGATTTTCCAAAACTACAGATCAAAATTTTGAAATTTTAAGTAATTTAGAGTTATTTAAAATGTTGGATTTACCAATATTAACAGGCATTTCAAGAAAATCCATGATTTACAAAACTTTAGATACCACTCCCGAAGAAGCATTGAATGGAACCACCGTATTAAATACTATTGCAATTACAAAAGGAGCCAATATTATTCGTGTTCACGATGTAAAAGAAGCGTTGGAATGTATAAAATTGTGTGAAAAATTAAGATAACTTTTAAAACCTACAATCTCTATAAAATCTGAAATCTTAAATCAATTTTACTGGTGATGGTACGGTTCATTTTTTAAAATAGTAAACCCACGATAAACTTGTTCAATAAAAAACAATCGCACCATTTGATGAGAAAATGTCATTTGTGAAAGGGCTATTTTGGCATTTGATTTAGCATATACTTCATCGGAAAATCCATATGGACCGCCAATTACGAATACTAAAGTCTTAATTCCGGCATTCATTTTCTTCTGTAATTCTTCAGAAAAAGAAACACTCGAAAACGATTTGCCATTTTCATCCAATAAAATTAAATGATCCATCGGACTTATTTTAGAAAGAATCATCTCCCCTTCTTTCTCTTTTTGTAGCGCCTCAGATAAATTTTTTACATTTTTAATATCAGTAATTATCTCCAATTCAAATTTTATATAAAACGACAAACGCTTTAAATAATCATCAATTAATGCTTGCAAAGCACTATTATCGGTTTTCCCAATTGCTATTAATTTTATCTTCATTTTGAATGATTTAACTATCAAAAAACGTATCTGTATCCTTTTTCTTAACTAATTTATAGAGTATTAATACCAAGGCAACACTATTAAAAGTCATACCAACAATTAGAAAAAAACTAGCAAAAGAGTACAGCAACATTTCAAATAACACCCCTAAAGCGGTTAATATACCCCCAATTAGAAACAGCACAAAAATTTGTAAATTTTTCATATAGTCCTATATAATTTGTGTTACAAAAGTAACATTATACAATGAAACAAAACAGGATAACTATTTTTTTCTTCCTTTGGGCGTGCCCTCGTAGAGTCATTGCGAGGTATCAAAACAATCTGCGTTACACTCGG
>Ga0114967_10005330_pt1 | contig 10207 bp, 5 predicted proteins | sample M_130628_MF_Meta_FD_92639 | JGI IMG/M metagenome (GOLD analysis project Ga0114967, IMG submission 92639) | Freshwater microbial communities from Lake Montjoie, Canada to study carbon cycling - M_130628_MF_MetaG | ecosystem: Environmental > Aquatic > Freshwater > Lake | place: Lake Montjoie... | reverse complement strand
TATTTTCTTAAAAATTGATAAAGAATTTTATTACCATCCTGGTAAATATAGAACTACTTTTGTTAGTTTGATTGAAGATAATTTGAAAGAATTATTTAAAGATAGATTATTAGAAGATGGATTTAAAAAAGGATTTAAAGGTAATTGGGGTGCCGATGTAAATACTAAAAGATTAGGGTTAGTACAAGATTTAAATCGGTTATCATGGTTTACATATATTTCTCATTTACGTAAAATTAATTTACCTTTAGACCCAACTGCTAAAATTGTTGGTCCACATTTATTACATAGCACACAATGGGGAATTATTGATCCTGTAGATACACCTGATGGCGCAAATATTGGTTTACATAAACATATATCTATTAGCACTGCTATAACAAATGGATTTTCTTCATATCCTATTATTAAATGGTTAAGAGCAAATACACCTTTAAAACTTTTAAATGAGTGTAAACCAAATATTCTAGCTTCTTCAACAAAAGTTTTTGTAAATGGTAATTGGGTTGGTGTCGTAGATAATCCAGTTCATAGCACAAATATATTAAAACTTTTTAGAAGAAATGGCGTAATACCCGTTTTCACTAGTATATCATTCAGTTATGAATCTAATATTCTTTATATTTATACCGATAGTGGAAGATTGACTAGACCAATTTTTTATAGAGATATGAAAATAGAAGATAATGGAAAAGTTATATATAGTAAACTTTCATATGATCATGGAACAATTAAGGATATATTGGATTCTAGAAAATATACATGGAATCAAGTTATTTCTGGATTTGAAAAGAAAAATGATACATATTTTAATGTTCGTAATAATATTTTATATGATGTAAACACATTATATCCTGGTTATAATTCATTAGAAAATTTATTAGAATTTTTTGAAAAAAATCGTGCGATAATTGATTATCTAGATACTTCAGAAGAAGAAAATGCTTTGATATGTACTAGACCAGAAGATTTAAAATCAAATAAATATTATACACATTGTGAAATTGATCCATCATTAATATTAGGTGTTATGGGTAATTCTATTATTTATCCTGAAGAAAATCCTTATCCTCGTAATTGTTTTTCTTGTGGTCAGAGTAGACAAGCTGTTTCTGTTTATCATTCCAATTTCCAGCTGAGAATGGATAAAATGGGAGTTATATTAAATTATGGTCAAACTCCTCTTGTAAAATCCCGTTATTTAGAGTATATAAATCATGAAGAACAACCATATGGTGTAAATGCTATTGTTGCTATTATGTCATATACCGGATATAATGTTGAAGATGCTATATTAATAAATGAAGGTTCTGTTAAAAGAGGTATTTTTAGAACAACTTATTATACTACATATGAATCCAGAGAAGAAAGTTCAAAAGTTAGTGGAGCGTCAGTTAATACATTTTTTTCAAATATTGAATCTAAACCAAATGTAAAAGGTATCAAAGATGGTTTTGATTATAGTAAATTGGATAAATTTGGTTTAGTAAAAGAAAATACAGAAATTGATGATCGCATTATAATAATAGGAGAAGTCACTACAAGTCCCGACCAAAAAGGCAGTTATATTGATAATTCTGTTACAACTAAAAAAGGACAATTAGGATTTGTTGATAAAGCATTCATGACGGAAGGAGAAGAGGGTTTTAGAATTGCTAAAGTTAGAGTTCGTGAAGAAAGATTACCAGCCATTGGTGATAAGATGGCTTGTGCCTTACCAACACAACAAGTTTTAACAAATGAAGGCTGGGTTGAAATTCAACATATTGATATTGCTAGACATCAAGTAGCTACTCTAGATGTAGACGGTAATATGTGTTATGAATATCCTACAGCTAAATTTGAATATAATCATAATGGTCCAATGTATAGTGTTAAAAATAAACAAGTTGAAGTTGTTTGTACATTAAATCATAAATTGTATGTTAAGCGCAGGGAAAAAAATAAAGGTGATAAAGATTATGAACTAATTAAAGCACAAGATGTAATTGGTAAAATGGTTCGTTTTCAAAAATCTATGGAAAATGTATATCCAGATATTGAATGGATGGAGATTGACGATAAACTATATAAAATGGATGATTGGTTACAATTATTAGGTATGTTTATTGCGGATGGGTCTACTAATTCAGGAGCTATTTATATTTCAGCATTAAAAGATAGAAAAATAGCATTTAATACAAATATGTTGACAAAACTTGGAATAAAATATAAATATGATAATATTAATTATAACTTTAGTATATTAAAAGGACCATATCCAGATATATACGTACATCTTGATAATTTAAGTGTTGGAGCATTAAATAAATATTTACCAGACTATGTTTGGAATTTATCTAAAAGACAAAGTATTATATTGATTGATGCTTTATTACAAGGTGACGGTCACACGTATAATGATGGGTTTTCACGTTATGGCACAATAAGTTTAAGATTAGCTAATGATATTTGTAGATTGGCAGTTCATTGTGGCTGGTCTGGAATTACAAAAATAGCGGCTGAACCTGGAGATTCACCACATATGATTAGAGGCTCTGGTAAAAATAAAGAAAAATTTCATTTAATTGAATCAAAAAATACATATTATAAGGTTAGTATTATTCGTAAGCAAAATCAACCATTTATCAATAAAAAAGTAAACGAATCCAATAAGGAAGAATTAATAGATTACGAAGGAAAAGTGTATTGTATAGAAATGCCAACGTCACATTTATATTATATGAGAGAGAATAATTACGCACCATCTATGCTCATAGGAAATAGTCGCGCTGGACAAAAAGGCACGATAGGTATAATAATTCCTGAAGAAGATATGCCATTTACATCTGATGGTGTAAGACCCGATTTAATAATTAATCCACACGCACTTCCATCGCGTATGACAATTGGACAATTAGTAGAATCGTTATTTGGAAAAGCTTGTTGTATGTATGGCGCATATGGTGATTGTACAGCATTTTCAACAAAAGGATCAAATTATGATACATATGGGCAAATGTTAACAAAAGTTGGATATCATCATAGTGGTAATCAAATTTTATATAATGGTTTTTCAGGACAACAAATATATTCGGAAATATTTATAGGACCGACATATTATATGCGTTTGAAACATATGGTAAAAGATAAAATTAATTATCGTGCTACAGGTAAACGTAACTTTTTAACTCGTCAAACAAATCAAGGTAGAGCTAATGACGGTGGTTTAAAAATAGGTGAAATGGAACGTGATGGAATTATGGGACATGGTTTATCCTATTTCTTAAATGAATCTTATATGGTAAGAGGTGATCAATATTATATGGCAGTATGTAATAAAACAGGCGCTATAGCTGTTTATAATCCAGATAAAAACTTATTTTTGAGTCCTTTTGCTGATGGACCATTAGTATTTAATAAAAATGTAGAAGGTCAAGAAATATTGGATGCTATCAGTAAATTTGGACGTTCATTTAGTGTTTTACGAATTCCATATGCTTTGAAATTATTAATACAAGAATTACAAGTAATGAATATACAAATGAGAATTATTACAGAGGACAATATAGATCAACTAACAAATTTATGTTATCAATCTAGAAATATAGATAAATTATTACATATAGAACCAGGAGATTTAGCTGAAAGAAGTATAAAAGAAATTATTGAAAACTATAAATTAGAAATGGAAACAAAAATTAGAATAGTTGATAATGAAAAGAATGAAAAGAATAATAAAGAAAAAGAAGTGATAAGTGTTGAACCTCAAAACTTTGAATCAGAAGATCAAGAATTTATACCAGAATCACCCCCAACGGCCCCCGGTTCTCCAGCATTTAATCCTCGTACACCTTCATTTAGCCCTCCATCTGGACTAGAAACAGAAACACCACCACCTGAACCAGGAACTCCATATAATCCCTTTTCAGGGGGATCAATAAATTTATTTTCAGATCCAAATATGAATGCTTCGTTTAATATGTTAAATGGGGAAAGTCAATCTAAAATATTACAAATGGAACCAAATGAAAGAGAAATAGTTATGAGAGAAATTATAAAAAAAAGCGGTAGACAAGAAAATTCAATGGAAGAACAAATATTTTCAACCAATAATAATAATCAAAATGATAATGTTTTAGAACCATATTTTAATGCTTTACCAGTTGGAAAACAATTAGAAGTATTAAAAGGTGGATATCAATCAATGTCAAAAGAATTTAGTAAATTGGAAGGAAAAATGGATGATCCATTAATAACAATAAAAAAACCTATTTCAATACAAGAAGAACTAACAAAAAAATTGCCTTTATTATCTGTAGAAGACAAATTAGATATAAATACAAGTACAAATGACACGAATACAAATGACACGAATACAAATGATATGAATACAAATGATATGAATACAAATGATATGAATACAAATGATACAACTAGTAGTAGTAGTAATACAAAAAAAATAATATTTTAAAATAATAAAAAATATAAATTAAAATTGAAACAAAATAAAATCAATATGTTTATATTATAATAAGAATGGCAACTCAAAACACAAGTAGGTTAATTTCTCAAATATATAAATCCAGAAATGTTGTTCTAGAATTAATGGAAAAACAAGATTACAATGTTTCAGAATATAAAGGTTTTAGTATAAATGAAGTAAATACTATGAAAATAAATAACCAATTAGATATGATATTAGAAAAAAATACAAACGAGGTCAAAAACAAAATATATATAAGATATTATTTAGCAAAAGCTTTAAGACCCAATAATTTACAAGAAATGATTGATGATTTATTCAATGTTGAAGAAATTTTATCAAAAGATGATACATTATTTATTATTGTAAAAGATGAAGTGAATGAAACATTAATAAATACAGTAAAACATATTTGGGAGACAGATAAAATATTTATTATTATTGTACCATTAAAAAGATTACAATTTAATATTTTGGAACATATTTTAGTACCTTCTCATCGTGTTTTATCCATAAATGAAACAATACAAATAAAAAATAGATATAATATTGTAAATGATATTCAATTTCCAGATATTTCACGTTTTGATCCAGTTTCTCAAGCAATTGGTATTAGACCAGGACAAGTATGTGAAATAATTAGACCAAGTAAGACAGCTATTTCAGCTCCATATTATAGAATTTGTATATAAAAAAAATAAAATAAAAAAGTATTATATATAAAAACATGATGAATACTAATGAAATTCCTAATAAATCACAACAATTTGATGAAAAAATAAATAATATAGAAAAACAATTTTTTTCAGCTTTAGATGATTTTAAAAAATATTATGTTTATTATAATAAAAATCCAGAAGTTAATGAATTTCAAAATTATTATGTTAATAGTAAAGGACAATTACAGTCTATAAGTAAAGATTTATTTATAACTACAAATGATATCAGTAAGAATATTGAAATTTTGAACAATCAAATGAAAGAGGTTTCAATTAAATTAAATAATGAAAAGAAAATATATGATGAATCAATGAAATTACTTGGAAATTTACAAAATACTAAAAATGGTTCTGAAGTTTTGATAAGTGATTCTAAAGAAGAATATAATAAACAATATTATTATAATGTTGAATTAATATGTGGAATACTTATTGTAGGTGTAATATTAGCAACATTTTTTAAATCCAAGGTAATTAAATCTAAATAATTCGTAAATAACTTGTATTATTTTTAAATATATAGTTTATGTTTTATTTTGGTAATAAATTAAAGAAACCAATTATTAATTCAGAATTAGACAATTATATAAAAAAATCATTAATTAATTCGTTGAAGGAAATTAAAGAAAATTATTCTAGTAATAATAAAAAATATAGTATTGATAGTATTGATAGTATTTTAAAAAATATAGATATAGATAATTCACATGAATATCCATCTATAAATAATATATATTTTATATTACCATTTGTTAGTTTGGTCTCTTTTTTTGCTGGGTATAATTTTAGAAGCATCTTAATAAAAACTATATCTTAAAAATATAACTTTTCTTTATTTATATATATTATATATTATGGATGATTTCAATCAAATAAATGATGATAAAACAAAAGAAGCTTTAATAAAAATAGAAGTTTTACAAAAAGATTATGAAGTTACTCTTCAACAATATCAAGAAGCTGTTCAAAATTATATAACTTCATTAGAAGATAGCAATTCAAATAATTATTCTGATAACTCTTCATTTACTTCATTAAAAGGTAGAACTTGGTGGGGGACTCAAGGTTTAAAAGAAGGTACTGTTTCAAATGAATCTGAATGTATATCTATGTGCGCGTCTGATGAAAAATGTAGTGGCGCTACATTTAATCCAGTAAAAAGATATTGTTGGACAAGATCCGGTAATGGATCAATAAGCACTGGGTTAGATTCAGATTCTGCTTTAATTAAAAAACAAACCGCAGCAATTAGTGTAATGAAAGTATTGAATGATAAATTAATAAATTTAAATAAAGAAATATCAGAATCTCTTTTAAAAATAAATCCTCAGATAAAAGAACAAATAGAAGAAAAAAATAAAAAACAAGAAGAATTAAATACATCTTATCAACAATTATTGGAACAAAAATCAGAAATGGAAAAACAAAAGCAAGAATATAATGCTGTTAACACATTTAACCAAAATGAAAATATTTATACAGATGAACAAAATATTTCTAATCGTTTTTGGTTTTTGATTACATTTATTGTTTTATTGATGACAATTAATAAAATGTTCAATTTGCCATCTCCTTCTTTATCATTTTATATATGGCTTTTTATTATATCAGCTTTTGTAACATTAACATTTAATTTAACTTCATCTAGTGGATTTTTTATGTGTATTTTAGTATTAATGTGGATAATTTTAATGAAAACTGGTAATTTGCCTAGTCCTTAATAATAATAATTTATTACTTCTTTATTATTTCTTTATTACTTATTACTTCTTTATAAAAATGTAAATAAATATATTTTTCTATTTATTTATATTAGAAATGAATACTGATTTATTTAAAATATCATTAAATCAAGGAAAACAATTTAATAATTATCAAAATAAAATAAAAAAGACAATTAAATCAATACAAAGTTTAAAAGAAGGATTTGTAAATGAACAAGATGAAATGTTATTAAGGCCTCAAGATGATGGTTTCAAATCAGTATTACAAAATCAACGCCAACTGATAAATAATAATAATAAAGCGAATCAACAACAGTTTGATCAATTACGCAGTTTACAAAATAAATATCAAAATTTTATACAACAATACAATCAAATTCAAAAAACTCTTGGTGATTCTAGTTTAGAAGTAATTAATAGAACTAACAATAATAAATATTTAAATAAAAATATCAAATTTACTGATGGAACTATATGTTATGTTACTAATCAAGGTATAGCTAAACCATATTCTACTTCTGATATATTAAAAAATAATTCTGGAAAAAATGGTTGTCCTTTAGAAAAGGATATTATAAATCTAGCGATTCCATGGTTAACATCCTATGTTCCTGGATCTCTTATTCCAACGAATCCTACATTAATAGTAGGTGAAAATATGATTAGTGGCGAAAGTTGTGGTAATGAAGGAAAAAATATATATGCGTCAACATTAATAGATAATCCAAGTTCCTCATATATAGGATGTTATAACGACAAACCATTTATAACAAATATTAATATTGTTCCAATAATGAATTCAAGTAATTCAGTAAATGGATTTATATCTGGGAGTTCAAGTATTTATTTGAATAATAATGACACTTTTGGACCTTGGGCCGCATTTGACCAAAATCCTAATACATTTTGGAGTAGTGAGGATTCTATTAATAATAAATATAATTCTGAAACAGGTATATATGAAGGAATGACTTCTTGGAACATAATAAATTTAGGTACAGTTAGTGGTGAATATTTAACGATTACTAATCCTAATTTAGTTAATTTAACGCAATATTCAATATCACCTAGGATGGATTCTTTTTCAACAAGTAGTCCTAATAGTTGGTATGTTTTAGGTTTTTATAACAATCAAGCATATCAAATAGATAGACAAGAAGGTCAACAATTTATCAATTCATCTCCAAAATTTTATTCTATTCCTGCTTATACATATCAATTTAATGTCTTTATGTTGTTAGTTGATAGGGTTGGAAATGATGATCAAACATCTAATCGTTCTTCAGTACAAATAGCTGAATGGAATTTATTTTCAAATTCTTTAACTACTAGTAATGATACAATGGCTATGACTTTGGCAACAAATTTAATTGGAAATTCATCATTTGACCAATGTCAACAATATGCTATTGATAATGGATATCAGTATTTCGGTACAACTGATTATCAATCCAATGGACTATCAACATGTGTAGTTTCTAACGATATATCAAGAACACAGATGTATGGCGATGGTACGAATCAAACAACAGCTATTCCTCTATGGGAAACAAATACATCGGGAACAAATGCTACAACTTGTTACGTAAGTTCAGAAGGAACATTGAATATTAATGATAGTTCGGGTACAGTAGTTTGGTCATCACCTAATCCACCTCAAGATTGTTTAAATGGTGGTTATGTAAATCCGGATACAATTCAAGGAAGTTTTGGTGGTAATTGTGTAGGAAAACCATTAAATATTGATTGTGGTAATCCTAATCCCAATCAAAGTTATGGAACTGATGGAATAGTAGGAAATTTAAATGATATTTTGAAAAATAAAGCAAATAATATGCTAAATCAAACAAATTGGACTTATAATCCTTTAACAGATTGGACAGGACAAGATCCAGCATATTGTTGTAGTAAAACTCTTAATTATTCATATCAATGTGGTAATGGTGCGTTTAAAACAGGAGAAATAAACGGAGGAACTAACATTAATTTTGATTGTACAACTGAGGTAAGTAATTGTGTATTTTTTTTAATTTTACAAGACGATGGTAATCTTTGTTTAAATAGAGGTTCCGATCCTTCAGAAAATAAAGGTACTATTTGGTGTTCAAATACGAATGGACAACAAAAATCTATTAATTCAGATTGGGTTTCAACAAAAGGCAAATATGGTAGAAATTATTTAAAAAATAATGAAACATTAGTTGCTGGAGAATGGATTGGTTCAAATGATGGTTCAATGAAATTAATTATGGGGACAGATGGTAATTTAGTTTTATATACATCAGAAATAAAACCTGGTTGTAATAAAAATAATAATAATTATTATGGTGATAAAGATATAAATGCGGTTTATAAATTAAATTCTATTGGTAATAAAAATAATTTGGGTAAATTAGCATATATAGATTCTGATTCAAAATTAAAAGAATACCCTGATTCAATGATAAGTTATTCAAATGATTATCAATTATATCAGGGTTATGATTCAGGAGGCAATGATTTATCAACACTTCAAGCATCAACAATAGATGATTGTAAAACTGGTTGTGATAATAATATAAGCTGTGCTGCTTTTGTTTATCAGTCTAATACGTCAATGTGTTGGTTGAAAAATAGCAATGCTTATCCAAAAGGAGATAAACAAATTAATAATACTTTAGTATTAGGAGTAAGAAAACCAAAGTTGAAAGGTTCTTCTACTTGTTCAAATGAAATAGTAGATGTTGATACAATACAATATGATAATTATTCAAAAGGTCCAAATATGGAAGTAGATACAGATTGTAGTGCTAATTCTAAACCAGTTTCTAAAGAAAATATGGATAAATATGATCAAATAAAAAATAATTTGTTCAATTTGGGTCAACAAATTGCTTCAGAAATGGAAAATTTATATAATCAAGATAATAAAATATATGAAAAATTAAATATGAATGAACAGGAATTTAATAAAAGTATAGCAATGTATAAAAATATTAATAATAAAATACAATCTAATAATATAGAAGGAATGACTAATATGAATAAAAAACTCTCTTTAAATGATATAAATGGTATGTTAACTAACACTGATTTAATAGTTTTACAAGAAAATTATAGTTATATGTTTTGGAGTATTTTAGCAGTTACTGTATTAATTGTAACAATAAATACTATGAAAAAATAAGTTTTTTTTACTTTGTTATTTTACTTTGTTATTTTACTTTGTTATTTTACTTTGTTATTTTACTTTGTTATTTTACTTTGTTATTTTACTTTGTTATTTTACTTTGTTATTTTACTTTGTTATTTTACTTTGT